>JACXTT010014019.1_pt1 | contig 10516 bp, 10 predicted proteins | sample 9270951 | NCBI WGS metagenome assembly JACXTT01 (sample SAMN15532306, study PRJNA645909) | rock metagenome | isolation source: weathered quartz diorite | place: Puerto Rico | collected 2017-06-21
CGGTTTTTCCAAGAACGCGTGTTTCCATCAGCCTGACTCAACCCAACACTGGGGCACAGAGAACACAGAGAGCACAGAGGAAAACGTGATTGATGTTTTCATTGTTCAATGTGTGCATTGGCGACTATCAACATCTGTAAAGTGTGTACCGAACTTGGACATCGACCACTACTCAAATTCAATGCCGTTCTATCTCTGCGTCCTTTGCGCCCTCTGCGCCTCTGCGTTGGGTGTAGGTTAGTAGTTATTTCCATCAGCGGTGCGCCGGGATCGGGAGGTCGAGCGTGGTCACGCGGCGCAACTCGCGCCGGTACTTCTTGTCGTCGAAGGGCATTCCCCGGTGCATGGTGGCGCGGTTGTCCCAGATCACCAGGTCGCCCACCCGCCACGAATGCCGGTAAACGAACTGCGGCCTGGTGGCATGCTCGGTCAGGTCCCGCAGCAGCAGGCGAGCTTCCGGCACCGGCCAGTCGATGATCGAAGCCGTATGCGAGGCGAGGTAAAGCGACTTGCGTCCATTGGGCAGGGTGCGGACCAGCAGATGCACTGCGCCCCTGAGAGTCGCGCTTTCCTTCTCTGAAAACTCGAAGCCCAGCGTGGAGCGCGAGTAGGCGATCGAATGCTGTGCGCGCAGGCCTTCGAGTTGCGCCTTCATGTCATTGGTCAGGGCATCGTAGGCGGTGCGCATGTCGGCGAATTCCGTGTCCGCCGGCACCGGCGGCACGACCACCGAGAACAGCATGGAGTAACGCCCCGGTGGGTCCTGGAAGGACGCATCCGTGTGCCACAGCCGGTTGCCCAGAAGGTACTGGCGCCGCCGGTCGTTCGCCTGGAGGATCTCACCGCCCTCGCCCACGTTGGAAATATCGGTCAGTGCCTCGTTGCCAAAGCGGTTCTTCGTGATCGCCGCCGCGCCGGTCCTGGCGTGGAGTTGGCCGTCGAAGCGCTGCGCGAACTCCATCTGCTCGCTGCCGGAAAAAGCCTGCTCGCGGAAAACCAGTATCGCGTAGCTGTCCATGCCCGCGCGGATCTGCTCCAGGGTGTCGCGGTCGGAAACCGTCCGCAGATCGACCGGGCCGACTTCAGCGACGAAGGTGGGATGCAGCGATTTGAAAGTGAGGTTCATGGAACCAGCGTGGAACCATAATACCCCCAGTCGGGCGGCAGCCCCCGGGGCGGAGACAAACCTTCCGATCTTCGGCCGAACCTGTTTCGTTGGATGTAAGTCTTGAGGATATCGAATCCGGGAGCACGGGGTCAGGCTGAGACGTAGCCCGGATTCCGCGGACACCGAATTGGGGGACAATAAATCGTGGACATGGACAAGGTGCGAAGCTGGGTGGGCCGGGCGGAGCGGGTCGTCGTGCTCACCGGCGCCGGCATTTCCACCGAATCCGGCATTCCGGATTTCCGCGGCCCGCAAGGCGTATGGACGAAGAACCCGAGGGCCGAGAAACTCTCCGACATCCACTATTACATGACCGATCTGGAGGTGCGCAGGGAGTCCTGGAAGGCTCGTCTCGGGCACCCTGCCTGGAACGCGAAACCCAACGCCGGCCATCTCGCGCTCGCGGCGCTGGAGCGGCGGGGCAAGTTGCACGCGCTGATCACGCAGAACATCGACGAGCTCCACCAGATGGCGGGCAACTCGCCGGACAAGGTGTTCGAGGTTCACGGCACCATGCGCAAGGTGGTGTGCATGGCTTGCGGCATGACCGCACCGATGCAGAAGGCGCTGGATCGCGTGCAAGCCGGCGAGGAAGATCCTCCGTGCCGCGACTGCGGCGGCATCCTGAAAAGCGCCACCATTTCCTTCGGCCAGGCGCTGGTCCCCGAATTGATCGAACGCGCGATGCGCGCAGCGACCGAGGCCGACCTGTTCTTCGCGGTCGGCACCAGCCTGCGGGTCTACCCGGTCGCCGGTGCCGTCGAGCTGGCGAATGAGGCTGGTGCGAGAATCGTGATCCTGAACGCCGAACCGACGCCTTTCGACGAGATAGCCGACGCCGTGTTCCGCGGGCCCATCGGCGCGACGCTGCCGCAGCTCCTCCGGCCTTGAGCCCTGCCCGGCGCGGCATTCGCCGTCATCCGGGAAGGCATTGTCGGGCCCGCCGTGTGCATGAACTGCTCGATTGCAACGAAGGTGGGAATACTCACAGATCGCTCTCGCTGCTTTACAAGTTACTTCTGCAGCAACGCATTGATGTCCGCGCTTTCCAGAATCGCTTTGGGCGCCCCCGTGCGCGCGACGCGCAGCATGGCCCGCCCGAGCTGTTCGGTCGTGGTGATCGCCTGCGGAAAAGCTGCGCGCAGCGGACGCCAGAGTGGCCGCATCAAGGCATAAATGATTCGATAGATCCGCGTCTTCGAGGTAATGCCGTGCAAGGGCAGGATGGCGCCGGGGCGGAACATGCAGGCGGCCTTGAACGGAAGCCGTAACAGTGCGTTTTCGGTGGCGCCTTTGACCCGCGCCCACATGCTGCGGCCCCGCTCGCTGCTGTCGGTGCCGGCTCCGGACACGTAGATAAACGTCATCCCGGGGTTGAGCCGGGCGAGCGTCTGCGCCACCGACAAGGTGAGGTCATAGGTTACGTGTCTGTATGCCGCCTCGGTCATGCCCACCGACGAAACGCCAAGGCAGAAGAAGCACGCGTCGTAGCTTTGCAGTTGCTTCTCGATCGGCGCAAGGTCGAACAGATCGGCTTGCAGGCACTCACGCAGCCTGGGATGCTGCCGCCCGATCGTGTTGCGCCCCACGGACAACACGCGCTCCACGTCCGGATCGAGCAGGCATTCGCGCAGCACGCCTTGTCCGACCATGCCGGTAGCTCCGAACAGGATTATGTTCATTTCCTCTGCACGAACCGTGAACCGGATCGGGCCTGCATGGTTGCATTGTCGAAATCAGGCTAGCCTGCCGTCTGCGGATCGAAGACCGCGATGCCGGCAGCCAGCCCCGGTCGGCCATTACACCCGCCACGTTCCTCAATCGGCGATCGCCGAATACACCATCTGCTTGAACAGCTTCCGGTAATAAGCGCGGATCGGGCTGGGGGCTTGCGTCATGTAAACGGCAACGAGCTGTTCCTTCGGATCCACCCAGAAATAGGTTCCGGCGTAGCCGCCCCACATGAATTCGCCCTGCGAACCCGCCACGCCGGCAACGCCCGGCGCCTGCCGGACCGCGAAGCCGAGACCGAAAGTGTAGCCAGGCGTGCTCAGCAGGATCTCGCCGGGCGTCATCGGCGACTGCGCCAGGATGCGCGTCCCCAGATGATCCGAGGTCATCAGTTCGACACTCTTCCGGCTCAGCAGCCGCTTGCCGTCGAGTTGTCCGCCATTCGCCATCATCTGCGCGAAACGCAGGTAATCAGATGCAGTCGATACGCCGCCCGCGCCCCCGGAGTCGTTGCCCGGCGGCGCCGACACGTCATAGAGCTTGACGGGGTTGCCGCTCGCCGCATCCACCGCCAGTCCTTCGGCAAGGCGCCCGGCCTTGTTCGGCGCGACGAAGAACGCGGTGTCGTTCAGGCCGAGCGGCTTGAACAGGCGCTCCTCGAGAAAGTCGGCCAGCCGTTTGCCCGATACCTCCTCGACGACGCGGCCCAGCAGGTCGGTGGAGAGGCTGTACTCCCAGACCGTTCCGGGCTGGTGTGCCAGCGGCGCCTTCGATATCCGCTCGACTTCGTCCCCGGGAGTCAGCCCCCTGACGTCATCGTCGATGCCGCCCTTGGCATAGGCGTCCTTCACCGCCGCGTTCTGCGTGAGATTTGCGTAGACCAGGCCCGACGTGTGGCGCAGCAGATCCTGCACGGTCATTTCGCGATCCGCCGGAAGCAGCGTGTAGGTTGTCCGGGCAAACTCCGCATCCGTCTTCGCCACGCCGACTTGCATGGTCTTCATGGCCGGCAGGAATTTCGACACGGGATCGTTCAACTGCATCTTCCCGTCCTCGATCAGCATCATCGCGCCGACCGATGCCAGCGGCTTGGTCATCGAGTAGATGCGGAAGATCGCATCCTTCGTCATCGGCTGGCCGCTTGCCTTGTTGCGGAAGCCCAGGGCTTCGGAATAGACCAGCTTCCCTTTGCGGGCCACGAGCACCACGACACCGGGCAGATTGCCCTTGTCGATGTGCTCCTGGAAGGCACCGGCGATGCGATTGAGGCGTTCCGCCGACATGCCGACCGATTCCGGCGTCGCGGCCGGCAGTCCCTGCGCCCGGAGAGCGGCTGCCGGGAAAATGATAATGGCGGCAAGTGCGAATGCCGCCATGCGCTTCAGTGTCATGTCGTTCCTCCTCCCCTGCGGGGATTGTCGTGCATTGTGCGCGGCAGATTGGGGGGCGGCCGCGGTGCGCGTCGAAGCGGCGTGGTCAGGTCCAGGTTCTTGCGCACGAGGAAGCCCCATTACGATCGCAGGACCTTCCCGGCCGAAGCCCCGACAAGCTCCCCGTCGGCATAAGTGGTAACTCCATTCACGATCGTGTACCGGACCCCGCGCGAAGGCATCACCATCCGCTTTCCCCCGCCCGGAAGATCATAACGCCGCTCGCCGCGGTTCGAGGAGCCGACCGTCTGCGGATCGAAGATCGCGATGTCGGCGGCGAGCCCCGGCAGGAGGCGCCCGCGGTCGCGGATGCCGAAGAAGTCCGCCGGATCCGACGTAAGGCGGCGGACGGCCTCGCGCAGCGAGAGGACTTCGCGTTCGCGTACCCAGGTACCGAGAAGGTAGGTCGGATAGCCGGAGTCGCACAACATGTCCACGTGGGCGCCGCCGTCGCCGAGGCCGATCAGGATCGCCGGGTTGTTCAGCAGTTCGGCCATGCGGTCGATGCGGGTGTTGAACGACTTCATGGTGAATTCCAGATCGAGGTCATCGGCCAGCGTCAGGTCGAGAAATGAATCCACGCCGTCCTTGCCTTCTGCGCGGCCGATCTCCGCCACCGTCATGCCCTCGAAGCGCTTCAGTTCCGGCGAGCGCACTTCGTGCAGCGTGATGCGTTCCCAGTTGCCGAAGCCCATCGGATTCTTCAGCTCTTCGCGAAACTGGTTGCGAAAGGCGGGGTCGCGGTAGACCGCCTTCTGCGCCCGTTTGGATTTGTCCGCGAATACGCGGTTCCACGACGGAAACGCCGCAAACGAAAACGGGCTGCGCATGTCGATCTCGCGGGTGAGCGGCAGCGGCGAAGTCTGCGGGCGCGCGCCCTTCGCGATCATCGGCGCGGCGCGGCGCAGGGTGTCGCGCACCGCTTCCGGAATATCGTCGCGGTCGAACAATGCGATGAAGGTCACCGGCCGGCCGCTTTCGTCGAGCAGGAAGTCGAGCGTCTCGCACTGGTCGTCCTCGAGCACGCCGATCTGCCGGGTCAGCGCCACTTCGATCGCGCCCTTGTTCTTTTCCCTGAGCACGTTCGCGCAGGCCTTCAGTTCGGCGCGGCTGGCGTTGCGGCAGGCCAGCGGCCTCCCGCCGTAGCCGAGATGCTGATTGAGGATCGTGCTCGAAAATCCAAACGCGCCTGCATCCATCGCACCACCGAGCAGCGCCTTGATCTGCGCGGTTTCTTCCGCTGTGGCCGCGCGCTCCATCGAGGCTTCGCCCATGACATAGTGCCGGAACGGCGTCAGCGGCGCGAGGAACGCGAGATTCACCGATGGCTTGCGTCGCGTCGCGGCATCCATGTACTCGGGGAAGGTCTCCCAATCCCAGGTGATGCCTTTCGACAGCACCTCGAAAGGAATGGCCTCGACGTTGACGAGGTCGCGCATCGCCACTTCGCGCGACCCGGGCCGGCAGGGCGCGATGCCCACGCCGCAGTTGCCCATCACCACGCTGGTGACGCCGTGCCACGACGACGGCGTCACCGCACCGTCCCAGCAGATTTGCGCGTCGTAATGCGTGTGCGGATCGATGAAGCCCGGCGATACCACGCAGTCCGAGGCGTCGATGGTTTGCCTGGCGCTCCCGTTGATGCGGCCGATTTCGACGATCTTCCCGGCCGCGACTGCCACGTCCGCATGCCGGCCCGGCGTGCCGGTGCCGTCGATGACGAGGCCGTTCCTGATCAGGAGGTCGTAAGTCATGTGCCCGGCTCCGCGAGCAAACCGGCTCGCGCAAGGATTTTTTTCACGATCGGCATCCCGGTCCACGCGAACGCGCAGGGCAAGCCGGGTCCGGTCGTGATGCTAAGATGACGACAGAATCGAATCAGGACGGATTTACACCGGGACAATGGCAATCTCCAAAGACGGCCGGCTTACGGACCGCCAGTTCGCGCGGATCTCCCGTGCCCTGGCCGAACCGAGACGCTATCAGATTCTCAAGCAGATCGGGGCCTGCGGCGACCCAACGGCGTGCAGCGCCCTGCAACAGGCGCACGACGTGAGCGCCGCGACCCTGTCTCATCACATCAAAGAGCTGGAGACCGCCGGCCTGGTGGAAATCGTCCGGGAAGGCAAGTTCATGAATCTCATCCTCCAGCGTGACGTTCTGCGGGCCTACCTGGACCGCCTTTCCAAAATTTAACCGCCTCCTGCGCAATCCGCTTGACAAGCGGGTCCTTCAGTTAGATACTTATCTAATCGTCTAATAGTAGACGTCTTGAACCGGGAGAATGCAGATGAGCAAGCTGGCAGGGAAGGTGGCAATTGTGACTGGCGCGTCCAAGGGAATCGGCGCGGGGATAGCAAAGGGGCTGGGTGCCGCCGGAGCGGCGGTGGTGGTGAACTACGCCTCCAGCAAGGAAGGCGCGGACCGCGTTGTCGCCGAGATCAAAGGCAAGGGAGGCAAAGCGCTCGCCGTGCAGGGCGACGTATCGAAGGCGGCCGACGTGAAGCGGCTGTTCGAGGAAACGAAGAAGTCCTTTGGCACGCTCGACGTGCTGGTGAACAACGCGGGAGTCTTCGAGTTCGGGCCGCTCGAAGCGGTCACCGAGGCGGAATTCCATCGCGAGTTCAACACCAACGTTCTCGGGCCCATCCTGACGATCCAGGAAGCGCTGAAGCATTTCGGGCCGAAGGGCGGGAGCGTGATCAACATCAGCTCGGTGGCGGGTGCTAATCCGGTGCCGAATTCGGCGGTCTACTCAGCAACCAAGGGCGCCGTGGACTCGATTACGCGCGGACTCGCGAAGGAACTGGGGGCGAGGAACATCCGGGTAAATGCCATCGCTCCGGGCGGCGTGGAAACCGAAGGCACGCGTCGCGCCGGGATCATCGGAAGCGACTTCGAAAAGCAGATCGTGGCGGGGACCCCGCTTGGACGATTCGGACAGCCGGAGGACATTTCGCGGGTTGCAGTGTTCCTTGCCTCCGATGATTCCGGATGGCTGACGGGCGAAAGAATTACCGCGTCCGGCGGCTTTTAGCAAATTCCAGGGTCAAGGTTCCGCCCTTCGCCGGTGTTCGCGCGCAGGGCGGATCTGCCGGATGGCATGTCAGGCCGTCCGAAGGCGTCGCGCAGATCGGTTTTGAGGCCACGGACTACCTGATCTGTCCGGGCAGCCAGGTGGTCAGGGGCGGAAAAACGATGGTCAGCACGAGCACGATCAGCGCCCACGCGAGGAACGGCAGTATTTCCCACATCACCGGCGCGATGCGGATTTTTCCCACGCTGGAAACCACGAACAGCAACAAGCCGATCGGCGGATGCATCAGGCCGATCATCAGGTTAAGGACCACCACGGCGCCGAACTGGATCGGGTCGATGCCGAGCTGGGCGCCCAGCGGGATCAGGACGGGAAGAAAAATGATCATTGCCGGGAGCGGCTCGACGATACAGCCGATGAGCAGCAGGAAGCCATTGATGATCAGCAGGACCGTGACCGGGTTGGTCGACAAACTCTGGATGGTCGCGACGACCGTCTGGCTGATCTGGCTCTCGGCCACCAGCCAACTGAACGGCCCGGCTGCCGCGAGCAGAAAAAGAATCACCGCCGTCGAGCGTCCCGCTTCGTACAGCAGCTTCGGCATTTCCGTGTACTGCAAACCGCGGTAGATCAACAGACTCACGAGCAGCGAGTAGATCGCGGCAACCGCGGCGGCTTCGGTGTCCGTCACCAGCCCGAAGCGAATGCCGCCGATGATGATCACCGGCATCAGCAGTGCCCAGCCGGCACGGCCCGTGGCCTTCGCCTTGCCCCCCCAGGGGACCACTGTCCGCCTCGGATAGTTGCGCACCCTTGCGACGATGGAGCAGACCACCATGAAGCCCGCAGCGAGAAGCAGCCCGGGCACCACTCCCGCCATGAACAGCTTCACGACTGACTGGCTCGCGAGTTGCGCGTACACCACCATCGGAATCGACGGCGGGATGATCGGTCCTAGCAACGCGCCGGCAGCGATGACCGCCCCGGCAAAGCCGTCGCCGTAGCCTTCCTTGCGCATGGCCGGGATCAGGGGCTTGCCTGTGGCAACGGCATCCGCGACCGCGGAGCCGGATACGCCGGCCATGATCAGGTTGGTCAGGATCGAGACATGGCCGAGGCTGCCCTTGACGCGGCCGACGATCGCCTGCGCCCAGTCGATGAGGCGCAGCGTCAGGCCGCCGCGGTTCATGAGTTCGCCGGCGAGGATGAACAGCGGCACCTGGACCAGGGCATAGGTATCCACGCCCGCGATCATCGACAGCGGCATCATCGCCGTGTCCACCGCGTCGCCGCGATACTCCACTCCCAGCCAGGCCGCCAGGATCATGGAGTAGCCCACGTCGAGCCCGACGATGAGCGCCAGCATGAAAGCGATGAACAGCAGCAGGAGCATCGGCTATTCGACTTCCAGCGGTTGATGGCGGGGAAGGTCGCGGCCGGTGAAACGCAGCGCGATGCGCAGCGTCAGGAACAGCACAAGCAGGATGCAGGAAACGAACAGCGCCGCGGAGGGCCAGGCCTCACTCAACAGGGTGCCGAGCCGTTCCTGGTCCCGTCCGATGACGATGAGCCGCCAGCCATGGAATCCAATGACCAGCGTTAGCAGGAGCAGCAGGACGTCGAAAAGGTATTCGAGCAGCCGGCGGACTCGCGGCGGCAGGTGCGAATCGATGAGATCGACGCGAATGTTGAGCCCGCTTTTTACCGCGAGCGCAAACCCGATGAACGTCAGCCAGACCAGGATGACCCGCGCATAGGCGTCCGGCGCCGCCATGGGCAGGCTCACCAAATGCCGGTCGATGAATTGCGATGCGACGATGACGACCAGCGCCATCACCAGAACGGCAATCAGCCACTCGAGGACGCGCTCGACCCCGCGCAGCGCCCTGTCCAGGAGACCGGCCACGGCTATTTCTGCGCCGCTTTGATACGCTGCACCAGTCCCTCGGGCCAGACCTTGCCTTCGTAGTTCTTGTAAACGTTGGCCCAGGCCTTCTCGAAGGCGGCCTTGTCCGGCACCACATAGGTGACGCCGGTCTTCTTGAGCTCTTCGAGCCCGTGTTTGTCGAGTTCCTCGCCAAGCTGCGTTGCGAGCTTGCCGCCCTCCGCTGCCGCGCGCCTGAACAGTGCCTGCTGTTCGGGCGTAAACGACTTCCACTTGCGCTCCGAGACATAGAACGCACCCATGTCGTAGACGTGATCGGTGGCGGACCAGAATTTCGACACCTCGTGGAAGCGAAACGAGAGCGTCAGATCGAAGCCGTTGTCCTGCCCGTCAACCTGGCCGCGCGAGAGCGCCATGTACACCTCGTTCAGCCCGAGCGGCACGACTTTGACGCCGACCGCCTCGAAGGTGTCGCGGAAGATGGGGATCGGCGGAATGCGCAGCCGCATTCCGTTGAGGTCCTCGGGCTTGCGGATCGGACCTTTGGTGGTGACGATCGCCCGCGGACTGCGGTCGCCGCCGACGGCGAAGATGCGCACGCCCGCCGATTGCGCGCATTGCTCGTAGAGTTCCTGGAAGATCGGGCCGTTCAGCGTTTCCTCGGCCGCGCGCTTGCTCTTGAACAGGTAAGGAAGGTAGGACACGTTGAGCGCCCCGCAACCCTTCAGTTGGCCGGAGTTGCCCACGCCCAGGTACGACATGTCCACCGTGCCGAGCTGCATGCCGGCGATCAGCTGTTGTATGTCGCCGATCTGGCTGTCGGCGTAGACCTGAACCTTGATCTTGCCGCCGCTATCCTGGGCTACTACCTCGGCAAACTTTTCCATCGCCTTGTGCAGGTTGCTGTTGGTCACGAATGGCGTGCCGAATCGCAAAGTCAGCTCGGCGGATCGAACGGCGCAAGCGGACGCGGCAAGCACCAATGCCAGCATTGCGGAAAACCAGAGTTTCATTTTCATCCCCCGAGTGCAGCCGATATTGTCCGGCTTGTATCCTCCGCAAGGCCGGTGCGCTGCTGCGCAAGGCTTGGAGGTCCCGCAATATCGCGGCAGGCGTGCGGTACTGTCAAGCTGAGAGGAATCCGGGGCAGGCCCGGCCAGCCCGCGCGGCATCCGTTCGTCACTTGGGAAATTCCGGGGAGAACAGTCTCGGCAGGAACAGCGGGCTTTCCGGCCAAACGAGGCCGGGCGCCAGCACACAGAGCA
>JACXTT010014020.1_pt1 | contig 10516 bp, 6 predicted proteins | sample 9270951 | NCBI WGS metagenome assembly JACXTT01 (sample SAMN15532306, study PRJNA645909) | rock metagenome | isolation source: weathered quartz diorite | place: Puerto Rico | collected 2017-06-21
GTTTATCTTGCAGGAATATGTTTTAGGTATGATTAATGACGAAGTACTTACGCTGGCCAGGAAATTATGGGATTATCATTTAATGCAGCATAAGCTGGAAAAGGCGGATTGTATATTGGTGCTGGGCAGCCATGATACCCGGGTAGCGGAGCGCGGGGCAGAGCTGTGGCTGCAGGGATGGGCGCCGGTGATCCTGTTTTCGGGCGGGCTGGGCAATGTGACGAAGGGGATCTGGACGGAAACGGAGGCGGATAAGTTTGCCGCTATTGCCCGGCGCCTGGGTGTGCCGGAGGAGGCGATACTGATTGAAAATAAATCGACCAATACGGGTGAGAACATTATGTTCAGCCGGCGGCTGCTGGAAGAAAAACAGCTGGACCCCACGGTGTTTATGGTAGTGCAGAAGCCGTATATGGAACGAAGAAGCTTTGCTACGTTTAAAAAACACTGGCCCGATAAAAAGCTGATCGTAACCTCACCGCAGATTGCGTTTGATGATTATGCCAATACTGAAATACCACAGGAGCGGGTTATTAATATTATGGTGGGCGATTTGCAGCGCATTAAAATATACCCGGCCAAAGGCTTCCAGGTGGAACAACCTATTCCCGCCGATGTGTGGCAGGCCTACGAGCGGCTGGTAGCGCTGGGCTTCACAAAGCACCTGGCGGCTTAAACTCTCCCCTGCGCGGAAGCATTTTTCCCTTTATTGGAATAAATCAATACCCGTGCGCTGGTATTTGCAGTAAGTGATGCGCCTACCAACAGCGCTTATTTCAATATTGAGCGCAGCTATGGCAACAGCCAGTATACACACCGGTTTTTGAATTAAGTACAATAGAGGAAGGGGTAAATGTAACGGGAGCGGGCTTTGGCCTGCTCCTTTTTTATGCTGGGACAGGAGTAAAATAAACCCCTGCAATACAGTGGTTTGCGGGCCGTAGCCCGGTGGATAACGCAGCGCGCAGGACTGGCAAACCGGCATATTTGTTGTACTTACAGGCTGTAAAAGCAGGCGCATAACCAACCAATAACAGGGAGCCCTCTCTGTAAAAAAGAAGAGAGAAGGGGCAAAACCTTCTCTCTTTATTTTGTTTTAACAAAACAAAATACCCTTTATATAGATGCTAATGTGCCCTTAAACGGAATGATTGACGGATAACCGGGATGTATAACCGGAAGCTGGAAGTGGTGAAACAGTTCATTCATCTTCATTGGTAAGCGTTGGGGGTTGTGCAACAATGCTAAAGTAGCTATTCTGTTTATTTAGCGGTAGGGGCATTTACCCGTTGTTCTTTTTTTGCCTGCGCACCGGGGCGGGCTGTTGCCGCCGGGCAGCTATATTATTAAAAAATCTACACTGCAACACGCTGATTTTTCATTATTCCAGACATGCCGTTTCTTTCCGGTCGCCGCTAATGGTTAATTCTACGTGCGCAAAATAACATAGCGGGGCCTCGTAAAAAAGCGATGGATTTGCGTAAATGCTGAAGGCCGGCGACCGGGCAGACGGGCCGGGGGTTAACGAGAATCAATACGGGGCCTGTGCATGGTCATAGAACGGGGCCGGGGCATGATCTACCTTAACAGGGTAAACAATTATTTATACACTGTTAAATGCAGGTATATGAAAAAATATCTCCTGTTGGCAGCTACCCTGGCAGTAAGCACAGGGTATGCGCAATCGTGGACCAAACAATACGATTATGTAGATGAATTCAGGTGCGGCCTGGCCCAGGTGGAAAAGGGCGGCAAGCATGGTTTTGCAGACAAAAACGGCAAGCTGGTGCTGGCGTTGAAATACGACGACGCGTTATCATTCCAGGAAGGGATGGCGGCGGTAAAACGGGATGGCAAATGGGGCTATGCAGACAGCACAGGCAAGGAAGTGGTGGCAGCGCAGTACGACGAAGCGTTTTCCTTTAATGAAGGATTGGCTGCCGTGGCAAAAGACGGCCTGTACGGGTTTATTGACAAAACGGGCGCGGTGGTCATTGCTATGGATTTCCAAAGCGTTTCCAGCTTCAGCGAAGGGCTGGCGGCGGTAGGCAACAAGCGCGGTCATTATGGCTTTATAGACAAAAAAGGCCATGAGGTGATACCGTGCAAGTACAGTTATGCCAAATCCTTTACTGATGGCGTAGCGAAGGTGATGCTCAATGATAAATGGCTCATCATTGATGCCTCGGGCAACGTGGTTAAAAACAATTGAGCGGTACTCTTATTTCAAGGTGGCATCCGGTACCGGGGGCGGACAACAGGGAGAACGACCCATGGAACGACGCTACCCGGTTTTGGATAATGATAAACCCCATGCCTTTGCGCGGCTGTTGGGTATTGAAGCCTTTACCATCATCGCTGATGGAAAAATACAGCTGATCGTCTTCCAGGCGCAGCTCGACGCTGAGGCAGGCTGCATTGGCATAGCGGTAGATATTATCGGTTTGCTCCTGGATGATGCGGTATACCATGAGCTTTAAGGCAGGCGACAGTTGTTGTTCGAGATCATCATCGAAGTCGAGAAAGGTGCTGATGGCCGGCGGTGCGGCTTCCAGCAGGGAGCGGATAGCGGCTTCGAGGCCGAGATCGTGCACTACGCCGGCATTGAACGATTGGGTGATTTTACGGATTTCTGCCATAGCCATGCCGAGGTGCAGCAGGCCTTTATTCAGCAAACCGGTATTGCTTCCTCCCTCCTGCCCGACGATGCGGAGCAGCAGTTGCGCGGATGCCAGCAGCTGGCATACATTGTCCTGCAATTCGCTGCCAAGCTCATCGCGTGCTTTGTCGCGCGCGGCAATAAGCGATTGCAGCAGGGTTTTGTCATCGAGGGTCAATTCATTTACCATGCAAACGGATTTAGGGTATAACCAGGGTGATACCGGCAGTACCACCAGTAGCATGCCATAGCATAACTAGTTGATAATCATGAATTAACGCGCAGGATATTCCTTATTTTCTTCCCAGCAGGGGAATTTTTTCCGGAAATGGAACAAGGGGGTGCGGCCTACATACTATACGCGCCATACCAGGCGGCGCCGAGCAGGGGCGTTTTGGCGTTGAGTATAACATATACGGGCACCTGCTCCAGCAGGGGCCGCATACGGCCTGCATCGCAGAAGTACTGGTACCACCGGCCCGACTGGAGCAGGGGCAGCACTTTGGGTGAAATGCCGCCGCCAAGGTAGCAGCCGGCGGTGGCTTTGAGTTTGAGTACGAGGCTGGCGGCTTCGGCGGCAAAGTAGCGGCTGAACAGGTCGAGCGTTTCGAGGCATACCGGCTCCTGCTGGTGCAGGGCGGCATTGCTGATAACAGCCGAGGGATCGTCTTTTTTGAGTTCTTCCGCCAGGGCGGGGGAGACAGTCCTTCGCATGACGGTGGTGAGGAATTGAAAGATGGTATAGATGCCGGGGCCGGAAATAACGCGCTCCCAGCTTACATGGCCGTATTGCTGTTGTAAAAAGCGGTAGAGCGCAATATCCTGTTCGCTGCGGGGGGCAAAATCGCTGTGGCCGCCTTCGGTGGCAAAGGGGTGGTAGCGCTGACCGTCGAAGTACAGGCCGGCTTCGCCGAGGCCGGTACCGGGGGCTACGATGGCCATATTGCCGGGGGCGGGCACGGTGGTGGTATGCAGGGGCGCCAGCTCATTGCTTTGCAGGCCTGCCAGGCCATAGCCGGTGGCTTCGAGATCGTTGATAAAGGTTACGGGTATGTTGAGGGCCTTGCTCATGGATACACTGTCCAGCTGCCAGGATAAGTTGGTGAGCGTAACGCGGCCGTTGAGCACGGGGCCGGCAACGGCCATGCAGATGCGGTTGGGCCATTCCTGGCCGGTAAAGGCGAGGATGATTTCGGTGAGCGACTGGTATTGCTGCGAGGCGTAGCGACCTTCGCGGAGCAGGGTGATGCCCGAAGCGTTTGCGCGGTAAAGGGCGATATTGGTTTTGGTGCCGCCGATATCGCCGGCGAGGATGGTGACGGGCTTGCTGTCTGCGCCCGGTGCTGTACGGTTAAAGGCAATGGGGATGCCCGTGGTAGTATTCATGGGATAAAGATACCGCAAATAAAAAAATGCCGGCCCCTGCGGACCGGCATTAACGATAATAACCGAATATATATGTTGAGTGATTGCAAAGGGTGGATTGTATGATGATACGTATAAAGATGGTGCCAGCGTTTGTAAAAGGTTTGTGAAAAGATGGGGCGTGGAAGAATGTCTACAATATGTGCGCCTTCGGCAACCTACATGTTGCGCCGGTACTGGCCGCCGACTTCGTAGAGGGCGTGGGTGATTTGGCCGAGCGAACAGTATTTGACGGTTTCCATGAGCTCGGCAAAGAGGTTGCCGTTGCTGACGGCGGTTGCTTTGAGGCGCTGCAGCATGCGCGGGGCCTGCTCCCGGTTGCGCGCATGAAAGGCATGGAGGTTTTGGATCTGCTGCTCCTTTTCTTCGGTGGTGGAGCGGATGACTTCGTTGGGCACGGTGGTGGGACTGCCCTTTTTATTTAAAAACGTATTGACGCCAACGATAGGCAGTTCGCCGGTATGTTTGCGGGTTTCGTAATACAGGCTTTCTTCCTGTATTTTATTGCGCTGGTACATGCGCTCCATGGCGCCGAGTACGCCGCCGCGGTCGGTGAGGCGGTCGAATTCCGCCAGCACGGCTTCTTCTACCAGGTCGGTGAGCTCTTCAATGAGGAAGGAGCCCTGGATAAAGTTTTCCGTTTTGGCGGAGCCCAGCTCGCGGTTGATAATGAGCTGGATGGCCATGGCGCGGCGCACGCTTTCTTCGGTGGGCGTGGTAATGGCCTCGTCGTAGGCGTTGGTATGAAGCGAATTGCAGTTGTCGTAAATGGCATAGAGCGCCTGCAGGGTGGTGCGGATATCGTTGAAATCGATTTCCTGCGCATGCAGGCTGCGACCGGAGGTTTGGATATGGTATTTAAGTTTCTGCGAGCGGTCGTTGGCCTTATACCGGTGCTTCATGGCCTTGGCCCAGATGCGCCGGGCCACGCGGCCAATGACGCTGTACTCGGGGTCCATGCCGTTGCTGAAAAAGAACGAGAGGTTGGGTGCAAAATCATCTATGTGCATGCCGCGGCTGAGGTAGTACTCCACGTAGGTAAAGCCGTTGGCCAGGGTAAAGGCCAGCTGGGTAACGGGGTTGGCGCCGGCTTCGGCAATATGGTAGCCGCTGATGCTGACGCTGTAAAAATTGCGCACTTTTTGATCGATAAAATACGACTGTACATCGCCCATGAGCTTGAGCGCAAATTCGGTGGAGAAGATACAGGTGTTTTGCGCCTGGTCTTCTTTGAGTATATCGGCCTGAACGGTGCCGCGCACCTGCATGAGGGCTTCGGCTTTTATTTTTTCATACACGGCTGCCGGCAATACGTCATCGCCCGAGAGACCCAGCAGGCGCAGGCCGAGGCCGTTGTTGCCTTCGGGCAGGCGGCCGGGAGCCGAGGGATTGTAGTAAACGGGTTTGGCCAGGCGTTTGAATTTTTCCGCCAGCTTTTTATTGACCATATCCCATTGCTGGTTTGCTTCTATCCATTTTTCGCATTGCTGGTCGATGGCGGCATTCATAAAAAACGCCAGCAGTATAGGGGCGGGGCCGTTGATGGTCATGCTGACGGAAGTAGCCGCATCGCAAAGATCAAAGCCGCTGTAGAGTTTTTTGGCATCGTCGGCCGTGGCAATGCTGACGCCGCTGTTGCCTACTTTACCATAAATATCGGGGCGGGGGGCCGGGTCTTCGCCATAGAGCGTAACACTGTCGAACGCCGTGCTAAGGCGAATGGCGGGCTGGCCGAGGCTTACATAGTGAAAGCGTTTGTTGGTGCGCTCGGGGCCGCCTTCGCCGGCAAACATGCGGGTGGGGTCTTCGCCTGCGCGTTTGAGCTCAAACACCCCGGCGGTATAGGGAAAGAGGCCGGGCACGTTTTCCTGCAACTGCCAGCGCAGGGTATCGCCCCAGTCGCTATAGCGGGGCAATACCAGTTTGGGTATGCGGGTGCCGCTGAGCGAGGTGGTGGTGAGGGGCTGGCGAAGCGTTTTATCGCGCACGGTATATTCAAAAAAACCGGCTTTGTATTGTTTCAGCAATGCAGGCCATTGGTCTACCAGTGCTTTGCAGTCGGGGTGCAGTTGCGTCTCGTATTTCTTTTTCAACTCCCGGAGCTCAGGCAGTGCAGCGGCTTCTTTTTCGGCGGCCACTCCGGCAATTTTATAGAGCGCGGAAGCTATTTTACACTGTTCGGCCACCCACGTATCGTAACTGCGGTTGCTGTCGGCAATTTCACTGAGATAGCGTACGCGGCGGGGCGGGATGATCAGCGATTGTACGGAAGCGGTAGGTTCGCTGCTGGTTGTTCGCTGGCCGTTGGCCGGGTTTGCGGCGGTGGAAAAGCGGGTGCCGGTTTTTGTTTCGAGGGTAGTGATGAGCCGGGCAAACAAATTATTTACCCCCCCATCGTTGAACTGGGCGGCGATGGTGCCGGTAACGGGCAGGTCTTCATCTTTCGCATCCCAGAGGCCGTGGTTGCGTTTGTATTGTTTGCGCACATCGTGTAGGGCATCGAGGGCGCCGGCTTTATCGAATTTGTTGATGCAGATAAGATCAGCATAGTCCAGCATATTGATTTTTTCCAGCTGGGAGGCGGCGCCGTATTCGGGCGTCATGACATAAAGGCTTACATCGCAATAATCGAGAATGGAGGCATCGCTCTGCCCTACCCCGGCGCTTTCGAGGATAATAAAATCATAGCCCGCCCGGCGGCAGATATCGAGCGCTTCCTGCACGGCGCCGCTAAGCGCGGTATTGTCTTCGCGGGTGGCCAGTGAGCGCATATAGGCGCGGGGATGCGAGATGGAGTTCATGCGGATGCGGTCGCCCAGGAGGGCGCCGCCGGTTTTCTTTTTGGAAGGGTCGACGGAGATAACGGCGATGGTTTTATCGGCAAAGGCATGCAGGTAGCGGCGTACGATTTCGTCGGTAACGGACGATTTGCCGGCGCCGCCGGTGCCGGTGATGCCCAATACGGGAGCGGTTTTGGCGTCGGCAGTTGTTTCAGCCGCAGCTGCGCCGTTTTCGGCATTGGTAATCTGCCGGGCTATTTTGCGCACGTCTTTTACCTCGCCCAGGGTCATGGGTTGTTTGTATTCGCCGGCGCCGTTCATGGGGAAGTCGCACAGCTGTATCACTTCTTCAATCATGCCTTCGAGGCCCATTTTGCGGCCATCGTCGGGCGAATAGATGCGGGTGATGCCGTAGCGGTGCAATTCATTTATTTCCTGCGGCAGGATGGTGCCGCCGCCGCCGCCGAATATTTTTATATGCCCGCAGCCGTTCTGGTCCAGCAGATCTTTCATGTATTTAAAAAACTCTACGTGGCCGCCCTGGTAGCTGGTGATAGCAATGCCCTGGGCATCTTCTTCGATGGCGCATTCCACGATTTCCAATACTGAGCGGTTGTGCCCGAGGTGGATGATTTCGGCGCCTTTGGACTGCAGTATGCGGCGCATGATATTAATAGCGGCGTCGTGACCGTCGAAGAGGGAAGCCGCGGTAACGATGCGAACTTTATTAACAGGATGATAGCTCATAATGGCGTTGGGAATTACCACAACGGCACAAAAGTACAATAATTGCGGGCAACAAGTTAACAGTTGTTAGTTTTAATAACATGACGCCCCGATGGGGCTTACCGGAAAAAGAGAGTTTTACAGTCTTTTCCTTACCGGGGCGGAGGGGTAAAGCCTTTGGCTTTCCGGCCACCATGATCGTTGATTTTGGAGCAATCAAATGAAACCCCGAGGCTCATATAGGACTCGCGGTAGTAGAGGGCGCTTTGATTGAGTTTGATACTGGTAAAGCACTGTAATTCGAAGCGCAGCCAGGGGGCGTTGGCAGGGCCGCCGCGTAAGGTAAACGAAGGCTCCAGGAAGGTAAAGACGGTGGAGTGTAGGTTGTCTATGTGATACGAATGCTCCTGTGCGGCGGAATAATCGGTGGTGATATTGAACCAGGAGACGGTATTGATACGGGTGGCCAGGGCAATTTGGAAATTACCACCGGTATTAAAATGAAAACCAGGCTGCAGATAATAATTGTTGGTATTGGCATTGTGAAAATGGGTATAAGATGTACTGGTGGCGCCTTCAAAGTCTTCCAGCTGGTTGCGGCCGATGGCGTACCCGCCATAAAGATCAAAAAAGGCGGTGCCCCGGGTATCGCAGGGGGTAAAATATCCCATTCCGAAAGACGTGGTATTGCGGTGGTAGAGCAGGTTGGTATGTGTGGTGGAGCTGGCGTTGGTGCTGTCGTACACATTCCGTTCGCGACGGTGGGCGAAGGAGGCGGTGATGGCCAGGTGATCGGTAATGGCATAGGCGCCCTGGAGATCGTAGCCATCGTTGCGCGTTTCGTTTCGGGTACGGAAAAGGCTGCCGAACGTATAGAGCGCAGTGACATTGCTTTCGCCCTTTTTATTGAACATGGGCGTTGGAGCGGCAACGGGCGCATACATATAATGATAGGTTTTGCACGACGCCAGCAGCAGGACTGCAAGGGGCAGCAAACAGGCAAGGGAATTTCTCATAAAAGGGTTTAATGATGCACTCAAAATATGATGAAAATTGCTAATAATGAAATTAAAACCTGATTAACCTGGTGGTCTTTGGTGCAGGGAGACTGGCAATGCGTAACTATCAATGCTTGCCTGCCCCGGGCCTTCTGTGCCCGGCGCCGAGTTTAGACCAGTCGAATGAAAGCCCGGCAGATGCCGAAAGCCCGCGATAATCCATCGGTGTATTGTTGATCTTGCCGCTAAACGACAGCTGCAGTTGTGCCATTACCCAGGGAGCGCGGGGCAGGCCGAACCGCAGGGTAAAAACGGGTTCAATGAATACATAGAAGGTGTTGTGCAGGGATGCCATGTGAAAGCTGTCCTGCTGCTCGGGCAAATAACTGGTGAGAATATGGTGATAGCTTGTACCCGTGAACCGCATTGAAAGGCTTACCTGTGTAGCACTACTACCGTTTATATGAACACCTGGCTGCAGGTAAACCTGGCTGACCGATGTACTATGATACCAGCTGTAAGCCACAGTCCCGGACCGGGCGAACTGCTGCTCCTGCAGGCTGTAAGTACCAAACCCATAACCGCCATAAAGATCAAAGAATTCGGTGCGCTTGCCGTTAATCGGGGTAAAATACCCCAACCCGAATTGCGTGATATGGCGCTGGTAGGTAACAAGCGACGGCATGCGCCAGCCGGAAAAGAATTCCTGATTGCTGAATGAGTCTTTTTCCTGCCGGACAGTCCAGGCTGCTGTAACAGCAACATGGTGACCTAACGCATAAGCGGCCTGAACATCCCATCCATTGTTGTAGGAAGGGGTGCCGTCCGAGCTGCCTACGGTGCCCATGCCGGTGGTGTTTATTTCGCCCTTTTGGCTCAGGGCAGGTACCTGGGGCGCTACCGGGGCATAAAGGTAATGCCGTACTGTAGTGCAGGAAGGCAGGCACAAGGTTATGGCTAGGAAAAGCAGCAGACAGGGAATAGGGGGTTTCATAAAAAGGTTTAGTACACAGACAATACCGATATGGCACCTGCTGTTAGTAAAACCTTAAAATTTCATACTGCGGCTTTAACGCCTTTTGATTAACGTAATGGTAGTACTGAATAATACAGGCGAAACCAAATTGACCAAACAGCTTATTTTAGCAGGGCTAAATACGGTTGCACATGTTGAAACGACTGCCATTGCTTTGCATTTCCATCTTATTCCTGTTATATGTGCCATGTTCTGCGCAGGACCCGTGGACCATTAGCGCCACCCGGATTGACCCGGCCGCCTATTACGGCATTACCGTAGCCAACGGCATGATTGGCATTGTATCCTCCCCTCAGCCCTTTAGCGTAAAAGATGTGGTACTGGCCGGTGCATACGACCTGTACGGTCGCGGACGCGTAAGCAATTTCCTGCGCAGCTTTAACCTGCTGAACATGCACCTGGATATAGACGGGCAGCGCATAGACGGCAAAAACGCCGGCAATATGCGGCAGGAGCTGGACATGCGCCATGCCGGTTTTACTACCTCGTTCGACTACGGCGATAAAGCATCGGTAAGCTATACCTATTATGCACTGCGGCAGCTACCCTATACCGTATTAATGGATGTGACCATTACCGCCAAAAAGGATATTACCATTGGCGGCGCCAGCGTAATGGAAGCGCCCGACGCGCTGAAAGACGTACAGAATTATTACAATGAAATAGACCGGCCGCATGTGGTGATCAGCCTGCTTACCTCGGCCGCCAAAAGTCCTACGGGCAAACTGCTGCTCTGCGCTTCCAGCACGTTTTTATTTTCCGAACCGCACGGCCAGGAGCCGCGGGTAATACATGAAATGTGGGATAATAATATGCACCTGGTGAAGTTCAGCAAAACGATTGCTGCGGGCAGCAGCTACCGGTTTTCGATTGCGGGTTCATCGATCACTTC
>JACXTT010014021.1_pt1 | contig 10515 bp, 9 predicted proteins | sample 9270951 | NCBI WGS metagenome assembly JACXTT01 (sample SAMN15532306, study PRJNA645909) | rock metagenome | isolation source: weathered quartz diorite | place: Puerto Rico | collected 2017-06-21
CCAGGTCCCAGCCGCGCCACCCGGGCGGGCCTCCGGTGTCCGGCGCCGCGGAACCGTCGACACCGAGCCCGGGCTCGAAGCGGACGTCGACGTCCGGAAGCTCGGACTCGAGCGCGACGACCTCGGAGCCGGCCGCGGAGGAGCCGCGGGCGAAGATGGCCCGGCCGAGCGGCCAATAGAGGGCCAGGTCAGCCGCGAGCTTCACTGGAGATGCTGCTTCGTCGGACGGGCTGCTCGGCGGGCAGCGCGCGGCCTCGTCCCAGAGAAAGAGCTCGCCGAGGGGCGTCGGCGTCGCCACGACGTCCCGGCGGCGCTCCCGCAGGTAGGCGTCGAGGACGGGGACGCGTGCGAAGTCGGGGACGTCGAAGTCCGTCAGCGCGCCGTAGCCGCGAGCCGTGAGGAGCGCCTGCGGCTGCCGAAGGCGGAGGTCCGCGATGAGCTCGAGCTGACGTGCCGGGGTGTACGCGCGGGCGGGCGCGAAGAAGCGCGTCGGCGGCGCCATGCCGAAGCGCACGTGATACCAGGGCGCGGAATGGACGATCGCGAGATCGGTCACGTCGTGGGCGCGCAGGAGGCTCTCCACCCCGCACGCGTCCTCGATGAAGCGGCGGTTCGGTTCGAGCCGCGCCTCGGTCGCCGTGAACATCGTGTCGGCGCACGGGCCGCTCGCCGGATTGGGCGCGACCTCCTCGCGCGCCAGCCGCCAGGCCGACGTAACGCCGCGCACGACCCCCGCCGGGGTCCGCATCCTCGGGATTGCTCCTTCCAGAGCGCCTACGTCGACGAGCCCGAGGACGAGCACGATGGCGAGCGCCGAGCGCCCCCTCGTCCAGGCGAGGCGCTCGCCGAGCAGCGCCACGGCGAAAAGCGCCGTGGCGATCACCGGCAAAGCGCTCCACTGGAGCACGTGGGGAGCGTCCGCGCGCTCGAGCGAGGATTCCAAGGCCAGTACCGCGAAGACCGCGATGAAGACGATCTCCGATGCTCGCGCTCGCGATGCTGCCGGATCCGACCGCGGCGAGAGGACCGCCCGCGCAGCGCGGACGAGCAGCAGGAGCACCAGGGCCAGCCAGGCGAGCGCTGCCGCGCCGAGCGTCTGCTGAGCGTGCGAGGCGCGGAGCGGCCACGGAAAGGGAAGGCCGACCGCGTCCCGGTGGTACCGGGGTAGGTCGCCGAGCGTGTACGCGAACCAGGCGCTGCCAGGCCATCCGAAGAGCGCATGGCACCCCGCGACGGCCATCGCCGCCCCGACGAGCAGCCGGACGACGGGACCGGTCACCCGAGCCACCGACGATCCCCCCGGCTCGACGAGCGCCCGCTGGACGACGACGGCGAGGGCGGCGCCGAGACCGTACAAGGCCGTCTCGATACGGAACACGTACCCGAGCCCGAGGCAGGCGCCGGCGAGGATCTCACGCGGCCGGGAGGCGGTGAGCATCGCGAAGGCGAAGACGACGAATGAAAGAACGCCGAGGTGATAGAGGACGAACGACGGCCCGGCCACGGGCGACTCGTCGTGGACGAGCGCCGGAGCCACCGTCATCACCGCGCTCGCGACGAGCGCCCCGACCCGCGACCGGAGCAGTCGCGAGGCCAGGCAGTAGGTCGCGACGACGCCCAGCGCGCTGCACGTTGCCCGCGCGAGCGCCACGGGCGACGTCCCGACCTTCCCGGTGATGAGCACCCAGAGCGCGGTGAGGCCGGTGTCGTGGACGCCGTGCGGCCAGATGAAGGTCTTGAACGGTTCGCCGCCGTGAAGCAGATCCACGGCCGAGGCGAGGACCTCGCCATGGTGAAAGACGTCGATCGTCAGCGGCTCGATGGCCAGCACGAACGCCGAGAGCGTCAGCGCGCCGGCGAGCAGCAGCACGGCCCACCCCGCGGTGCGATCGGAGGACGGGCCCCGGGAGGGCGGCGCGTCGGGCCAGAGGACTCCGAGCGACGTCACGAGGATCGAGACCGCGAAGAGCGGACGCCATCCGGAGAGCAGGAGCGGAACATCGGCGAACGTCAGCACCGTGACGAGGCCGGCCCCGGCGAGCAGCCCCGCGAGCCAGCGTCCGAGTCGCCAATCGAGCACCAGACGGCTCGCCGTGCCCGCCGCGAGCGCCGCCCAGACGGCGGCGAGCTCGACGTTCTTCCCGTAGCCGACAACGTAGGGAAGCCCGGCGGCGCGCCACCGCGGACGCAGCGCGGCGGCGACCGCCGCACCCACCGCCACCGCTGTGCCGACGGGGACCACGACGTCCGCGATCGCCACGCGCGCCGCGCGTGACCACAATGACCTCGGGCCCCCAGCCATTCGCCGAGTTCTACGCGGCCTACCTCGCCGAGCACCGCCACCGGGTGAACCGCGCGCTCCACCTCGCCGCGAAGGTCGGCGCCCTCACGGCGGCGACGGCCGCCCTGGTCGAGGTGAAGCCGGGGGCGCTGCTCGCGGCGATTGCGCTCGCGATCGTGCCCTGCTGGGTCGGGCACGCCGTCTTCGAAGGGAACCGCCCGACGGCGTGGAGGAATCCCTCCGCCAGCCTCCTCGGGTCGTGTCTCCGGCGGATCACACGATCTTCCCCGGACACAGTGAGCGGATCACGGCGTGGGCGTCCGTACTACAGCGTGCTCGCGGACCTCAAGATGTGCGGGGAGATGCTGCGCGGCATCGGTTCGGCGAGGCGCGCGTCGGCGACCGACCGGACGTAGTCCTTCGCGAGCCGCAGCTGGTCGTGGAGGTGGCTGTACCAGAAGAGACCGCCACGGCCGAGCAGGTCGAGGTTCGCGACCGTGGCGAGGCCGTCGCGAATGCGGCGCACGAGCCTCGCGTAGTCGAGCGAGTACACGGGATAGGCGTTCGGCAAGAGATGGTGCCGCCACTCGCGGACCGTCTGCCGGTCGAGGAGTCCGACCTGCGCGAGCTCCGCGATCACCCGCTCGGCGAGAAGGTCCTCGTCGAGCGCGTGGACCGGGTCGCCGGTCGAGCAGGGAACCTCGGCGACGAGCGACGTCTCGTGGGCGGGTGCCATCGCGGCCGATCGATTCTTGGGCTCGGAGATCCGCGACACGCACAGGCGGCGATCGGGCAGGTAGATCGTCGCGTTCGGCGAGCAGCGGGCGACGCCGAGACGGAGGAAGACGATGCGGACGTGGCGGAAGCGGAGCTCCGCCGCCGCACGGCGTGACTCGTCCGGCAGCACGTCGCCGAGCATGCGCGCCAGGGCAGACAGGGGAAGCGTGCTGACCAGGCGGCCTTGGACGTCGAGCGGCGGCCGACCCGCGAAGTGGACGGTGCGCACTCGGCGCGCGTGGTCGCACTCGAGCGCCGTGACCTCGTGCGCCGTGCGCACGCACTCGCGCGGCAGGCGCGCCGCCATCTCCGTCGAGATGGTGCCGTAGCCCTGCCGCGGGTAGAGGAACGCGCCGTCGAGGTGGACGCTCTTCCGGCGCGGCCGGACGAGGTCGGCGAGCAGCGAGCCGACTCCCAACCCCGCCAGGCGACGGGTCGCGACATCGGGTGCGAGCCGCGAGGCGGGCAGGCCCCACAGCTTCTCCGTGTAGTCGACCAGCAGGGGCCTGCCGAGCCGGCGTCCGTAGTGGTTGAGCGCGTGATCCTCGAAGCTGCGCACGGGGCGCGGCCGCCAGCGCGCACGGAAGACGTCCGCCGCGACGTGCACGGCGGAGCCGATTCCGTGCGCGAGAATCCAGTTGAGCGGGCGCGGCGGGAAGTCGATGAAACGGCCGTCGTGATGGATCTGGCTCGGGGCGTCGACCGACACGAGCTCCTCGCCCACGAGGTCGTGAACATCGCGCGTGACCTCCGCGTCGCGGTCGTGGAAGCGGTGCGCGCCGCAGTCGTAGCGGTGGTTGCCGCAGACGAGCGTACGACAGAGGCCGCCCAGATCCTGCGATCGCTCGCAGAGCACGAAGGGCAACCCGGCTCGATGGGCGTAGAATGCCACCGAGAGTCCAGCCGGACCCCCGCCGAGAATCGTCAGCGCGTCGCGCAATGCGCGAGGCTACATCACGGCGCTCGCGCGGGGCAACGGCGAGCGGCCCCACGCAAAGGTCCTCGCCAGCCGCGCCCCGGTGATGTATCTCGGGCGCATGCCGACCTCTTTCACGCGCATGGTCGACGCCACCAGCGAGGACTACGCCGTCATCGCCCGGCACGCGCTCGGGTTCCAGCAGGGGTTGTCCGAGCGAATCCTCGGCCACCTCGCCCTGCTCGCCGGTGACACCGGAGGGTACGCGGTCGACCGGCTCACGCACAGCCTACAGACGGCGACCCGCGCGCACCGCGACGGCCGCGACGAGGAGTACGTCGTGTGCGCGCTCGTGCACGACATCGGGGACACGCTCGCCAGTCTCAACCACTCGGAGCTCGCCGCGGCGATCGTCGAGCCGTTCGTGTCGGAGGAGAACCACTGGATCGTGAAACACCACGGCATCTTCCAGGGCTACTACTTCTTCCACCACCTCGGCCTCGACCGGAACCTGCGCGACCGGTATCGGGATCACCCCCACTGGCGCGCGTGCGCGGACTTCTGCGCGAACTACGACCAGAACAGCTTCGACCCCGGGTACGACACCCTGCCCCTCGACTTCTTCGAGCCGATGGTGCGGACCGTCTTCAGCGCCCCGAAGCGGTCGATCTACCTGCCGAACGAGGGATAGACGAGGGGCGTCAGTCCTCGGCAGCCGCCCGGCGCGTCACGACCGAGAGGCCCTTCTGCCTGAGCCATGCGAACAGGCTGTCCACCGCCGCGATGCCCTCGTCCGACGTGCTCGCCGCGACCGTGACCTCGAGGCGTGCCCCCGGTCCGGCGCGCCGCGCCTCCTGCGCGATCTCGTCCGCCGCGTAGGGCGTGAGCCAGCTCACGCGGTCGAGGGTCCAGGTCGAGTTCTCCCCCGCTGCGGTCACCCGCGTACGGACGAAGGAGGGAAGTCGGTAGACGATGGGCTCGGGGACGGGATTCGGGCGCGCCATCGTGCCGGGTCCTCTTTCCAGCAAGGATCCCAGCAAGGATCGCACCACTCGCCCGGCACGGGGTCGGCGGGACCAGATGGGGCCGAGATGCCCAATCGCCGATCACCCCTGCCCTTTCTGCCGGCAGCGCGCGACCGGGGATGATCGTCGTCGTGATGGGCGTGACCGGCGTCGGCAAGACGACCGTCGGCCGCCGGCTCGCGACGGCGCTCGGCTGGGAGTTCCACGACGCCGACGCCTACCACCCGCCCGCGAACGTCGCGAAGATGCGTACCGGGATCCCGCTCACCGAAGACGACCGCGCGCCATGGCTCGAGGCGCTCCGCGCGCTGCTGGAGCGGCTGGTGGTCGCCGGCCGCTCGGCGGTGCTCGCCTGCTCGGCGCTTCGCCGGGCGCACCGCGAGCGGCTCAGGGTCCCCGGCGCCGAGATCCGCTTCGTGCATCTCGCCGGCGATCCGGCGCTCCTCCGCAAGCGACTCGCCGCGCGCCGGACGCATTTCATGCCGCCCGCCCTCCTCGAGAGCCAGCTCGAGACGCTCGAGGCGCCGGACGATGCCCTGACGGTCGACGTGACGCCGGATCCAGACACGATCGTGGCAGCGATCCGCGCCGCGCTCGTCCGCTGAATCGGCGCCCGTGCACGGGCGTGCAATCTCGAAGTTTGTCCTGGCCTCGCCTTTCCGTTACGCGCTCTCGAAGGAGGACGGCAGGTGGCGGAGGAACGCGATATGCCTCTCTTCGCGCGCGAGACGACCGTCGTGTCCGACGGCTCGACGCCGGGACGCTGGCGCGCGGAGCTGAGTCCCGACTGGGGAGCCCCGACCGTCCCCCAGGGCGGCCTCGTCACGGCCGTCGCCGCGCGTGCGATGCTCGGCGAGATCGGCGCCTCCGACCAGCGCCTCCGCTCGGTCACGACCGTGTTCGCCGATCAGGTCCGGCCGGGCCCCGTCGAGATCGACGTCGCAATTCTCCGGCGGGGGCGCTCGCTGTCGCAGGTCACGGCGACGGTTCGCAACGTCGGCCGGGAGATCGGACACGCGTCGGTCGCGGTGTTCGGGAACGTTCGTCCGGGCTTCGAGTTCAGCGACGTCGCGCCGCCCGAGGTGCCGCCACCGGAACGGTGCCGGTCGTTTCGCGACCCGCCGCCGGCCGACTTCCAGCCCCGTTTCCGCTTCCCGTACTGGGAGCACGTCGAGGGACGGGTCGCGCTCGGCCACGCGCCCTGGGACGACTGGGTACCGACGTCGTCGGACCGCGCGTACTGGTACCGGTTCGACGAGCCGCCGCTGGTGGACGGTGGCCACCTCGACCCGCTCGCCCTGGTGACCCTGTGCGATACAATGCCCGGGGCGGTCGGGGAGCGGATGGGGCCGGGCGTGCCTGTCTGGCTCCCCCCGAGCGCGGACATCACCGTCCACCTCCTCGGCGACGCGGGGCCGGGCTGGCTCCTCGCCCACAACCGTGCGCGCTGGGCGGGCGACGGGTATGCGTCCGTCGAGGTGGCGATCTGGGATCCCCGGCGCGGGCTCGTCGCGTACGCGACCCAGATGATGCTGTTCACGTTCCCGGACGGTCCGCCCGCTCCCGCCGAGCGCCGCCCGCGCGGGTGACGGCGCGCGCTGCGGCGGGATACTATCGGCGCCCGTGCGGGAGCCCCTCGGCGAGCCCGATCTCGATCTCAAGTCCCGGCCCAACGTCCATGATCCCTTCCCGGCGTACGCGTGGCTACGCGACCACGAGCCGTTGCGCTGGGACGAGGGCTTCAACGCCTGGGTGGTGACCCGCTACGAGGACGTGGTCGGGATCTTCGATCGCCCGCAGACGTTCTCCTCCGACCGTTTCCGGAAGGTCGACCCACGGTACACGAGCCAGCGTCCGGCGGTGCGGTCGGTCGCAGAGGTCCTCGGGCACTGGCTCGTCTTCCGCGACCCGCCCGATCACGACCGGCTGCGCGCGCTCCTGCAGAGCTCCTTCACGCCGAAGCACCTCGAATCCAGCCGGGAGCGTATCCAGCGCACCGTCGACGCGCTTCTCGATAGCGTGGTCGCGCACGGCGCGATGGATTTCATCCGTGAGCTCGCCTTCCCGCTCCCCGCCATGGTCATCGCCGGCCTGATGGGCGCGCCGGAGGAGGATCTCGACGCGATCAAGGCGTGGTCGGATCGGCTCGCGGCGTACCTCGGCGGGGCGGTCGACGCGCGCGACAACTTCGCGGAGGCGAGCGCCGGCGTCGGGGCGCTCGTCGACTACTTCCGCGGCCTCCTCCGCGAGCGCGAGCGATCCCCGCGCGACGATCTCACGAGTCTCATGCTGCGGGCGGAGCACGAGGGTGACCGCCTGACGCGCGACGAGGTGGTCGCGAACTGCATCCTGCTCCTCTTCGCGGGCCACGAGACGACGACCAACCTCCTCGGGAACGGTCTCTTCCATCTCCTCCGGCATCCGCGCGAGGCGGCCCGCCTGCGAGCCGACGCCTCGCTCCTCCACGGCGCCGTCGAGGAGCTCCTCCGCTACGACGGCCCGGTGCCTGCGACCGTCAAGGTCGCGACGGCGGACGTCCCCTGGCACGGCCGGACGATCCGGACCGGCGACATGGTGCTTCCGTTCATGGCGTCCGCCAACCGCGACCCGCGGCAGTTTTCCGACCCCGACGTCCTCGACATCGGGCGGCAGCCGGAGCGCCACGTGGCGTTCGCGTCCGGCATCCACTACTGCCTCGGTGCGTGGCTCGCGCGCCTCGAGGCGCGCGTCGTCCTCGACACCGTCCTCCGGCGGCTGCCGCGCCTCGCGCTGGCGCCCGGCGAGGTCCGCTGGAAGCCGATGATCTTCCTCCGCGGCCTCGAGGCGCTGCCGCTCGTGTGGGAGCCGGCATGAAGGCGGCCGTCATGCGGGCGATCGGCGAGCCGCTCGGCATCGAGGACGTCCGGCTCGATGCCCCCGGCCCCCGCGAGGTGCGCGTCAGGACCGCGGCGACGGGCGTCTGTCACAGCGATCTGCACGTCCTCGAGGGATCGCTGCCGACTGCGCTCCCCACCGTTCTCGGCCACGAGCCCGCGGGTGTGGTCGAGGCGGTCGGCAGCGAGGTGCGCCACGTGGCGCCCGGCGACCACGTGATCGGCTGTCTCTCGGCCTTCTGTGGCGCGTGCGAGTACTGCATCGCCGGACGCCCGAATCTCTGCGAGGGCGAGGCAACGATGCGGCGCACGGACGAGCCGCCGCGGCTCGCGAAGGACGGCGAGGCGATCGCTCAGTTCGTGCATCTCAGCGCCTTCGCCGAGGCGATGCTCGTGCACGAGAACGCCCTCGTGCGGATCCGCCCCGACGTCCCGCTCGACCGTGTCGCGCTCATCGGATGCGGCGTGACGACCGGGCTCGGCGCCGTCTTCAACCGGGCGCGGCTTCCGCCCGGCGCGACGGCGGCCGTCATCGGCTGCGGCGGGATCGGGCTCTCCGTCGTCCAGGGCTGCCGCATTGCGGGCGCCGGTCGCATCGTCGCGATCGACACGCAAGGCTGGAAGCTCGACCTCGCGGCCCGGCTCGGCGCGACCGAGGTGGTGAATGCCGCGGACGGCAACCCGGTGCCGCGCGTGGTCGAGATGACGGCGGGCGGTGTCGACTACGCCTTCGAGGCGATCGGCACGCCCGCGACGGTCCGCCAGGCGGTCCGCCTGACGCGGAAGGGCGGCACGATCGTCATGATCGGCGTCGTGCCGGCCGGCACGAGCGTTGACCTCCCGGGCGCGGACCTCGTGCTCCGCGAGAAGACGATCCTCGGCTGCATGATGGGGTCGAACCGCTTCCGGGCGGACATACCACGCTACGTCGAGCTCTACCGGAGCGGGCAGCTCCACCTCGACGAGATGATCTCGGCACGCCTTCCGCTCGAGCGCGTGAACGACGCGTTCGAGGCGATGCGGGCCGGCACCGCGGCGCGGAGCGTGATCGTGTTCGACTAGACCGCGCCCGCGGCGCGCGGAACGTCGGCGGCGGCCTCCGCGACGTCCTCGCGGAGCGACGCGCGGAACGCCCGGTAGTCGACCGCGGTCCGCCGGGGCGTCTCGAGCATCGGGAGGTGCCCGAGGCCGGGCATGATCACGAGCCGCGAGTTCGGCAGCGAGCGCCGGAGGATGGCGGCGCCGGAGACGTCGAGCACGCGATCCCGGTCGCCCCAGACGATGAGCGTCGGCGTGGCGAGACCCGCGACCATCTCCTCGAGCGCGGTCGGGCCGGCGAGGAGCTCACGAAAGATGCGCGTGTGCAGCGCGTAGTTGCGGCTCGCCGCGAGCGCGAGCTCGTGGCGCACGCAGTACGGGACGAACGGGGGTCGCGTGAAGCAGATCCGCATCACCGCGTCGTACTCCGCCGTCGTCGCCGCGAAAAGCGCATACTCGCCGCGCTCGCGGTAGCGCCGGAACATCTCCGACTCGGTCGCCGCGCCGACTCCGGCGGGAGCGAGGAGCCAGAGGCTCCGCACCCGCCCGGGATGCAGCAGCGCGAAGGCGAGGACGATCGCGCCGCCGAGCGAGCTCCCCCCGAGGTGCACGCGCTCGAGCCCCAGCGTGTCGAGAAACGCCCCCAGGCGCTCCACCTGCTTCTCGATCGAGTAGTCGCCGTCTGCGGGCTTGGTGCTGTCGCCGAACCCGGGAAGATCGATCGCGACGATACGGCCGAGGCCGCGGAGGAAGGGCGCTATGGGGGCGAAGTTGTCCTTGTCGGCCCCGATGCCGTGCACGAGCACGAGCGGGTCGCCGCGTCCACCCTCGAGATAGGCGATCTCGAATCCCGGGATGCCCGCCGACCGCATCCGGAGCCCGCCCAGCCCGTGCTGGAGGCCGAGCGCCAGGCGCGACATCGGGCGTGGCAGGACGCGATCGAGCACGACGACGACCACGAGCAGGGCGACGACGACGGCGATGACGCTCATGACAGCGACGCGTACACCGCGTCGACCAGCGCGATCGCGCGCGGGTCGAGCAGGATGTGCGGGCCCATACGGTTCATCACGTAGCCGAACCCGATTCCCGCGTCCGGATCGGCGAAGCCGAGCGATCCGCCGGCGCCGGGGTGGCCGAAGGCGCGCGTCCCAGCGCCGATGCGGGCGTCGGGGCGGTCCTGCGAGAGCATGAAGCCGTGGCCGAAGCGGGTCGAGAGCTGGAGAACCAGGTCGGGCCCGTGCGACAGCTCGGCGTGGCAGCGGGTGATGCTCTCCCGCGAGAGCACGTGCACGCCGTCGACGTCGCCGCCGCACGCGAGCGCGCCGTAGACGCGCGCGAGGGCGCGCGCGTCGCCGTGGCCGTTCGCGCCGGGGATCTCCGCGCGACGCCACTCCGGGATGTTCACGCCCCGCGCGATCGCCGGCGGATTCATGAAGGCGCGCGCCGCGAGCCCCTCGGGGTCGTTCAGCATGAGCCTCGCGAGCTGGAGCCCCTCGGCCCCGGGCTCCCGCAGCGGGACCGGGCTCATCTCGGCCACCCCGTCGTGCTCGGCGTCTCGAAAGCCGATGTGGAAATCCATTCCGAGAGGAGCCCGGAACCGCC
>JACXTT010014022.1_pt1 | contig 10515 bp, 10 predicted proteins | sample 9270951 | NCBI WGS metagenome assembly JACXTT01 (sample SAMN15532306, study PRJNA645909) | rock metagenome | isolation source: weathered quartz diorite | place: Puerto Rico | collected 2017-06-21
CCGGGCGCGCGATCCAGCGCCGCGAAGGCCGCCGCGAGCGCGGCGGCCGCGTCGCCGCCCTCCGCGAGCAAGCGCGCCCCCGCCTCCGCCGCTTTCCGAAGCGCTTCGCGGCCGGTCGGCGCGATCAGGAGCAGTCCGGGCGGGGTCGCCATCGGCGGGAATTCTCCCGGAAATGAAAAACCCCCGGCGAACCGGGGGTTTTTCGCGTCTGTACGGACAGGCGCCTAGTTCGCGAAACTCCAGAAGCTCGAGCCGTGGCCGGCCAGCACCATGAAGAGCAGCATGAAGATCGAGAACCAGGTGTTGGTGCGCGAGGCGAGGAAGGCGCGGCGCGCGTTCTTGCCCGCCTCGGGCGGGACCGCGGTGCCGTCCTTGAGGAACTGCTCGCGCCAGGCGATCACCTGCCGCAGCTTCGGCCAGATCGTCATCCAGACGTTCATGAACATGATCGTGCCGAGGCCGCCGCCGCAGGCGATGAAGAAGACGTGGCCGTCGACATGGTTGCCGAAGGTGAAGCAGAAGACCGCGATCATCGCCGCGGCGATCACCGCCTCGAGAATCCCCACCGTCATCCCCTGGTCGGCCGCCTTCGCCTCGGGCGTCGACTTCTTGTCGGCGAACCGCTCGATCACCTGCCGGCAGGCGAAATAGGCCGCGACCGCGGTGACGAACCAGACCGCGACGACCTTCAGCCACGGCCAGCCCTCGCCGGTGGCGCCGGTGGCGCCCATGAACATCAGGTAGTAGGTGAGGCCGCTCAGCCAGGTGATCATCGCGCCCCAGCGGAACCACCACAGCGCGCACGGCATCAGCTTGGTGAACTGGGTGTGGTTCGACTTGGGGTCGAGCGAGGCGGTCATCTCCTTCTGGAAGTTGACGTTGACGAGGTTGAAAAAGTAGAGCATCCCGATCCAGGTGATCCCCGCGAGGATGTGGATGTAGCGCAGCAGGATGCTCGCGGGGCCGTTCAGCATGCCGAGCCCGTCGGGAAGGGAAAGCGGGGCGAGAAGTGCGGTCATGGAATTCTCCGGTGGATAAAGATCGCGCGGCGCGCGTTCGATGACTGCCGTGACTGATTTTCCGGCAGAGAGAAATTATAGCGCTCGGCTTTCCCCCGCTATTGCGATCCGGGATCAAACCGCCTGCTTGAGGATTTCGCGCACCACGTTGGTCGCGTACGCCCCGCTCGGGAGCGCGAAGGCGAGGCGGAGCAGGCCGTCCTCGAGGCGGGCCTCCGCGTTCTCGAGGGTCACCGCGAAGGCGCGGCGCGAGCCGGCCATGGGGGAGCGGGAGAAGTCGAGCGCGGACCAGCCGCCGGCGGCGATCGCCGCTTGCTCGACCGCCAGCGCCTCGCTTTCCGGCTGGCGCATTTCGGGGCCGGGTTGCGGTCCCGAGGCGACCGCCGCCAGCCGCTCGCGCCGCACCTGGACCTCGGCGGCGTCCTCGACCAGGAAGAGCCCGTTCCACGGCACCGTCAGGGCGAGGTCGCCGGGCAGGATTTTGTCGAAGAGGCCGCGCGCGATCCGGTCGGAGAGCACGCCGTTGAAGATCGCCGACTGGAGGACTTGCAGCGCGAATTTCTCGTCCCAGTGGAGGCCGCGCGCGGGGGGCGCGGCGAGGAGCCCGCGCGCTGCTTCCAATTTTTCCGGTCCGCCGGAAAAGCGCTGGCGGCCGTAGAAATTGGGGACGCCCCGCTTCGCCAGTTCCTCGAGGACCGCCGCCGCGCGCGCGCAATCGCCCTCCGAGAAGGCGCCGCGCAGGGTGATGACGAAGCGGTTCCCCTTCAGGTGGCCGGTCTTCAATTTGTTCCGGTGGCGGGTGGTCGAGAGGATCGCCGCCCCCTCGAGCTTGAAGCGGCCGAGCTTCGCCTCGGCCTGCGCGGGAAGCGAGAACCACTGCCGCGTCACCCCCTGCTTGTCCTTCATCCCCGCATAGCCGATGTCGCGCAGCCGCGCGCCGGTCGACTCGCTCAGCGCGCGCGCCACCTCGGGCGTGGTGCGGCGCGATTTCTCGATCCACAGGTAGAGGTGGTTGCCGCTCCCCAGCGGCGGGTAGAGCGGGACCTCCTCGACGATGAAGTCCTCGGCCCACGCCTTGAACTTCGCCGCCACCGGCGCGATCCCCGCCGTGAGGAACGGTTCTTCCATCAAAGCTTCAGCGACTTGAGGTAATCCCGGAACGCCGGACCGAGGTCGGGGCGTTTGAGGGCGAATTCGACGGTCGCCCGCAAAAAGCCGAGCTTGTTGCCGCCGTCGTGGCGGGTCCCCTTGAACTCGCAGCCGTAGAGCTTCCGCTTCTCGCGCAGCAGCCGCAGGGCGTTGGTGAGCTGGATCTCGCCGCCTTGGTCCGGCCGCGTCGCGCGGATGGCGGGGAAGATGTCGGGGGTGAGGATGTAGCGGCCGATGATCGCGTAGTTGGAGGGCTGCGTGCCGGGGGGCGGCTTCTCGACCAATTCATCGATCTCCCACAGCCCGTCGCCGATCTTGCGTCCCTTCACGATGCCGTACTTCGACGCCTCCCCGGGGGCGACCTCCATCAGCGCGAGCACCGGGCCGTCCATTTTTTGATGGACGTCGATCAATTGCTTCGTCGCGGGAACCTCGGCGTCGATCAGGTCGTCGCCCAAGACCACCGCGAACGGCTCATCCCCCACCACCCGCTCGGCGACCCCGACCGCGTGGCCGAGCCCGAGCGCCTGGCGCTGGCGGACGTAGACGAAGTCGGCGAGGTCGTTGAGGGCGCGGATCTCGGCGAGCGCCCGCTCCTGCCGCTTCTGGGTCAGCAATTCCTCCAGCTCGACCGCGCGGTCGAAGTGGTTCTCGATCGCCTGCTTGCCGCGACCGGTGACGAGGATGATCTGGTCGATGCCCGAGGCCTCGACCTCCTCGACCCCGTACTGGATCTGCGGCTTGTCGACCAGCGTCAGCATCTCCTTCGGCTGCGCCTTGGTGGCGGGCAAAAAGCGGGTGCCGAGCCCGGCGGCGGGGAAGACGGCTTTGCGGACGGGAAGGGGCATGACGGGGATTTTCGCCGACGCCGACCCGCCTACATCACGACCCACAGCCGCAGCGGCTTCTCGCACACCTTGACGGTGAACTCCCGCGCCGTCCCGGCCCACTCGCCGTCGACCTGGAAATCGCAATCCTGCTCGGACGAGAAGAGGAAGGCGTCACCGACCGCGCGCGTGAAGTCGGTCCCCTCGGTCGGCAGCCTGCCGCCGCGGCCGATCAGCTTGACGACGAAAGGGACCAGCGAGCGACGCCGCGCGCCGTGGAGCGCGAACAGGCCGAGCTTCTTGCCGAAAGTTTCGGCGTCCGGCATCAGCGCGAACTGACCGCCGTAGAGCGGCACCCGGCCGACCGTCACCACCGTCGCGGGTTTCATGAGCGCGGGGCCGCGGATCGGCGGTTTGGGCAGGTCGGCGAATTTCGCGATTGCCATCAACGGATAGGCGGTGCGGCCGATCTTGCGCTTCACCGCGGGCTTCGCGTCGGTCGCCGCGACGATCGCCGCGTCGAGGCCGATCCCGGCCATCTCGAGGAAAAGGTGGCCGTTGATTCGCCCGGGCCAAAAATTCCTCGGGGCGCCCTTGAACAGGGCCGCGAACGCGGCCGAAGGGCGCGTCCCGATCCCGACCGCGCGGGCCAGCACGTTGACGGTGCCGCCCGGCACGATGCCGAGCGCGGTTCCCGTCCCGATCAATCCCTCCGCGACCCGGTTGATGGTGCCGTCGCCGCCGGCCGCGATGACCAATTCGTCCCCGCGCGCCGCGGCGGCGCGCGCGTGCGCGACCGCCTCGGCCGAGGTCGCGCTCCATTCGATGCGCAGCGCGATGGAGCGCGCCGCGCACTCGGCGGCGAGCGGGTCGAACACCGCGCGCCCCTTGCGGCGGACCAGCCCCGCGTTGGGATTGGCGATCAGCGTCCAGCGATTCACGGCGCCGCCGCGCGTCAGGTCGCGTAGTCGATCGCGCGCGATTCGCGGATGACCGCGATCTTGAGGCCGCCGCGGTCGACGCGGACCTCCTGGTGGATGCGGGCCGCGAGGTCCTCGCACAGCATCAGCGCGCGCTGGTCGTTGATCTTCGCGTTGTCGAGCAGCACCACCAGTTCCTTGCCGCTCTTGAGCGCGTAGGCGCGGGTGACGCCGTCGAACTGCCTGGCGATCGTCTCGAGCGTCTCGAGACGGCCGAGGTGATGCTCGAGGCCCTCCCGGAGCGCCCCGGGGCGGGCGAAGCTGAGCCGCTCGGCCGCGCGCAGCAGGTGGGCGTCGGCGGAATTGGCGGGGGCGCCGTCGCGCAGCGCCTCGATGAGCGCGACCACCGCGGGCGCCTCGCCGCTGCGGCGCGCGATCTCGGCGGCGAGCTGCTGCGGATGCGCGTCGTCCGCCGATTCCTCGACGACCCCCAGCTCGTGGTAGAGCGCGGCGCGGCGCAGCGGCGCCGGGTTCAGCTCGAGCAATTTCGCCATGTGGCCGGCGATCTCGGCGACCTCGAGGGTGTGGGCGAGCACGTTCTGCCCGTCGCTGTGGCGGTACTTGAGCTTGCCGAGCAGCAGCAGCGGCCGGTCCTTGAGGTCGTGCAGCCCGAGCCCGAACGCCGCGTCCTTGCCGGTCTGCAGGAGGTGGTCGTCGAACTCGCGGCGCACCCGCTCGAAGGTCTCCTCGATGCGCGCGGGATGGATGCGGCCGTCCTCGACCAATTTGTCGAGGGTGAGGCGGGCGATCTCGCGGCGCAGCGGGTTGAAGCAGGCGAGGGTGATCGCGTCGGGCTGGTCGTCGATGAGGACATCCACGCCGGTCACCATCTCGAAGGAGCGGATGTTGCGTCCCTCGCGGCCGATGATGCGCCCCTTCAAATCGGGCGACGGGAGGCGCACCAGCAGGGTGGTCGACTCGGCGGCGTAGCGGGGAGTCGCCTGCTCGACCGCCTGGGCGAGGATGCGCGCCGCCTCGCGCTTGCCGTTGACGCGCGCCTCTTCTTCCAATCTTTTCACGAGCCGCTGGAATTCAGCCTGGTGCGACTCCTCGATCTCGGCGCGCAGCGCGGCCTTGGCGGCCTCGCGGTCCATGCCGGCCGCCTTCTCGATCGCGGCGGCGCGCTCGGCGATCAGCGCTTGCGCCTTCTCGCGCTCGGCGCGCAATTTGCCGCCGTCCTGGTCGAGCTCGGCGGCGCGGGCGGCGTTCTCCTCCTCCAGCCGCTTCGCCTGCTGGAGGCGGCGCTGGGCGTCGAGCTGCTGGTCCTTGGCGGTTTTCTCGAGCTTGGCGGTCTCCTGGCGGCGCAGGCGGGTCGTCTCCTCGAATTTCTTCTCGCGGTCGAGGAAGTTCTCGCCGGCCTTCAATTCGGCTTCCTTGGTCACCGATTCGGCGCGCGCCTTCGCGTCGGCGAGGATCGATTCGGCTTCGGCCCTCGCGGCCTCGGGGGAGGCGCCGGGGGCCCCCTTGGGGGGCGCGAAAAGCAGTCGGCCGAGCAAGAGGCCGACCGCCAGGGCGGCCAGCACGGCGATGATCAGGATCGGGGACATCGGGGAACTCGGGGTCGCGCGGGCACGACGAGGCGCCCGCGCGCGCCGCGGCGGGATTGATCCCCCCGGAATCCCTCTCTCAGCTGAAGGCGGTGTCCAGAAGCGCGGTGAGACGGCGGGCGTCCGACTCGGTGTCGGCGCTCACGTGGTCGAGCCGGTCTTTGGTCTGGAGCAGTTCGTCCGCCAGGTTGATGGCGGTGAGGATGGCGACCTTGCTGTGATCGAGATTGGTGCCCCCCTTGATCGCCCGCATGCGGGCGTCGACGAGGGCGGCGAGCCGCTGCGCGTAGGCCGGGTCGTCGATCCCCTTCAGCGCGAGGCGCTGACCGAGGATTTCGACGTAGAACCGGTCGGTTCCGGCCATGCGCGGCTCCTGGCGCGGGAGGATCCCGCGGCGGGGCGTATTGTTGCACACGCGAGCCCGCTCTCGCGGACGAATTTCGCCGCGGCGGCTCGGGGCGCGGACCCCTCGCCCGTCATCTTTTCAGTCTTCCGGCACCACCCACGGCGCGCAGCGGAGGATCTCCCCGGGGCGGGCGGGGCGGAAGCGGAAGCCGATCGCGTGGCCCGCCCCCCGCTTCACCAGCTCGCCGGGCGCGTCGAGGATGAAGAAGCTCCCCCGCCACGAGACGCACTGGACCGGCGAGAGCTCGCGGGTGCGGACGGAGTAATACCAGAGCGGTCCGCCGGGAGCGCCGGGGGTCTCCCATTCGTCCGCCCGGTCGGGGCCGAGCAGCAGGCGGACGCGCTTCTCCCCGGCCCGCCGGGCGAGCCAGTTCAGCGCGGCGGCGGGGGCGGCCAGGAGCGCGGTGCCCGGCCGGTTGCCGGTGAGCGGCGGGTCGAGCGCCCGCACGATCCCCTCGGCGACGAGATAGAGCACGAACAGGCCGACCGGGGAAACCATGTAGCCGGCGCCGCCGATGAAGCCGATCGCGGTCGAGTTGTACGGGGTGCCGTCGTTGGTGTCGGCCATTTTGTTGAAGAGGGCCATCCCCGGCCCGTCGAAGAAAGCCCCGGATGCGCGGATGATGAGGACGAAATGGAGCACGGTCGCGGCCAGGAATTGCACGACCCCCGAGGCGATCTGCGCGGCTGCGGAATCGCGACGCCCCTCCGCCCAGGTTTTCTTCCACGCCGCCGGAAACGGCGCGACCGCGAACGCGACGAGGAATTCCCACAGCGCCTGAATCATGCCGGCATGATAGCGGCGGGCGCCGTTCAGGGCTTTTGAGTGCGGAGGCTGCGAGCCCGGCACCCAGCAGTCAGCTCTCCCGCGAAGCGGGTCAGCGCGCCGCGGGCGGGCGGATCTTTCCCTGCTTGCGGTCGATGAGCGCCGACTGGGCGGCGAGGCGGATCGCCTCGTCGGCGTCCTCGCGCCCCATCCGCTCGAGCCGCTCGGCGGGGCCGGCGCCGGGCAGGACGCGCAGGGTCGCCACCGCCTGACGGCGCAGGAACGGCTCGGGCGCCAGCGAGTGGCGCAACGCGAGGTCGAAGAGCCGGTCGCGGTCGAATTCGCCCAGCCCGAAGTCGCCCGCGATCTGGGTCAGCACCCGCAGCAGCGCGGCGGCGAGCGGCGGCGGGGCGCTGCCCGAGAGCGCGAGCAGCGGCTGCGCCATCTCCGGGGTCCCCATCGCGAAGCGGTCGATCACCCGCGCCAGCTCGATCAATTCGAACCCCTCGGCCAGCTCCAACCGCGGCAATTTCCCGGCCAGCGCCAGGAAGCGGGCGCGGACGGAGGCCTCGCGGCTCTCGAGCGGCTCGCGCGCCAGCGCCGCGAGCTTCTCCGCCGCGCCGCGCAGCGCGGCCCCTTCGACCCCCTCCAGCGCGACCGCGCCGCGGGTCTTCTCGAACAGGAAAAAAACCGGCGCCGTCTCCCCCTCGTAGCGCCTCCTCTCCGCCGCCGCGGGCGGCCGCAGGTAGAGCAGGTAGTCGCGCCCGGGGACGATCTCGGCGTCGGGCTCGTCCGGCGCGTGCGCGAGGTTCGCCTCGCGGATTTTCAGCAGCAATTGCCTGCCGCCCGCGTCGCCCTTCAGCGTCGAGAGGACCCGGAAGAGGTAGCCGCGATCGGGCCGCTCGCAGTGGGCGACCACGACCAACGCCGCCCGCCCGCTGAATTCCATCAGCGGCGGGACCGTCACCTCTTGCGCGCCGAGGCGCAGCGCGGCGAGGGCGAGGACGAGCGCGGGGCGGCGCATCGGCTGCATCATAACCCGCGGGACGCGGGGCGGGGCGTCGCCGTGCGCCCTGGGTTCCGCGTCCATCGCCTTCCCGCGCCCCCGCTAAAATTATTCCGCTTGTCGACCGCCGCCGCCCTGCCCCACGACCTGAAGACCGAGCTGGTCACCGTCAACATGGGGCCCCAGCACCCCTCCACCCACGGGGTGCTGCGGGTGATCGTCACCCTCGACGGCGAGACGATCGTCGACGCGGTGCCGGTGATCGGCTATCTCCACCGCGCGATGGAGAAGCTGGCGGAGAACCGGACCTGGAACCAGTTCGTCCCCTACACCGACCGCCTCGACTACCTCGCGCCGCTCTCCAACAACTTCGCCTACATCTCGGCGGTCGAGAAATTGCTCGGGCTCAAGCTCCCCGAGCGGCAGCAGGCGATCCGCGTCGCCTGCTGCGAGCTGGCGCGCATCTCCGCCCACCTGCTCTGGCTGGGCACCCACGCCATCGACGTGGGCGCGATCACCCCGTTCTTCTACACCTTCAACCACCGCGAGCTGCTCTACAACCTGTTCGAGAAGATGACCGGCGCCCGCTTCACGGTCTCCTTCGCACGGGTGGGCGGCAGCGCGCGCGACTTCGACGACGAGGTGCTGCGGATGATCCGGGAATTCATCAAGGAATTCCCCAAGACCCTCGCCGAGGTCGACGGCCTGCTCACCAAGAACCGCATCTGGTGCGACCGCACCCGCGGGGTGGGCGTGCTGGAGAAAAATCGCGCGCTCGACCTCGGCGTGACCGGCCCCGCGCTCCGCGCCGCGGGATACGACTTCGACCTGCGCAAGAAGGCGCCCTACTGGCTCTACGATAAATTGGATTTCGAGGTGCCGATCGGCACCGTGGGGGACGTCTACGACCGCTACCTCGTCCGCATGGAGGAGATGCGTCAGTCGCTGCGGATCCTCGAGCAGGTCGTCGACCACTTCCCGACGGGACCGTGGCATGTCGACGACGACAAGATCTTCCTGCCGCCGAAAGACAAGGTGCTGACCAAGATGGAGGAGCTGATCCACCAGTTCATGGTCGTCACCGAGATGAAGGTCCCCGCCGGCGAGGCCTACGCCGCGATCGAGGGGCCCAAGGGCGAGCTCGGCTTCCACGTCGTCTCCGACGGCGGCCCGCGCCCGTATCGCACCAAGATCCGCTCCACCTCCTTCATGAATTTGCAGTGTTTGCGCGAGATCTCGAAGGGGATGATGATCGCCGACCTGGTCGCCATCATCGCCTCTCTCGATCCGGTGATGGGCGAGGTGGACAAATAAGGCGCAGCCTGATTTGTCCATCCCGAGGCGGCTGAAAGTCGTCGTGGGGATCTCGTCGGTAACCCGTCCGCCTCAATCGTCCGCGAGGATTTCGGCCAGCATCTTCTCGCGTCGATCGAGGAAATTCTTCATGACCGTGTAGTGCTCTGTTGCCGTGTACTCGATGCGATGGATTCCACTTTGGCCGAATTCGTAGAGCCAGGCGTCCGGGTAAGCCATGAGGATCGGGGAATGGGTGACGAGTACGAACTGGGCCTGTTTGAGGACAAGATCGTGAATCATGCGCAGCGCGCTGAGCTGCCGGGACGGGGAGAGCGCGGCCTCCGGCTCGTCGAGCAAGTAGAGGCCTTCGCCGCGGAAGCGGCGCATGAGCAGGGAAAGAAATGATTCCCCGTGAGATTGTTCATGTGGGGACTTGCCGCCGTGGCTCTCCAAGACGTCCAACCGCTCAATTTCCGAAGCGACGTTGAAATAGCTCTCCGCACGCAGGAAGTACGCATCCTTCGGGCGACGGGTACCGCGCACGACGCGCAGCGCATGCCAGAGCTCGGAGTGAGAGGCGCGGGTCGTGAAATTGAAATTTCGGCTGCCGCCCTCCGCATTCAACCCGCAGCCCACGGCCAGCGCCTCGAGCAGCGTCGATTTCCCCGATCCGTTCTCCCCGATGAAGATCGTCACCTTCGGATGAAGCGCGAGCTCGTCCAATCCGGCGATCGAAGGAATCGAGTAGGGGTAAGCGATGGTCTCGGGAAGCTTCTCTTTTTCGAGACGGATCGAGCGTACGAATTGCGCGGAGAGGGACATGTCAATTCAGCGGATTGGCGGAGTCTTCATTCCCCAGCCTTGAGCCTCAGCCCCTTCGGCACCAGGACCCGGTCCAATAATTCGAACAATCCCTGAATCGCCAGCGCGAGCAGCGCCGCGGGGATCGCGCCTTCGAGGAGCGTCGTCGGATCATTGAGGTTGAGCCCGCTCACGATCGGCTCGCCGAGGCCGCCGGCGCCGATGAGGGCGGCGAGGGTGGCGGTGGCGAGGATCCAGATCGCGCTGGTCTTGATCCCGGCGAGGATCGTGCGCGAGGCGAGCGGTAAAAAGACCTGTCGCAACTGCGCGCCGGGGGTCAGCCCCAGCGCCGCGGCCGACTCGCGCAGCGCGGGCGGGATCGACTGCAATCCGGTCGCCGTATTGCGCACGATCGGCAGCAGACCGTAGAGCAGCAGCGCGAGGACGGCGGTGCGCGGCGAGATGCCGAGCCCCGGGATCGGCACCAGCAGCGCGAGGAGCGCAAGCGAGGGGACGGTCTGGATCACCCCGCAGGCGCCGAGGATCAATTGGCCGGCGACCCCGCCGTGCGCGGCGATCAGGCCCAGCGGCAGGCCGATCAGGAGCGCCGCCAGCAATCCCAGCCCGCTCAATTCGAGATGGCGCAGCGACCAGCCGGCGATCCGCCGCGCGCGCGAGGGGCGCGCGGGTGCGGTCGCGTCCGCGACGGCGCGCCCGTG
>JACXTT010014023.1_pt1 | contig 10515 bp, 9 predicted proteins | sample 9270951 | NCBI WGS metagenome assembly JACXTT01 (sample SAMN15532306, study PRJNA645909) | rock metagenome | isolation source: weathered quartz diorite | place: Puerto Rico | collected 2017-06-21
AAAACGGGGTACGGTACGATGGCACCCGGGGTAAGGGAAAATGCTGGACTAGGAGTGGAAAGAAAAGGCGAGTCCGTACTGGAAGGGGGCAGCTAAGTTTGCTCGCGAACACGGGATACACAAGATCGGGCTGGAGATGCATCCCAATTTTGTGGTCTACAACCCGTTGACGCTGTTGAAGCTGCGCGACGCCGTGGGCGAGGAAATTGGTGCCAACTGCGATCTCAGCCATCTGTTCTGGCAGCAGTGCGATGCGGTGGAGGTGATCCGCATGTTGGGCAAGCAGAAGGCGATCTTTCACGCGCACATGAAGGACACAACGTTCTACAAGAGCAATGTGGACCGATTTGGAGTGCTGAACTTCGCTTTCGAGAAGAACGACCTTTCGCAGGCTTCGGAAACATTCCGCGCGGTGGGTTATGGGCATAGCGCGGGGACATGGAAAGAAATCGTGCGAGCTTATATGGAGGTAGGATACGAGGGAATTTTCAGCGTGGAGAATGAAGATCCGATTCTTTCCGACGAGGTGGGGGTGGAACGCGCGCTGTACGTGTTGAAGAATGTGCGAAACGAGTTGCTGGAAATCGCGTCAGCGCATGGTTAGCCCGTGAGGGTCGCTCATCAGTTATTCGGGTTCGAAAGCCTTGTCGTTGAAAGGCCACTATCCGAACCCCGCGAAGCCAATCCGCGGAATGCCAGTGCACGATTGCCTCCATGCTACATTCCAAACCGCTGGTTCCCGACAGGCCGCAATGTCGATAGCCAAGCGACGCGCCAGGTTAAACGTTGACCTTGCTTTCTGCGGCAGCGTAAGCTGCGGGAACCGACCTTTTTGGAGTACGCATGCATAGACGTCAAGCCCTCCGGCTGCTGGTTTCGGCCACGACCCTGCCCCTGCTTTCGCGAGAGGCATTTTCGTTGTTTCAGTCAGTGCACGAACAATTGCCGGAGCAGACAATACTCAAGACCCTCAACCCCCGTCAAAACGCCACTGTTACCACAATCGCCGAACTTATTATTCCGCAAACCAACACGCCGGGCGCCCGGGCGGCGCGGGTGAACGAATTCATCGATCTGATTCTGAGCGAGTGGTACGACGATGAAGAGAGATCGACCTTCTTGGCGGGCCTCGCCGATGTTGATGTCCGTGCCCGGGACTTGTGGGGCAAGGATTTCGTGGAGTGCGGAGAAAAGCAGCAGGTTGACATGCTGCAGGCCCTGGACGATGAAATGGCCATCCCTGACGAAGATGCACGGCGCCGTCGCAATCACCCCCCGGAAAAAAATTTCTTTTTCATGATAAAGCAGCTCACGCTGGTGGGGTATTACACCTCACAAATTGGATTTGAGCAGGAAGTACATGGCGAGATTATTCCCTCGCGGCATGCTGGTTGTGTCCCTCTGGAAGAGGAGGCCGCGAAATAGCTATGGCGAGCAAGACGTATGACGCAATTGTTGTGGGCTCGGGGATCACTGGCGGCTGGGCTGCGAAGGAATTGGGGGAAAAAGGCTTGCAGACCCTGGTCCTGGAGGCGGGAAGGCCGATCGATCCGGACACGGATTATGCCGAGCACGTGCCCGAATGGGAGGTGAAATACCGGGGACTGGGCGACCGCAAGGGAGTGGACGAAAATCAGCACGTCCAACAAACTTGCGGAGGAATGGACGAATGGAACAGCAAGTTCTTCGTGAGCGACAAGCAAAACCCTTACAGCGCGGAAACAGGGAAACCTTTCTTGTGGATTCGCGGTCGCCAGGTAGGGGGACGGTCGATTATCTGGGGACGACAGTCGTACCGCTGGAGTGATCTGGATTTTGAGGCAAACCTGCGGGAAGGCGTCGGAGTGGACTGGCCGATTCGTTACCAGGAGATCGCTCCGTGGTATGACTACGTGGAAAATTTCATCGGAGTGTCGGGACAAGCCGAAGGCCTTTCCCAGCTTCCGGATGGAAAATTTCTGCCGCCGATGGAATTAAACTGCGCGGAACTGGTAGTTAAGGATGCCATCGCCAAATATTTCCCCGGCGAGCGCGTCATGACCATCGGCCGTACCGCCATTCTCACCCAGCGCCACAATGGCCGCGCACCCTGTCATTATTGCGGACCCTGCGCCCGCGGGTGCATTACGCGTTCTTACTTCAGCAGCCTAAACTCTACCCTGCCGGCGGCGTTGACCACCGGGAAAGTGTCGGTGCGACCGCACAGCGTTGTGCACAGCCTGATGTTCGACGGCAAGACCCGCAAGGTCAGCGGGGTAAGGATCATCGACGGGCAGACCCGGCAAACCTTGGAGTTTCGGGGACGGATCGTATTTCTGTGCGCCTCGGCGCTGGAGTCGGCGCGAATCTTGCTGAACTCCGGGACCCCGGAATTCCCCAATGGGCTGGCGAATTCCAGCGGCGAACTGGGGCATAACCTGATGGACCACTGCATGGGCGGAGGTGCGAGCGGCCGCATTCCGGGGAATGAAGACCACGTGATGCTGGGCCACAGGCCGAACGGAATCTACGTCCCACGCTTCCGCAATGTGAAACAAAAACATCCGTTATTCTTGCGGGGGTATGGTTTTCAGGGGAGCGCCAGCCGTCCCAAGTGGGAGCGCGGAGTGGAGATGCGGGGATTCGGGGCGAATTTCAAGCAGGCATTGAGCCGTCCCGGGCCGTGGCGACATACATTTTACGGTTTTGGCGAATGCCTTCCCAACCACGAAAACTTTATCGCCATCGAGAAGGATAAGGTGGATGCGTGGGGCGTTCCCACGATCAAGATCAACTGTATGTGGCGGGAAAATGAGCGGGCGCTGCTGAAGGATATGTCGATTAGCGCGGCCGAGATGCTAACCGCAGCCGGCGCCAGAGACATCGAACCCATTCGGGAAGATAACGCCCCGGGGCTCACGATTCATGAAATGGGCACAGCGCGGATGGGACGCGATCCGAAGACGTCGGTGCTCAACGGACACAATCAGGCGCATGACGCCAAGAATCTATTTGTTACCGATGGCGCGTGCATGGCGTCTTCTTCATGCGTCAACCCGTCGCTGACCTACATGGCGCTTACGGCGCGCGCCTGCGACTACGCTGTGGAGCAGATGAAGCGAGGAGAACTCTAATATGAACCGGCGAAACTTTCTGGGAACGATGACGGCGGCAACCGTGCTGGCCCGCGAGATTTCCTGGGCGGCGGATCACAAGATCGAAAAGGTCGGGTTACAGCTTTACACCGTCCGCAACGTCATGCAGCAAGACTTCGAAGGCAAACTCGCCAAGGTGGCGGAGATTGGCTATCGTGAGGTGGAGTTTGCCGGATACGAAAACCATACTCCTCAGCAGATTCGTGCCATGCTGGAGCGGCACGGGCTGACGGGCCCCTCGGCGCACGTGCCGTATAAGAGTCTGGGAGAGGACTGGCCGGGAGTGCTGGACGCAGCCCACGTGGTGGGACACAAGTATCTGGTCAACCCCTACATTGATGACGAGGTTCGCAAGGGGCCCGACGGGTGGAAACGCGCGGCGGAAGCTTTCAATCGCGCTGGCGAGGCGAGCCAGAAGGCGGGAATCCAATTTGCTTACCACAACCACTGGTTTGAGTTCGCACCGGTCAACGGAAAACTTCCTTACGACATTCTGCTGGAAGAATGCGACCCCAAGCTGGTGAAGATGGAGATGGACCTGTGCTGGATTGAAGTGGGCGGCCAGGATCCTCTCAAATACTTCAAGAAATATCCCGGCCGGTTTCCCCTCGTCCACGTGAAGGACCTAACCAAGCTGCCGAAAGTGGATGCGGCGGGCGGACAAAATTTCGGCGACTCGCTCGACGAGATGACCGAGGTGGGCAACGGAATGATCGATTGGAAGTCGATCTTCGCGCAATCGGAGAAGGCCGGGATTCGACATTATTTCGTGGAGCACGATCATCCCAAGGCGCCGTTCGACAGTATCAAGATGAGTTATGAGTATTTGGCCAAGGTGCGGTTTTAGGAGAGAGGCCGCGAGCAAGATCGTGTCTGGGCGAAGGGATTTTGCGACTCCGTGGTCGGGCAAGAGAAGCGGATCCGTGCGCTCGCAGCGACAAGGTTGGGGTGCAGCAAGGTCTATGCCAAAATTGTCAGGGAGAACTTGATGGCTCAGGTGGTTCGTTCGCCGAAAGTGTATGACGTTTGCATTATTGGATCCGGCGCTGCCGGCGGTACTGCGGCGAAAGTACTTAGCGAAGGCGGATTGAGCGTGGTCATGCTGGAAGCTGGTCCAGCGCTGAATCCGGAGAAGGATTACAAGGAACACGTCTGGCCCTATCAACTTCCTCATCGCGGCAGCGGCATTGGACGCAAACTCAAAGGTGAGGTGGGCGACGAGTTCATGGCGCCCAACGGAGCCTGGGAGATCGAGGGTGAACCCTACACCTCGGCGCCGGGTTCGAACTTCCACTGGTTTCGCTCGCGCATCGTTGGGGGACGCACCAACCACTGGGGACGAATCGCCCTGCGCTTTGCAGCGGTGGATTTCCGCTCGCGCTCCACCGACGGTATGGGCGACGACTGGCCCATCACCTATGAAGATGTCGCGCCTTACTACGACAAGGTGGAGTCCTACATCGGAGTTTTCGGAACCAAAGAAAACATCTCCAGTGCGCCGGACGGGGTATTTCTACCACCACCGTTGCCACGCTGCACCGAGACCATCATCAAGAAGAGCTGCGACAAGCTCAATATTCTCTGCGTGCCCTCGCGGCTGGCGATTTTGACCAAGCCCCTGAATGGGCGCGCCGCGTGCCACTATTGCGGGCAGTGCGGCCGGGGCTGTCTTACCGCCTCTAACTTCAGCTCGAGCCAGGTCATGATTCCACCGGCGCAAGCCACCGGGCGATTCACTCTGATCACCGGAGCCATGGCACGTGAAATTGTTGTGGGCCAGGACGGCAAGGCCGAGGCCGTGTCATACATCGACAAGGGTTCCCGCTCGGAAAAGAGAATTCACGCCAAGGCCTTCATGGTGGCAGCCAGCGCCTGCGAGTCGGCTCGCCTTCTGCTGAACTCGCGATCCACGCTGTTTCCCGACGGCCTGGCGAATTCCTCCGGCGTGGTGGGACGTTACCTTACCGATTCGGTGGGCAGTTCTGCCAGCGGCCATTTTCCGCAATTGGAAAAAATGCCTGCGCACAATCACGATGGTACGGGCGGGATGCACCTGTATATGCCGTGGTGGAAGTTCGACCGAAAGAATGACTTTCTACGCGGGTACCACATTGAATTCGATGGAGGGCGCGGCATGCCAGGGGTGGGTGAGTTCGACCAGCTGTGCGCGAGGGACGAAGGCTACGGCGCTTCGCTCAAGCAGAAATGTCGAAGCATGTATGGAACGTCCATCAGCTTTGCCGGGCGCGGCGAGATGATCCCCAATGAAAATAGCTATTGCGAGATCGATCCCCACACGGTGGATCAATGGGGCATTCCGGTGCTGCGGTTCCACTGGCAGTGGAGCGACAACGAAATCAAGATGGCGAAAGATATGCAAGAGACCTTCCGCTCGATTGTGGAGACCGCGGGCGGTACCTTTCACAGCGACGCAAAACCGGACGGGCGCCGTCCCTATGGGATCGCCGATGGAGGCAGGATTATTCACGAGCTGGGTACGGCGCGCATGGGGACCAATCCCAAGACATCGGTATTGAACAAGTATTGCCAGACGCATGACGTCAGGAATGTGTTTGTTACCGATGCGGCAGCTTTTGTCACAAACCCGGACAAAAATCCGACGCTCACCATCATGGCCCTTTCATGGCGGGCATCGGAGTATCTTCTGGAACAGGCAAAGAATGGAAGCTTGTAAGGGAAGGAAACATGTCGATTAAATCAGTTTCGCGCCGTGACATTCTGAAGTCGTTGACCATGGGGGCGATGGCGAGTTCGGTACTTCGTGTGATACCCGCGCATGCCGCGGAATACGCACACCATGTGGTAGCGGCTGAAAAAGCCGCGGCTCCGGCCGGCGCGTACACTCCGAAATTCTTCTCGGCCAAAGATTACAAAACCCTCCAGGCGCTTTGCCAGGCCATCATTCCCGCCGACAGCGAGTGCGGCGGCGCGATCGAGGCGGGGGCGCCGGAATTCATCGACCTGATCACCAGCGAAAATCCGGAATATCAGTTGAAGCTGGGGGGCGGAGTGATGTGGCTGGATGGTGAGTGCGGGGACCGGTATGGCAAGCCTTATCTCGCATGTGCCCCCGAACAGCAGAAGGAAGTTCTCGACCTGATTGCCTATCGCAAGAATGCCGAAAAGGACCCCAGCCTGCTTCCAGGCGTTGACTGTTTTGCGCTGCTTCGTGAGATGACCGCTGACGGTTTTTTCACCAGCCAGATTGGGATCAAGTATCTGGGCTATGTGGGAAATACCTACGTGCTCAGTTACAACGGATGTCCGCCGGTGCCGGAGGCGTAGGAAAGCCAGTCGGTCAGTGGGCAATTCCCCGTTGTCAATTTCCCGTTGTCCATACTTGCCTGGGCCGCTTAACCGCTTCCGAACGGATCTTGCAGTGATGGACTCGGCGCGGTGAATAACTCGGCGCCATTCTCGGTGATGTGCATGTCGTCTTCGAGGCGCACGCCGAATTCGCCTGGGACGTAGATGCCCGGCTCGTCGCTGAAAGTCATGCCGTGGGCGAGCAGGGTTGTGTTGCCGCGCACCAGGTAAGGCCATTCGTGGCCGTCCATCCCGATTCCGTGACCTAGGCGGTGGGTGAAGTATTTGTAATCGGGGCCGTAGCCAGCGTCGGTAATCACCTTGCGGGCGGCGGCATCGACAGCCTGACATTCCACCCCCGGCCGTGCGCTCTTGAGCGCAGCGGCTTGCGCACGATGCACGACGTCAAAGATTTTCTTCATCTTGTCGGAAGGTTTGCCGAACACGAAGGTCCGGCTGATATCGGATTGATAACCCTCGACCGGCCCTCCGCCGTCGAGAAGAATCAGCGTGCCCTCCCTAACGACTTGGGGCACGATCGATCCGTGGGGGAACGAGGAATTCTCGCCGATGTCAATATCCACCTCGCCCGGGAACCCCAGTCGCGCGGTGGCAGCAGCGATCAGGGTTTCGAGGTCAGAATGTGTCATGCCCTCGTGCACCGCCTGATAAGCCGCCTGAAACGCGGTCAGAGTCACCTTATTTGCCAGGGCCATCAGGTCCAGTTCATGGTCGCTCTTCGTCATGCGGCACCCTGCCGTCACGGGAGTTCCGCTCACGATCGTCAGTTGGGGTGCAGCTTTGCCGATTCCGTCGGTGAACACAAAGCGCACTCGCTCTTCCATTCCCAGCGTGCCGGTGGAGAGGCCGAGATCTTTGAGTCCCTGGGCCAGCAGTTGATAGGGGTTGTCGTCCTCCTGCCAGGTGCGCACATCGGCCCGCTTGCCCTCGGGGGTGGCGGCCAGTTGCTCGCGAGCTCGTGCTTCTTCAAACGCCGGACACACGCAAAGCGCGCGTCCTTTCGCCGGAAGTACCAACGCAAACAGGCGCTCGCCGCCCCACCACTGAACGCCCGCGAAGTATTCGAGCGAGGATCCTTCCATCAGCAGCAGGGCGTCGATGTGGTGGGACTGCATTAGTTGGCGTGCCTTTTCCTGCCGCGCATTTCGTTCGTCCGATGTGATTGGTTTGGCCTGGTCTTTCATGGACTTCAGGCTGGCCACGGAGGAGGGGAGAGAGGAATCCTGAGCGCGAAGAGAAGGTGTCAGAGCGGCGAAGGTTGCGCCGGCGGTGACCGCTCCGCATTGCAAAAAGCGGCGGCGTGAAACCATGAAGCCCCCAATCTGACGGACTGGCCATTATAGGGTTCTCTGGTTTCCCATTGGCAACCGGTATCGGAAAATTGAAAATGAACCTGGAGTGGAGACAGGATACCAGTGCGCGGGTTGCGGTGAGTGGAACCAGACGGTGGTGGACGAATCGGCCGGGCGAATGCAGTGTTACGTCGAAGATTGCCAGGTCTGCTGCAGGCCGAATGTGCTGGATGTCAGATACGATGCGCGGGAGCAGGAATTTGTGATCACGGCCCAATTGGAATCGATATAGTAGCTACGACCGGCAGGCGGCACCCGTTCTCTAACTTGGGAGGAAGGATGAATTCGATGGCAACGAGCTACGGAGGGCAGGGACGGATGGTTGCCCACAACATGGTGACAACGCAGTTCGAACTGGATGGATTTCGGGTGGTTCGCACGCTGGGGGTGGTGCGAGGCATCGTAGTACGCTCGCGCTCGATCTTCGGGACCATCGGCGCCAGTCTGCAGACCATTCTGGGCGGCAACATCACACTGTTGACTAACTTGTGCGAAAAAACGCGGGCTGAAGCGTTTGATCTGATGCTGCAACACTCGGCAGAGCTGGGTGGAAACGCCGTTGTCGGTGCCCGTTACGATGCCACTGAGGTGATGCAGGGGGTGACGGAAGTCCTGGCCTACGGGACGGCCGTGGTGGTTGAGCCCAGCAGATAAGCGCTAGTCACGGACGCAGCGAGGATTGGAGTACTTCTACTTCGCCCCAGGGCAGCGTACGACGCGCGCCTACACAAACTGTGACGATCCCAACAGTTTCTCCCCTGCTTTCTGCCTGCGGGCGAAGGTCTGCTGCAAAGGGCGGCTGATGAAGAAGTGACGAACAGCGGTGCCGATTTTCCGGTTCCGCGCCCCCCCCAAAGAAGTTCGTGGCAGGTGAGAGCAGGGGGCGCGCGAGCAATGAGTGGGACTGTAGCAAGAGAATCACAATAGATTGACGATTCTCATGTCCATCAAATTTTTCCGGTACTCGACTCTAAATTCGGGGACCGATTTAGCGTGCAACTGAAAGGCGAGATCTTCAATCTCCTGAACCAGCCAAACGTTGCCGATGTCGATCATGATTTGGACGGTTCGCCCTGAACCTTCGGCGTAGTACGGCTTACGCCCGACCTGGCGGCTTCAAATCCGGTGATTGGTTCGGGCGGATCCCGGCACATTCAGGTAGGGGCAAAAAAAATCTGGTGAGCCGGCAGTGGGAGTTGCTTTGAGCCTCCGGAGAAATCCGGGGCTTTTTATTTGCAATCCACCTCTGCGGCGGATATTTTCCACAGGATTTCCACCGGAAGGAAACTCAATTGGAAAAGAAATCAATCAGGTAGCCGCGGCAGAATCAAAAGCCTAAACGCTACTTATTGTGGTCATCAAGTCAGTTATCCACAACCGCTCGCGCTTTCCAAAAGCGGTCATTCTTCCCCGATGGGACCTACAACTTTCTCATTGACAACAAACGCTTTAGGCGTAGGATGTGGACAAAAGTGGTACGAAGTGGTCAACCCGGTGGTGGTCGTGGGCAGCGGTGAAACTTTGAGAGGCGCCAGTGGACTTTGCAGCTGACACCCCAAAAAACAGCCCGAACGAACCAGAAATGACCGGCATTTTGACCGCTTTTACCTCCCTCGCTGTAGCAGCAACCGTAAGCAAAAGCACTTCTGCCCTAAGGGGCCAAGCACATGTTTCGCGGCAATCACCCAACCCGAGTGGACGAAAAAGGACGGCTCAAAGTCCCCGCGGAATTCAAACGGGTGATCGACGAGAAATACAACCAGCAATTTTACATCACCAGCCTCGATGGCAAGGTTGGCCAAGTGTATCCCTTCGAGGAGTGGGAACGGATCGAGCAGAAGCTGGCGGGTCTCTCCACCTTCAATCCGACGAAGAAGAAGTTTCTGGACCGGGTGAACTACTACGGGCAAATGGTCGAGATGGACGGTCAGGGGCGTTTATTGCTACCGCAGTTGTTGCGGGAAGCGGCGCAGCTCAAGGGCGAGGTCGCGGTGACCGGAAATCTGACACATCTCGTGGTTCGCAACCTGGAAGCCTACCGCACCGAGATCGAGGAACAAGCGTTTACCGCTGAGGATGAGAAGACGCTCGACGATCTGGGTATCTAGTGGACGAGGGTTTAACAGACACCTCCGAGCGGGGTGGACATGGTGGAAGCAAAGCTGGCCATGTCCCGGTTCTTTTAAAAGAAGCGATCGACTTTTTAGCGATCAAGCGCGGCGGGACTTATATCGACGCCACGGTGGGCCTGGGCGGGCACAGTTTAGAAATCGCAAGACGCCTCGGCGGACCGGGACATTTGATTGGGCTCGATAAAGACCCCGCAGCGTTGGATGAGGCCCGCATCAGGCTGATTTCTTCCGGGGGGGAGGGTTGGCCTGAAGTGAGTCTTCTGCATGGCTCTTTCGCCGAGATTGGCGAGCGGTTCGACACGGCTTCGGTGAACGGGCTGCTGGCGGATCTGGGCGTAAGCAGCCTGCAGTTCGACACACCCTCGCGTGGCTTTAGTTTTCAGGCGGAAGGCGCACTCGACATGCGAATGAATACGCAAGCCGGGCCGACCGCCGAACAAGTGGTAAATGAGGTGGACGAGGTCACACTCGCCAACCTGATTTACGAATTCGGTGAGGAAAGGAGGTCGCGGAGAATCGCCAGAGCCATTGTCCGGTCGCGGCCAATAC
>JACXTT010014024.1_pt1 | contig 10515 bp, 9 predicted proteins | sample 9270951 | NCBI WGS metagenome assembly JACXTT01 (sample SAMN15532306, study PRJNA645909) | rock metagenome | isolation source: weathered quartz diorite | place: Puerto Rico | collected 2017-06-21
CCGTTTACGTCCCCCAACGCAACCGCCTGGGGATTCAGACCGCTGGTTGATTGGTTCCCCACTGGCACTCCGAAAGTTCCGTCTCCGTTCCCCAAAAGGACACTTACTGACCTGGTGCACGTCGTAGCGTCGCAGACGGCGGTCACAACCGCCAAGTCCGGCCTGCTATCACCGTTGAAGTCTCCCAAGAAAACGGCCGAATTGCCGGAAGTGGAAGTGGTGAAGGTCGAGACGGGCTTAAAACTTCCGTCTCCATTGCCCAAGAGCACGCCAGCGCTGTTCGAGCCATTTACCACTACCAGATCAAGTTTCCCGTCTCCGTCCACGTCACCCGCCTCGACCGAAAACGCACTGCCGCTCGAGGGATAGGCAACCGGCGATCGGAAGGTTCCGTCGCCATTTCCTAGCAGGATATTGACCGAGCCGCTTGTGCACCCGATATCCGGGCACGAGTTGTTTACCGCCACGTCCAGCTTGCCGTCGCGGTTAAAGTCTCGTGTCGTTACCGAGGCGAGAACCGCTCCCGTATTGGAGACCAAAGCCGGTTGATAGGTGCCGTCTCCATTTCCCAGCAGCACCGCCACAGTGCCCTGCGAGCAATCTGCATCGCTCACGCACTGGTTCGAAACCAGGAGATCCGCTTTGCCATCTCCGTTGAAGTCACCGACTTCAATATTGCGGGCAAATCTTCCTCCAGAACCATAGGTTGGAGGTATGAAGAAAACTGGATCCGTAATGGCTCCGGCAGCGAAGGAGCGTACGACAGAAGCGGACGAGCGAAGGCGGCTTTCGCTTTGCGGATTGGATTTTTGAAGCCGCCCTTCCCACCAGCCCCGGGGATCTCGCATCCGTTCCCAGATGGTCCTTGGACGATGCGGGCGGTGGTGACTTCGCGACACCCTACCGATATTTTGGTTCGCACGCGCGATGGCGCGCGTTGGTGATTGCATGACGGTCACAAACAAGACCGAGCCAACCAGGAAGAGACAAGTTGCCGGGAAGGTCTTTAACAGCTTCACAATTCCTCCAACGCGGCGTCAAAGCGGAATGTCTGCGTCGCTACAAACACCTGGGTTCAAAAAACTTCATGCAGGGGCGGTTGGGCTGCCCGGAGGGGAGAGAGATTCGGATTCTCACGCGCAAGTGGGACGTTGTCAAGGAATAACCGGGTTTCCGACTCCGCAACATCAACACTTCAGGACGCGTTCAATCGTTGTGCCCTGCGCGATCAACAATTCACGCGTGAAATGATTGCAAGATGGTGACGCCCGTCACAACGTCCCATCCAGCGCCCTAGCGTTCGTGCTGAAAGCGGTACGGGCCGCGGCGTTTGATCGATACTGTTTCCGCGACCTTCAGAAACGCGCGGGCCGCGTGCGAAATGCTGGCGGCCTTGCGGTAAACCAGCCGCAGTTTTCGGTGCAGGCGCAGCTCGCGCACCGGGATGCGCACCAGTTCGCCGCGGGCCAGTTCGTTTTCCACGCTGATTTCAGGGAGCAGCGCCACGCCGTTGCCCATGGCCACGAAACGCTTGATGGCTTGCAGGGTGGGCAGTTCGATGTCCATGTGCAGCGGTGTCCTGTGGCGCTTGAATGCCTGGATGACTTTTTCGCGATACGGAGAAGAAACAATATGGGCGACAAACGATTCCGCACCCAGCTGCCGGATGCTCACCTGAGCTTCGGCAGCCAGTGGATGGTTGGGCGGCACCACGAAGATTAATTCATCGAGGTACACGACGATGGAGTGTAGTTGTGGCTCCTCGGGATCGTAGGTGAGAACGCCCAGCTCCGAGTTGTGCCGCAGCACGTCGCTGGGGATGTGGCTGCCCAGGGAACGCTGCACCATGATTCTGATCATGGGATGCAGACGGCGGAATTCCGCCAGTACCGGCAAGAGATAGAGCGCGGTGAATTCGTTGGCGGCGATGGCCAGCTTGCCGCGTTGCAACTCGCGGAGTTCGGCCAGCGCTCCGGTGGCATCGTTACGGAGATTCAGTAGCCGCTCGGCGTATTCCTGCAGGACCCGTCCAGCGTCAGTGAGCAGGCCGTCGCGGGAAGAACGATCGAACAAGGGCTCGCCGATATCTTCTTCCAGCTTGTGAATGGACTGGCTCACCGCCGATTGGGTGCGGTGCAGTTTTTCTGCCGCGCGGGAAAATCTTCCCTCCCGCGCCACCGTGAGGAAGACTTCGAGTTGTCCGAGATCCATGGTGCTTTTCTCTAATAAAACTGCAATTAATATTAGTTTATCTTATTCACTAAGATATTCTAATGTTAATAGAAAGATTATAAGCTTTGTTTTTACCCAGCCCACTCGTAGCATCGAAAGCCGGCAGGAGGTTCTTGAGCATGGAACGAGCCCGCATTACGGTATTCGACACTACGCTTCGGGATGGCGAGCAGTCCCCCGGTTGCAGCATGAATGTGCAGGAAAAGCTGCGGCTGGCGCACCAGCTTGATCTCCTCGGCGTCGATGTTATCGAGGCCGGCTTCCCGATCGCATCGGAAGGCGACTTTGCCGCGGTGCAGGTGATTGCCGCGACCGTTCGGCGGCCCATCATTGCCGGGCTGGCCCGGGCCTGCGGTCAGGACATCGAGCGGGCATGGCAGGCGCTCAAGGGCGCAGTTCGTCCTCGCATCCATGTTTTCCTGGCGACATCGGATATTCACCTCCGGTACAAGCTCAAGATTTCACGGCAGCAGTGCCTGGAACAGGCCCGCGATTCGGTTCGCCTGGCCAAGTCTTTGTGCGCGGACGTAGAGTTTTCTCCCGAAGATGCCACCCGCACCGATCATGAATTTCTCTATCAGGTGCTCGAGGCGGTGGTGGAAGCCGGGGCGACGACCCTGAATATTCCGGACACGGTCGGCTACAGCATGCCGGAGGAGTTCGGCGGCCTGATCCGAGGCATACGCCAGCGCGTAGGCGACAAGGTAACGATTTCGGCTCACTGCCACAACGATCTGGGGCTGGCGGTGGCCAATTCGCTGGCCGCTATTGCCGCGGGCGCGCGCCAGGTGGAATGCACGATCAACGGCATCGGCGAACGAGCGGGTAATGCTTCGCTGGAAGAAATTGTGATGGCTATGCGGGTGCGGCCCGACCGGTATGCCTACGAAACCGGGGTGGTCAGCGAGCAGCTTTTCGCGTCGAGCCAGTTGCTCAGCGATTTGACGGGGGCGACGGTGCAGGCCAACAAAGCAATTACTGGGCGCAATGCTTTTGCTCACGAGGCCGGCATTCACCAGGACGGCATGCTGAAGAACCCGCTGACCTATGAAATCATGACGCCGCAATCGGTGGGTGTGCCGGATTCCAGGCTGGTGCTGGGCAAACACTCCGGGCGGCACGCGCTGGGACTGCGCTGCGAACAGCTGGGATTCCAGTTTGACCGGCGAGAACTGGATGAAATCTATCGCAGGTTTGTGGTGCTGGCGGACAAGATCAAGCATGTGGAGGAGCATCACCTGCTGGAGCTGATTCAGATTCAACAGAGTCAAGAAGTGCGTGGCGCTGCTGGGCGAACCTCGCCGGGGGCAACCACCGGCACTGCGGGACAAAATTACTTTCAGAAATCCTCCCCGGTTCCGCGAGCTGCAGAACGTAGTTTGCCGATTACTTATGGGGTGGTAACGAGAGTTGCCGGCGGATAGAAGGCTTGCGATGACGGGGCCGGCACGGGCCGGAGACCCATCCCCACACGGTCCTGCAATCGTCCCTGGTGTGAGACGTTGCGAGCAACGTCTCTACAAACTACGTCCTGTTGCCCCCGCGCCTTTCCGCCATACAATAGACCGGCATGATTCTCAACCTGACGATTCTGCCCGGCGACGGGGTTGGTCCGGAAGTCACCGACCAAGCAGTTCGGGTCCTGGAAACGATCGCCGAAGCCTATAACCACCAGCTCAGTTTCACGCGCAAGGCGGTCGGGGGCGCGGCGCTTCTTACCAGCAAGGATCCGCTTCCGGCGGATACCTTCGAGGCCTGCCTAGGCTCGGGTGCGGTGCTGCTGGGTGCGGTGGGAGGACCGTCGTTCGACAGTTTTCCCAGCCACTTGCGGCCCGAGAGCGGTTTGTTGCGATTGCGGCGCGGGTTGGGGGTGTTTGCCAATCTGCGGCCGGCGCTTTGCTTCCCGGCACTGGAGGATTGTTCGCCGCTGCGGGCAGAGGTTGTACGCGGAACCGACGTGATGATCGTGCGGGAGCTGCTGGGAGGCATTTATTTCGGCCAGCCTCGTTCCACCCAGGGAGCGCCAGGCGAGCGCTCGGCGATCGACACCATGAGTTACGGCGAAGCAGAGATCGAGCGCATTGCCCATGTAGCTTTTGGTCTGGCGCGATCCCGGCGCCACAAGGTGACCTCGGTGGACAAGGCCAACGTCCTGGATTGCTCCCGCCTGTGGCGCGATGTTGTGACCCAGGTCGGACAACAGTACCCTGATGTCAAGCTGTCCCACATGTATGTGGATTCGGCAGCCATGGCTCTGGTGGCGCGACCGGCGGAGTTCGATGTGGTGCTGACGGAAAACATGTTTGGCGACATCCTTTCCGATCAAGCGGGCGCGGTGGTGGGATCGTTGGGCATGCTGGGCTCGGCCAGCATCGGGGGTGCGGTGGGCCTGTACGAGCCGGTGCACGGTTCCGCGCCTGACATCGCCGGACAGGGCATTGCCAATCCGCTGGGCGCCGTTCTTTCGGCCGCGATGTTGTTGCGCTATTCGTTCAAGCTGGAAACCGAGGCGGCGTGCATCGAGGCTGCAGTAGGCGGCGTGCTGGCATCGGGATGCCGCACCAAGGATTTGGCCAAACCGGGACAAAGTGTGGTGACTACGGCGGAGATGGGGCAGAAAGTTGCCGAAGTGGTGCGGGAGCGATCGAAGGCGGCGGCGTAGAACGAGATCGTCCTAGCATGAGCATTGTACGGCGGGTGGAAGGTCGACTCCCGGAACCGAACTCAATACCAGGATTTCCACAGGATTTTTTCTGCGAGAGCGACTGCTTCTTTCAATCTTCGGGTAGGATTCGTCCAATAACATTTTTTGCCCGAGGGGAGGCAGAAATGCTTTCCAAATGCGCCAACCCGGGCTGCCCGGCTCCGTTTCTCTATTTGCACCAGGGCAAGCTGTTCCGCCTGGACGTTGGTTCCGAAGATCCCGTCGACCAAACCACGCAGAAAGCAGTTCGCAGTCTTGAGTTTTTCTGGTTATGTAACGACTGCGCGGCAAAGGTGACGCTCCGCTACCAGAAGGGCGTGGGAGTGACGGCCATACCCTTGCATGAGACGTCCCAGCTCGAGCTACAACGAGCAACCTCGGCTTAGTTCGGGAACTGGGGGAAACGAGGGTCCTGCTGCGGGATCGGACTGAAGAACGGCGACTGACGACTGATCTACGCTACTTGCCGTTGGGTTTCCAGCAACGAAAGGAACTCCGCGACCAGTTCTTCATCCCAGAGTCCGGCTCTGGCTTCCTGGCGCATGGTGAGCGCGGCTTGCTCGTGGTTGAGTGCGGGCTTGTAGGGCCGGGCGGTGCGCAGCGCATCGTACACGTCCACGACTTGCAGCACTCGCGCGAGCAACGGAATTTCACTCCCCCGCAGACCGTCGGGGTAACCGCTACCGTCGGAATGCTCGTGATGACTGCGAATGATGGACAGCACCGGTCGCAGCGACTTCAGCGGCCGGCAGATGGTCTCTCCGGTGATGGGGTGCAGTTTCATCACTGCCCATTCTTCCCCGGTGAGATTGGCTCCCTTTTTCAGGATTTCATCCGGAACGGCGATCTTGCCGAGATCGTGCAGATAGCCGCCGCGGCGCAGGGCCACAATGGATTCCTGGCCGAGTTCGAGATGGCGCCCCAGGTTGCTGGCATTCAGGGCGAGGCGTTCGCAATGGCCTTCGGTGTAGGGATCGCGACTCTCCACACTCAGGGCCAAAGTACACAGCACGGATTCCGCCGTTTCCAGTTCGTCGGTGAATTCCTTGAGCTTGAGCAGCGACTTGACCCGGGCAAACAATTCTTCGGGAAAAATCGGCTTGTTCAGAAAGTCGTCGGCGCCCGATTCGATTCCCAGCACCCGATCCTGGCGATCGGTGAGGCCCGTAATCAGCACAAACGGGATCAATCTGGTGGTGGGGTTGCCTTTTAGTTCCCGGCACAATTCGTATCCCGACTTGCCGGGCATGACCACGTCCGAGAGAATCAGGTCGGGGGGGCAACGGAGAACTTCGGCGTCGGCGTGTACAGCATCCGGAACCGCCACCACGTCATAGCCGCGGCTGGCAAGCAGTTCCTGCATCAGCAACATGATGTCTTCGTTGTCGTCCACCACCAAAATTCGAGGTGCGCGCCGGCCTTCACCCGTGTCCGGGCAAGAGCGGGATGGGGCTGAAATCGTGGTCGGTGGTTTCTGACGGGGGCTCATCATCCATCGGCTGTGGCAATTTTTATTGTACCGGAATCGCGGGGCGGTGAGGATGTGGGGACAGATTCATTCCCAATCAGGGAAATTTTACCGCACCTGTGACGCGTACCCTTGTCTTTCCGCTCCCAGTTTGCATAGTTTGCGGTATGCATCGATCTCAGCTCGTGGGCATCGTCTTCGGCCTTTCACTAATTCCTGCAGCGGCGGTCGGCGCGACCAAGCCACATGCGGTCAGCTTTGGCAAGTGGACCTCGATCAAATGGTGCGTCGGTCCGAACGAAGGCAAGTGTCTCGATTTGAAAGTACGCACGTTGTATGTAGACAGCAGGGCGAAAGAATTTACTCTGGGTCCGCCGCATGACATTACGGAGCGGGTGTTCGTCGTCCGCCGGGCTTTCCGCATAAACGATAGCTTGCCCGGCGAAACTGTGCCTCCTCCCCGCTGGATGTGGCAGCGAGGAGGCTGGTTGCAGGTGGACCGCGTGACTGGCCACGTCTCCGCGATCAACCTTCCGGAATTCGATCCCTACTACTCGGTAACCAGTTGGTACCGGGACTACGCGGCCTACTGCGGCGTTTCCGATGATGGCAAGAAACTTTTTGCCGTCGTGTTCCAGGTGGGACGGCGCAAGCCGGTGCTGAAGAAGCCTCTTGGCGAAACGGTGGAAGACGATATGCCGGATTCGGAGTGTCCAGCGCCGGCCTGGGAACGGCGGCCGGCGCGGGTGACGTTCGAAGCCGACGAAGGCCAGAAGCTAACCTACGCGGTACGCGGGCACGCGGCCGATTTGGTGAACGGCGACGGCGATGAGGACGACGAAAAGGCTTTGAAGTAACGAAAACTCGGTTCTCCGAACCGTGTGGGGCGGACACTCTTGTCCGCCGCTTTTGAAGTTGGTTTTACTCTTTGCTATCTACTCCACTTACGGCTGTGCAAAACTTCCACTTGACAGGCCAGCCAAGACACGCCAGTTAGCGCAGCTGAAGCGAATAAAGCTGGACAACGATGATCTTCAACTCTTGACCAGTACCCTCGAAACCTTCAAGTTTCAATACGCTGCTCTTATCGAGCAGTACAACCGTGAAGCCGAGGCCGTTCTCGCTGCAGGAGGAACGCCGAATATCCGCGCTTTCTTGATACAGCGAGACGCTCTAGTTCAATCCACACGCGACGGACTGAAGCGCACGCTCAGTGTTGCAGGCTCGGCGCACCTGGATGCACACATCCAAAGCGAAAAACGGAACATGAAAGTCGCGAAGGAGGGACAATGAAATCCATCACAGCACGTGCGATCTGCGTGGTCGCCTGCTTCTGTTGGTGTGTTCAATACGGCGCCGCTCAAGGGTGCGGTGTAGTGATGAGTAGGTACTACAACGTGTATCACTCTGAGAGTGTCGATCAAAACAAGATCTACACGGCCGTCCTCCTTGACGGATACGCTACTTGCTCACCCACCATTTCTTGCCCTTGCGGTTCAGCTAAGCACTCTCCAGCAGTCACCAACAAGATAGGCTCCGTTGGAGGCAAGATTACTGGAGCGTCCACATGCGTCTCCTGCTACATGTCATTGCAGAATAATCAAAGCGCCCCGGCAGTAGCCGGACAGCAGTTCATCTATCTTGGTGAGGGGGATGTTATTTGCAGCATCGTCGGTACGTTTTTCGCCTCCGTCTTCAATCTCCACCTTGAAAAGGCATACACGAGGGTCTATGGCGGCAGTCCGGGCACGGGCTGCGTCACGCTCCCAGCAACAGGCGTAACGGTCTGCAATTACGCGGTCACGGACTGGTGTACAGCGGCCACTAGCCCGCCCGACAACAGCTTCAACAACGGCGGCCAGGTCACGGAAAAATCCCCGGTCCTACTGCCGGTTTTTTGGGATACCCTAGCTCCGTGCGCTCGTTTTGGGACGAGCGGTCCATGGGCCTGCGGTCACGGTTTGGCAATAATGGCCGGTCAGGGGGTCTTTCCGTTTCCCCTGGGGGTTTGCACGCACAACCCGTAGGAAGGAGGGCTAGCGATGGTTATTTTGAGAGCGCTGTCAGCTGTTGCCGTAGCATTGATCGCGCTGGCGATCCTTACGGTGGTGTTCCTTCAATTCAAGATGGGGTTTGTGGGGGTAAAAGCCGCCACGCCGATTGTCTTGCTAAATTGGGCCGTCAACTCGCCCCTCTACTGGCTGTTTGTATTGTTGGTGGGAGGAGGCTTGTTTTGGCTTTTCCGGCACTGGGTGCTCACCGCGCACACTGGGCCGAAGTGAACGTACACGCCGACTTCGCCCATTGGTTCGTTGTCCAGATTTGGATAGGTCTCGGGCTGGCGGGGCTGCGCATTCTTTCCCGCACCCCGCGCCTCTTTTTGCCCGCTCCCAGATAGTGAACGCAAAAGAAGCTATTTAATCCGTCTGGGGGAACGGGGGAGGCGGCTACCGCGGTTCTACCCCGATTCAGTTACCTCCTGCATACGCCTCCCAGAAGCGCAGCCTCCAAATCCAAATGCTTGGTTAGGACAGTTCTTGCGTTCAAGCAAGAAAAGAAACACAATGTTCACATTACTGACAATGCATATTCCCTCTCGCGCCGGAGGGGGGGCATCTATGCCGTATCTAGCAGTCCCAGCTAGTGCCCTGCTTTCTGCTTGACGTAGTTGTATCCGGCCAGCAGGAGCAGCGCGGTTCCGACCACGACGTAGTTGCGCCAGCGTCCACGATTCTCCAGGGGTTCTGAGAAGCTTTTTGCCAGGACCGCGCCGAGTCCCAGGCCCGTGGCCAGGCCCCCGAGATGAGCCGCATTATCGATCCCCGGCACCAGGCCGAAAAACAAGTTGTAGGCGGCAAAGCTAATCAGACTCTTAAGCGTGGGCCTCAGGGCCTCCCGCGAAATTGGAAGCTTCCCCAGATACAATACTGCGATCAGGGCGCCCGCAAGTCCAAAAATTGCTCCTGACGCGCCCGCCCCGATGCCCTTCGGGTGCCACCACAGGCTGGCCAGGCTGCCACCGATCCCGCTGGCGGTGTAAACCAGCAGGTAGGTCCAGCGATCGAAGATACGCTCCGCCAGCCTGCCTAGGTTCCACAGGCACCACATGTTGAAGAAAATGTGAATGAGTCCGATATGGACGTAGTTCGAGGTGAGCATCCTCCAGGGCTGAGAACCGAGGGACAACGGCGCAAAGTTCGCGCCCCACGTCACCAGTTGCTGGATGGTGGGCGCCATGGGTGACACTCCCGAGAGCACCATGGCGATAAAGACAAGGACGCTGATACCGACGATGACCTGGGTTACCAGGAACGGTTGGCGGCTCCGGACAGGTGAGCGGGAATCCGCTGCTTCACTCGAAGAAACGATCACGGCCGCGTTGGTGCGGCACTCGCGGCAGAGAGGATTGAGCTCTCCCACGGAAAACGCCGGCAACTCGCGACCGCAGCGTACGCACATGGACATGACAGCTCCACCCGCTTATGTGGCTTTGACTGGCCGATCTTCCCCGTTACTTCCCACGTTTGCTTCCTACGTCGCCGCCAGTGATGGCAACTAATCGCCGATCAACTCCACGGCGGGCATTTCTTCTGCGACCGTCTTTGCGGTCACCTGTGCGCTCGTAACTAGGGCTACGGAGGCTACCACGACTGCGCTGCCTGCGAGGATGTAAGCGTCCACCCGTTCATGCAAGACCAGCCAGCCCAGAAACACGGCTACTACCGGATTGACATACGCATAAGTGGAAACTTTCGAAGTCGGCACGTGACCCAGCAACCAGATGTATGCCGTGTATCCTACCCATGATCCGAAGACCACGAGGTAGAGCACGGCGCCAATTCCCCGGGCGGTCCAGAGCGCCCGTGAGGGATCGCCCAGTGCAAGAGCGGCCAGAAAATTCGCCACCCCCGCTGCGAGCATCTGCCAGGCGGTGGCGGCGAAGGGATCAACATCAGGAGACTTCCATTTCTTGGCCAGCACGGAACCCAGGGCCCAACTGAGCGATCCGCCTAACAGACTGATCGATGCCCAGAACTGGACTCGCCCCAGGGCGCCGGCAGCCATGAGATCGGGCCACAGCAGAACCACCAGGCCAGCCACTCCCAAGGTG
>JACXTT010014025.1_pt1 | contig 10514 bp, 9 predicted proteins | sample 9270951 | NCBI WGS metagenome assembly JACXTT01 (sample SAMN15532306, study PRJNA645909) | rock metagenome | isolation source: weathered quartz diorite | place: Puerto Rico | collected 2017-06-21
TAGCTGATCCGGGTGAGTCGTACGTGAGGGTTGCGGGCGACGGGAAGGAGTATTCGCAGAAAATCACGGACTGGAAGGATCGGCATTCCAACGGCACCGAGGGCGATATTAAAATCCAGACCAAATTCGTCAGCTCGCTGTCGGATGACATGAACGGAATGGTTGATGCAGTCAATCAAATCGAACTCATCCGCACTCAACTCGCAGTATTGGAAGCCGAGATCGGCCGCGACGAGACCGCCGCGGCAATTCGAACCGCGGCGCAGCAACTGAACACCAAGCTGGTGGAAGTTGAAGACAATCTCATCCGTCTCAAAGTCACCGGGCGCGGACAGGATGGTGTGCGATGGTCGCCGAAGTTGATCGATAAGATCGGCTATCTTGCCGACGAGGTCGAATCGTCCGACTATCAGCCCACCACGCAGCAAGTGGCCGTTCATGACGAGCTGAAGGAGCGAGCCGCGACTTATCGGCAGCGCATGCGATTACTCTTAGGCAAAGAAGTGGCGGATTTCAACGCATTGCTTCGACAGCGCAACGTACCGAACGTAATCTCGCAAGCGGCTACGGCGGACAAGGAATAGCTTCGCCGCGCAAGCAGCGTCAGGTGAAATTGAAATCGTCGACGTGAGCAAATAGAGCAGGTGTCCCGCCGGTGTGAAGGAACACGACCGTTTCCTTCGGATCGACGGCACCGCCGCGGATGTGTCCGATCATTCCCGCCATCGCTTTCCCGGTGTACACCGGGTCGAGCAGAATGCCTTCCGAGCATGCGAGCGTGTGGATCGCTTCCAGACATTCGACGGTCGAGATGCCGTAGCCGGGGCCGATGTAGCCCTCGTCGTTGAACAAATCCTGCGCGCTAATCCGGCTTGCGACGCCGAGCTTCTCGGCCGCTTCGGTAGCGATGCGTATCGCGCGCTGCGTCTTCTCAGGTTCTCCGCCGCTCACGGCGATACCGTACAAGCGATATGGCGCGCTGAACATCTTCGCGCCCAATGACAATCCTGCTTGCGTCCCGCGCGAACCGTTCGCGTAGTAGAGCCGGCTTGGTGCTTCGCCGCTCTGGAACAGCTGCTGCATCAGCTCGAGCGTTCCGGTTACGTAGCCAAACGATCCGATGGGGCTCGATCCGCCGATCGGAATCGAGTACGGATGTTCGCCGCGCCTCTCTAGATCCGACATCACCTCGGTGATCTTCGCTGCTTCCTCCTCGCCGGTCGCGAAGAGCGGATTCGGATTCTCATCGATCCAGTGGATCTCAGCGCCAAAAAGCATGTCGAGGAAAAGATTGCCTTGTACGACGGGCTGCGCGCCATTTCGCGTCAGTACGAGTGCTGCTTTCAGTCCTCCAGCACGCGCAGCAGCCGCTGTCATTCGCGCGTGATTCGATTGGGCGGCGCCGGAGGTGACCAGCACGGTCGCATTTGACCGAAGCGCGTCGCCAACCAAAAATTCGAGTTTGCGCGCCTTGTTGCCGCCGAAGGCGAGCCCCGTGAGATCATCGCGCTTGATCAGGATCCGGGGGCAGCGCGCTCTTCCGCCGAGTGCTTCGCGCAGATTGCCCAGTTCATGCAGCGGCGTGGGCAACGCAGCCAGGCGAAAACGAGGCTGCGCGCCAAGCGAGAGGCCGCTGTCTGATGCCGTGAGTTGGATTTTGAGGTCCTCCGGCTAGTCGAGCGGCTCAAGCTTCACGATCGATGCGCCGTGATTGCTGCCGACCCAGAACGACACCGGCGTCGTGGAGTTGTCTACAAACACCCGGCGAATATTTGTTGGCCGCGGAAGCATGTATTCGGTAAATTGCCCGGTCTTTGGATCTAACCGCAGCACGCGATCGGTGGTCATTGACCCAGTCCACGCTTCTCTGTTCTTGTCCAGCACGACATCATAACAGGAGGACCAAGGTGTGGGCGGAGTCCATTCCTGGAATCGTTCGGTTCTGGTGTCGAACATCCCGACCTTTCCGGCCCGATATTCCCCGAACCAGAGCCGATCCTGCGAATCCATTTGGCCGCGCCTCGGCGCTGAACGGGGAGTCGGCGTGCGCCACAACGAGATCTTGCTGGTCTTGGCGTCTATTCTTCCGATGTGCTCATTCGCGAAATCGGTGAAGTACGCGTTATTGTGCGAATCCGGGATGACGTCATAAATGTTGTGATTCTCCCCTTCCTTCGCGTTCTTGAACGGCTCGAAAGTTTCAATCTTACCAGTCGCGAGATCCACGCGATGCACGACGGCAAACCCGTTGTTCTGTGTCCATACCTTGCCGTCCACGCTGCTGCGCTGAGGACTTACCATATTGACCTGCGTCATGTCCTTGTTGAATTCGACGGGTGCGCTCCAGGTCTGAAACTTTTCATTCTTTTTGTCGAACTTCGCGATGCCACCCTGAAACATCATGCCCAGCCACAGGTTTTCATCTTGATCGGAGCGCAGGCCAAGCGCACCTTTCGCGGACGCAGGCTTCAATTCGGGCACAGAAAATTCCGACACCTTCCCGGTCTTCGGATCAAGTTTTCCCAGGTTCTGTTCGCCAAAATTCGAGTACCAGACTATTCCTTGCGAATCGACAATCGCGTCATGCGGCTCGATCGTCCGTCGTGGAAGATCGTATTCCGTGATGATCATGTGCGTACCGCGTCCCTTGGATCGGGGAAGCGTCTTGAATCCGTAAGTCCACGGCGAACTCGTGCTTAGATTGATGGTGCTCAAATATTCGGCCAGTTGTCGCCGGTTTCGTAGCCTCGCCTCCCCGCGATCTTCCATCACCCGATCGGCCATACGTTTTTGCGGATGCAATGGCGTGGCTTGGTTCGCGTACGTTCCCATTCGCTCCAACACTTGTAGGAATTCATCGCGATCATGCAGCGATCTCGTGATCAACTGCAGCGTGTGACACTGCACGCAGCCCAAGAGCGCAGCTTTTTGGTTCTCTGTGCCCGGCATGCTCAAAATCCATTCCGCATTCGTGAGCTGCGAAGCGATGTCTTTGGCCGCGCGAAGTTTCAGATCGGCGGTGGCCGGCCTGTCGACGGTCACGTCCACGGTGGCCGGGCTATCCAGTTCATAGCCGACGGCGCGAATACGCAAGGCGTACTGCCCAGGGCCCAACCGGTCGGATGGAAAACCATATCGACCCGACTGATCGGTAGCCACGGTCGTCGTAATCGTCGACCCGGTCTTTTTCGCGCTGACGAGCACACCCTCCATCGGGCCCTCTTCTTTCGAGGACACTTGGCCTGTCAGCGCGAGTGAAGTCGTGGTTGCTCCGTCGCCGCAATGAAACCCTGCTTGGACCAAGAGAATTAGCAACAGCCTTGTGGTGCGCATTGTTCGTCTCTCAGGCACTTCTGCATTACGATATCATGCCGCGGAGAGTGGATCTAGGGATAGCTTTCTAACTGAGGTTTTGCAGGGAGACGAGTAGTTTCGGCCCGTCAGCGCGGTGAACCCGATCGAGTGACCTATTCACCGCGCCGGCGGTTCTTCTTACTTACCGTACGGAATGAAAGCATTCACCGTGTGCTTATCCGCGACCACGCGATCTTCGCGCCGCGCCTTTTCATGCTTGTGTTTCTTGGCCACATGCACGCGAGGTGATTGAGTCGCGAGCCCGATTCGCGCGTCTTCGGACAGCTTCGGTGTCGTCATCGGCACTGCTTCCTCGGAAACCTGCGGTGCAACCTCGTCCGAGACTCGAGTTGATGTTACGTCCTGCCCAAATAGAAGTCCACCACAAAGGTAACCGCCGGCGAGTAAGGAACCTATAAGTACTCTTTTCATGTAATCCTCCTTCGCCAACGAATGTGCAATTTCCATGCCCAGGGTCCAGTCGACCCAAGAGTATGAGACCACACACTTTTAACGTTCCGGTCACGGCTGTAAAATCCACCGGTCCACGAACCTCGCGCGTTACTTCAGCTCTATTTGAATCTCCGTTGCAGTTTTGTCACCGACGTTCTCGGTCGCGTGCTTCAGCGCATCACGCCAGGCAACTTCGCCGGGCTTGCGCGGATTGTCGACAACTCGTCCATCGGCGAGTGTCATCGTCGTGTGCAGCTCAGTCAAGTACACGACCACATAATGCGGATGCTCGTGCATCGGTGCTTTGAGGTGAGGGTCGAGAATGGTCCGGAGCACGCGCACGCGATCATTTTCCAAAGGGACGGGATGATGCGCTGGATCCAACTTCACTGGATCGAGCTTCACCGGCGCGGCTTTGCTCTTCGGCGCGTCTGGCTTCAGCTCCACCAGGATCGCCTCGATGGGCTGATCGGAAAGGTTTTCGTCCGCATGCTTGACCGCGTCACGGTAACTTACTTCGCCTGCTCTGCGCGAAACTTCCTGCACCGAACCATCGGCGCCGGTGATCTTCTGGTGAAAATCGGTCAAATACACCGCCACCGATGCGGGATGATCGTGCATCGGCATCTTGCCATGCGGTCCCTCCTTGACACGCAACACACGCACCCACGGGTTGTCGATTTCAATCTTGACCATCCCTGCACCCACCTTCGCGGGATCTTGCGCGCAAGCCAGCGCGGCGAGCAGTACGAGCGTTAGCCGGTGCATTTGTCAGTTCGCCAGCGGATCCGGCCGCAATTGGAAGTGCAGGACCTTGCTCATCGTTCCCTTTCCGGTCTCGGTGTGGAACGGCGCGCGCGTCGCATAGGTCGACCACAGGCCTTTTCCCTTCCATCCCGTTTTCGAATCGTCGATCCTGCCGTCGAGACCCTTGGCGAAAAACCCGATCGGATATGGGACGCGCAGCGTTACCCATTTCCCGTTCACGAGCGCCATCAAGGCGTCCTCGCCGTTGCCGGTCGCGATGGGAACATTTTTCCCCAAGCCGAAGGTATCGAATTGATCGACCCAATCGTAGTAGCTCGCTTCCGCGCTACCCGAATCTTTGAGGCCTTTGAACTGCGGCGCTGGGAATGGATAAAGCGTCCAACCTTCCGGACAGTGCTGACCCGTGGCCGTGGGCCCATTCAACACTTTGCACTTGCGGCGATCGAAACTCGCGAAGTGCCCGCTCGCAAGCACGGTCCACACGACGCCGTTGGTATCGATGTCCAATCCGCGCGGCGAAAATCCTTGCACCGGCGCCTTCGGATTATTCCAGGGCAGCTCGTAAATCTCGGCCAGCGCTGTCTCTTCAGGTTTCGATCCCGGGTTCAACCGCACCACCGAGCCGGGAAATCCCAAAACTGATCCCCAGATGGAACCATCTGCGGGACTCACGGTAACACCGTAGAAGGCCCCCGAAATCCGCTTGTCTTTCTTAGGATCCAGTGGCAGGTTCGGCTCGACGTAAGCATCGCGTTTGCCATTTCCATTCGTATCCAGCACGAGTGGGGTCCAGCCCTGCGATTTCTGCTCATCGTGCGTCTCTTCGAACATCTTGCGGTTCAGCCAGCCGACCGCGTCGCCGCCTCCGCCGCTTGACGTCCACAGCGTGTGATTCGCGTCTTCAGCGAATTGAAGATGATGCGTGCTGAAACAAGTGTCGATCAGCGTGAACTGCTTCGTCTTGGGATCGAACATTGCGAGCTGCCGGCCGCTGCGGGTCAACGGGAACAGCTTCGCCGACGGATGGTTTGATCCTTCCTTGCACCACGCCGGATTCTCGGGCGGTCGCACAACGGAAGTCAGCCAGATTCGTCCTTTTTCGTCGAACATCGGATTGTGGATGTTCGTCAGACTGTCCCAAATCGCTTCATCGCCCCAAAATGGCGACGGTTTTAGCGGGGGCGGAGGACCCTGCGTCTTGGGATCACGAACGGGAACCTTCACCGACGTCGCGAGGTTGCGCACCGGATCGAGAATCGGCATATTGTCCGTGCTCACCTCGGGCGATCCATAGAGCAGCCCATTGGCGTTCACGGTCGGATTTCGTTTGTCGGTCGCGATTTCATCGTGCAGGTACGCTTTTGGGCTCGCCCAATCCCACTCCGTAATCACCACGTTCCGCTCCACGCCTTGCGGACGCGGCGGAACCGGCGGCAGTTCGCCGCCCGCGATTCGAGTGGACCAATCGGCAAACATCGCTTCGGCGCGTTCCTTGCCCAATCGTCCTATGCCGCCCAACATCATGCTGCCCGCTTGACCGGACTGGATTCTACGATCCCAGGCTTGCGCCGGCGAATCGAAATTGCCCAGCGCCTTGGGGATCTCGCGCGTCGCTTTGTTGCCGAGCTGATGACACGACCAGCAGCTATCGGTTTTGACCAACTCGAGCCACTGCGCCTGGCTCTTCATGTTCTCCGAAATGCCGTTGCCTTTCGGGCCCGTGCCTGGGAATTCGTTCTTGTCGGGAATGTGTAGAAGCGAGTACCAGTAGCTCGCCGGAAAGTAGTCGGCTGCGGCGCGCGCACTCGGCGCGACGACCGCCGTCAAGTTGACGTTCTTACCCGGAGCGCCTTGCACCTTCGGGCCGTCCACGAGCCCGTAACCGCGCGCCCACAGCGTGTAGTTCGCTTTCGGCAGGTCCGGTACCAGATAGCGCCCGCGATCATCCGTCACTACAATTTTGGCGTACTTGGTTGGCAGGTCTCTTGTTTCCGCGATTACCCACACGCCGGCTTCGGGCCCCTTGCTGCTCGTGACCACGCCTCCGATGTCGTCGTTGCCCACACGGACCGACTCGTTGCCGCCTTGTTGAGCGGCCCCAACCGCAGCCAAGAAACACAACGCTTGTATCGCCTTCATATCGTTGCTCCTGTGGGGTTAGTATATACCGATCCAGACACGTGGGGTCGGCCTCTCGCAGAGTACTACTAGCTGTTTGCCAAATATAAAAACGTACTAGTACTATTCAGACCTGATCCTGGCGTTTAACACGCCTTTCTCGTGTTATCTTCACTAAGAAGCGCATGCGCCCTCTTATTGGCATACTCGCGTTGTATGCGGTTTTCAGCGTCTTGGCATTTGCGAATCCGACGCCGTTCGACCCGCAGATTCTGATCGATACGGGAGGAGACGCGACAAATATTGATTACTTTGGACAACCTATCACGGTCGGTCCCCAGGGCGGCGGTATTTTTGTTTTCCACAACGCGACTGGAAATGCTCTAACGGAGTTGGACCTCAATCTTGAATTTCCGATGGCGCCTTTGCCGCCTGGCTTCACGGTGGATGGCACCATTCCGATAAACCCGTCCCCCTTCAGGCAGCATTCTCAATTCGTGGTCACTACTTTTTCGGGGTTCGACTGCCTTGGAAATGTTTCGACCGTTTTCTCCTGCGTGCAGCTAAAGTTCATCCTGATGCCCGGTCCGCTGATCGGCATCGGTGAAAACTTCGTCTTGGACTTCAACAACAGGGAAAACTATACCGACGCTGACTTCCAGGTCCTGGAGGGAACTTATACTGGCGGCGATCTTCCCGAAGGAATCGGCGGTTGGGCCCCCGGCGGCATTCAGTCGAGTGGCAATTTAGCACCCGTTTCCTCTGTTCCCGAACCTGGGTATCGGACGGCTGCGTCGATGATGTGCCTGGCCCTGTTGGGCGTTTGGAACTGGCGCCGGCGCGCTTCCGCCAGCAAGTAGCGCTCTGCCTTTTTTGACACCCCGGAATCTGATATAGTGTCCCGCATGAGCAGGACACTTGTGGTACGCATCTCCGCTGGACTTCTGTTCCTGTTTGCCGCCTGGATTGCTTACACGCAGAACCAGAACAGGCAGCCTCCGCAGTTGACCATCAACAAAGTGAAGGACGACCTCTACGAAATCGAAGGCGACGGCGGCAACGTTGGCGTCTACATCACCGACGAAGGCGTCATTTTGATCGACGATAAATACGATCAGGATCACGAACAGATTGTCGCGAAGGTGAAGAACGTCACGGATAAGCCTGTGAAGTACGTCCTCAGCACGCACTATCACGCCGACCACAGCGGCGGCAACGCCAAGTTCCTCTCGACGGCCGAGATTATCTCCACGGCCAACGCGCGGAAGAACATCGTGGAGCACGTACAGTCGAACGCGCCTCCCGGCGTCATGCCTGCCCGGATCACGTTCACCCAGGAAGCCTCCGTCGTTCTGGGCGGCAAGGAAGTGCGCGCGCGATACTTCGGCCGCGGTCATACCAACGGCGACGCGATCATGTATTTCCCGGCGTTGCGCACCATTCACACCGGCGACATGATGGCGGGCGCCACTCCGCTCATCGATTATCCCGGCGGCGGCAGCGTCGTTGAATGGACTAAGACGCTGGACGAAGCACTGAAGTTGGACTTCGACACCGTGATCCCCGGCCACGGCCCCGTCACCAATAAAGCTGGGTTGATGACTTATCGCGACAATGTCGAGAAACTGCGCAACCGCGCCGCTGGTCTGATTCGCGAGGGAAAGAGTCAGGAAGAAGTCGGGAAAGTCATGATGGCTGAATTCGGCTGGGGCGCCAACAGTCTCCAGATGCAGTGGAGCCTTCCCGGCATGATGAAGGAACTCAAATAGCCCAGCGGTACTGACCATCAAACGTCGGCGCGCTCACCAAGCCGTGGTCCAAGAAAATTCCGATTAGGAGCAAGGCACAAGCATGAAGATCTGTGTGGCCGGACAAGGCGCGTTCGGCGTGAAGCATCTGGAAGCGATCCAGAAAATCGAGGGCATCCAGGTTGTAACGCTGGCGGGCGGAAATCCGGCGGGAACCGAAGAAGTCGCTAAGAAATTCAGCATCCCGCATTGGACCTCCGACTTAACCGAAAGCCTGAGACAGCCGGGTGTCGAAGCGGTCATACTTGCTACTCCGACGCAGATGCATGCCAAACAGGCCGAACAATGCATGCGGGCCGGCAAGCACGTTCAGATCGAGATTCCAATGGCGGACTCACTGGCCGATTCAGAGCGCATCGTCAAGGTTCAGCGGGAGACTGGTCTGATCGCGATGGCCGGGCACACGCGCCGCTTCAATCCAAGTCATCAATGGATTCACAAGCGCATTAAGGCCGGGGAACTCAAAGTGCAGCAAATGAACGTCCAGACCTATTTTTTCCGCCGCACGAATATGAACGCGGCCGGTAAGGCCCGCAGCTGGACCGATCATCTGCTTTGGCATCACGCCTGCCACACTGTCGATCTGTTTCAATATCAAACTGGTGAGACAGCGTCGCAGGTGTGCGCATTACAAGGTCCAATTCACCCGCAGCTCGGGATTGCGATGGATATGAGCATCGGGATGCGCGTGCCATCGGGCGCCGTTTGCACTCTGTCATTGTCGTTCAACAATAAGGGGCCGCAGGGCACTTTCTTCCGCTATATCTGCGACCACGGCACGTTTGTCGCCTATTACGATGACTTGGTGGATGGCGACCAAAAACCGATCGATCTCTCGAAGGTGGATGTTTCGCTGAACGGCATCGAGCTTCAAGATCGCGAATTCTTTGCCGCAATCAAGGAAAAACGCGAACCGAATTCCAGCGTGGCTCAGTGTCTGGCGGCTATGCAGACGCTGGATCGGCTGGAAAGAAGCTTGAATCGCCATTCCTGAGCCGCGCCATCCCGGCTAGCGGCGATCCACTGGCGGTTGCTACAACAAATAACGGATGGGTAAACTAACCACTCGCGCTGTCCTGCTCGCGGGGTTCGGTGGCTTGCTCATATTGATGGCGTTCGCTGGAATCGACGCGTTCTCGATTCTGCGTCAGATTCAGGACCGCAATGAAGGGCTTCGAGCCGATTTTTTGGAACGAAGCCGCTCGCTCGAACAAATTCGGTCTGATCTGTATCTTTCGGGAACTTATCTTCGCGACTGCCTTCTGGAGCCGGATGCGCGCGCCGCCGAGACGCACCGCGCCAGTCTTGAAAAAACCCGGCGCGAAATGGATGCCGCGTTGCAGAGTTACCAGCGTTTTCTGCCGAGCCAGGAGGCGCCGGCTTTTTCGGGTTTGAAGCAGGAGCTGAGCCAGTACTGGCTCGTGCTCGATCCGGCCTTGCGTTGGAATCCTGACCAGCGTCGCGAACGCGGCTATCCTTTTTTGCGCGACGAAGTCTTTCCGCGGCGTATGACGATGCTCGGGATCGCGGATGAGATCGCTTCCGTCAACGAGCAGCAGTTGAACGCGGGTAATCAACTGGTCGGAAGCTTGTTTGCGCAATTCCGGACGTGACTTGGCATCACGCTGGCCACAACCCTCAGCATGGGATTGCTACTGGCGGCGTTCAACATGTCGAGAATCCTGGGACTGGAGCGCGAAGCAGGAATCCGGTTTACAGAGATTGCTACGGCGCGCGCGGAACTGAAGGAGCTTTCGGCCAGGCTGGTTGAAGCCCAGGAAAACGAACGGCGCGCCATCTCACGCGAGCTGCACGACGAAGTGGGTCAAACGCTCTCGGCCCTATTAGTGGAACTGGGCAATCTTTCGGCCGCGCTGGCCGGCGGCCCGCCGCACGAATTGCGCAGCAACGTCGACGTCATCAAAAAACTCGCTGAAAACAGTTGTAACCTCCCTCGCAACATGGCCCCCTTTCTACCGCCCCCCCTTCCCCACCCACTTTGGACTGATTCCG
>JACXTT010014026.1_pt1 | contig 10513 bp, 10 predicted proteins | sample 9270951 | NCBI WGS metagenome assembly JACXTT01 (sample SAMN15532306, study PRJNA645909) | rock metagenome | isolation source: weathered quartz diorite | place: Puerto Rico | collected 2017-06-21
ACACGTCGTGGCCCGAGAGCTGGAAGATGATCTCCTTGAAGCCTCCCACTTCGCTCGGGCTCGAGCTCAGCACTTCCTGCTTCCAGCCTTTCTGCTCGGCGTGCTTGGTGTACATGCGGTAGAGGTCGGCCGCGAACAGCGAGGCCTCGGCGCCGCCGGTGCCGGCGCGGATCTCGACGATGACGTTCTTGTCGTCATCGGGGTCGCGCGGCACCAGGAGCTTCTGCAGCTCCTGCTCGAGCGTCTCGAGCCGGGCCTCGAGCTCGGGGATCTCGGCGCGCGTCAGCTCAGCCAGCTCGGCGTCGCCCGACGCGGCCGCCGCCTGGTCGTCGCGCAGGGTCCGCTCCACGCGCCGGTAGTCGGCGAGCGTGCGCAGCGTGGGCTCGAGCTGGGCGCGTTCCTTCGAGAGATCCCGCAGCTGGCGCGGATCGGACGCGATCGCCGGATCCGACAGCAGCCGGGTCAGCTCGTCGAAGCGGCTCTCGACGTTCTTCAGCGCATCCCACATGACTCGCCCTCCGCCGCCTTCACTGGATGAAGGCCACCTCGGGCCGCGCCTCGGCCGGCGACCGCTCGAGTCGCCGCACGAGCTCGTCGCCGCGCACCCGCTCCAGCGCCGCGATCGCGATCGCGCACATGGAGAGATCCGGCTCGCGCGTGGTGAGCCGTTGGAACTGGAGCCCCGGCCAGATCAAGGCCTTGACCAGCGGGTGGTCGGCGTATTTGCCCGACAACCGGATGAACTCGAACGCCACGCCGACGATCACCGGCATGGCCGCGATGCGCAGCAGGTGATCGCCGATGCCGCGCGGCTTGCCTATGAACGTGAACACCACGATGCTCACGACCACCACCAGGAACAGGAACGACGTCCCGCAGCGCGGGTGGAAGCGCGAAAAGCTCTGCACGCTCTCGGGCGTCAACGGGGCGCCGCGCTCGAGCGCATGGATCGCCTTGTGCTCCGCGCCGTGATAGCCCAGGACGCGCGCCATCTCCTTCCACTGGCTGATCAGCAGCAGGTAGAGCATGAACGCCAGCAGCCGGAACGCCCCGTCCACCAGCCCGAACTGGAATCGCTGCTGGAAGCCGAGCCATCCAGCGAGCTTGGCCGGCAACACCACGAACAGCAGCAGCCCGAGCCCGAGGGCCAGCCCCATGGACAGGGCCTGGACCGGGCCCTGGATCCAGCTGCTGGCGGGCGCCTGACCGGCCTCGTCCTTCGAGGCCTCGTCGGCGCTGAACTGGAGCGCGGTCATGCCCAGGTAGAGCGTCTCGAACAGCGAGACCGCACCGCGCACGAAAGGCCAGCCCAGCACCTTGACCCGGCGCGTGATCGAGGTGAACGGCTTCTCGAGCACGGCCACCGAGCCGTCGGCGCGGCGCACGGCGACCGCCATGGATGAAGGCGAGCGCATCATCACGCCCTCGATGACGGCCTGGCCGCCGACGGGTAGGAAGGGCAGCGGGGATTCCTCCGGACGTGGAAACGGCTCCCGTCCGGCGCGAACCGGACGTGGAGCCGTGAAGGGTCGAGCTAGGATTCGGCCGGAGCGGGCGCCGGCTCGTCCTTCTTGCCGTACTTCCTGCGGAAGCGCTCGACGCGCCCCGCTTTGTCGACCAGCTTCTGCTTCCCGGTGTAGAACGGATGGCAGTTGGAGCAGATATCGAGGTGGATCTTGCCGTCCGACGTGGTGGGCTGGAGCGTGGTGCGGTTCTGCCACTCCGAGCCACAACCGTAGCAGTGGAAGGTGCGTACCTCGTAGACGGGATGGATTCCGGCCTTCATTTTCAGTCTCTCCTCACCGGCGGCGTTCCCCGGACCGGCTCGTCACGACCGTGGGGTCGAACGGCGTCTTGGCCGGGCGCTCCGCCTGATCCTGTGTCACGAGCGGCCGCGGAGTATGCCCGAGGGGTCGCCTCGGGTCAATCCACGGGCGCTTGAGATGCGCGGCGGCGACGAACGATCGCCGCCGCGCACTTGAACCGAAACCCACGATTCCCTAACGCCGCCGTGACGCCACGGGCGCGCTGGCCGCCGCTCCATGCTTGTCGAGGCCCCAGACGTCCTGCAGCACGAAGTCCATCAGCCTCTGACACTGGTCGCGCCGGAAGTACCACACCGGGAATCCCGAGAACACCACCGGCCCGCTCTCGAAGCCGTGGTAGTAGGTCATCACCGGCAGAGCCCCGGGCATGCTCCCACCGACGGCGGTGTAGAGCATGTCGAGCGTCGATACGAGCTGCTCGTGATTCGGCCGCGGATCGACGGGGACTAGGAAAGCATCCCGGTCTTCTTGAGGCGGGCCGCGTACTTCTGGCGCAGCTTGGTCACCTTGGGCGTGATCGTGGCGCGGCAATAGGGCTGGTTGGCGTTGCCGCGGTAGTAGCCCTGGTGATAGCCCTCGGCCGGGTAGAACCGGGTGAGCGGCGCGACCTCGGTGACGATCGGGTCGTCGAACACGCGCTCGCCCGTGAGCCGGGCGATCACGGCCTCCGCTTCGGCTTTCTGCTCGGGCGACGCGTAGAAGATTGCCGACCGGTACTGGGTGCCGACGTCGTGCCCCTGCCGATTCAAGGTCGTCGGATCGTGGAAGGCGAAGAAGATCTCGAGCAGATCGCGAAAGCCGATCACGTCGGGATCGAAGGTGACCTGGACGACTTCGGCGTGGCCCGAGGCGCCAGAGCACACCTGCTCGTAGGTCGGCTCGACGACGCGGCCGCCGGCGTATCCCGATACCACGCGCTCGACGCCTTCGAGCTGCTCGAACACCGCTTCGAGACACCAGAAGCAACCGCCGGCCAGCGTGGCGGATTCTCTCTTCGACATGGACTTGGGCTCCTTGGTCGCGGGCGACCGAGGAGTTCGGGTCGCCACCGAGATGAACGAAGTTCAGCCTGGAATGTGACGGCTGCGGTCCGCGGCGCCCGCGCCGATCCAGGTCAAGGCTTCGTCCATCGTGCGGAAGACCTCGACTTGCTTGGTGCTGCGCGGATCCATTTCGCGGTAGGCCTGGAACATGCGACCCAGCCCGAAGCTGACGTCGTCGCTGGCCACGATCGCGAATTTCGATGGACCGGGCGGTGGGTCCATGGCGGCGGCGAGTCGAGCCAGGTCCTCGACGCGATGCGCGCTCGGGACCTCGATGCGCTCGACGCCGCTCATGTCGATCAGCTCGTCGTAGCCGACCACGTCGGGTCGTGACCACACCTCACGCTGGTACCCGAAGACGTCGGCGTCCACCAGAACACCGTGCCCGCGCGCCAGGACGATGCGGCGCTCGTGGTCGATGCGGTATTCGATCGGCATGGCGGCCCTCCTTGGGCGCGCAGCATAACCCGAAGACCGCGGCAGCGCCGAGACGCCGCCCGGCCCCCGCCACCGCGCTCAGTGCTTGGCGCGGGCCGCCCGCGCGGCTTGCAGCTTGGTCTTGGCTGCGCGGGCCCGCTCCTCGGCCGCGAGCCACAGCGGCGACAGCGCGACGCCGGGATTGACTGCCAGGTCGTGGGTGCGGCGGTTGCGCAGCGCCGCGTCCAGGCGCTGATCCAGGCCGTAGACGTCGTCGCGATAATTCATGCGCCCCACCGAGTCCACCCAGGCGGTCCAATACAGGAAGTGGACCGGCACCGAGGCCGGCAGGCGCACGCGCCGCCACGAGCCGAGCGCGATCAGGCTGTCGAGCCGGACCGAATCCGGTGGCGCCAGGTCGAGCAGCGAGTCGGCGAGCTCGACCGCGTGCTCGACCCGCACGCAGCCGTGGCTGTAGTCGCGCACCGCGACGCTAAAGCGGCTCCGCATCGGCGTGTCGTGGAGGTAGACGTCGTATGGGTTCGGGCACATCAGCTTGATGCGCCCGAGTGGATTGTCCGGCCCAGCGTCCTGGATCAAGAGGTAGGGAAAGGAGTCGGAGCGTGCGTCCTTCCATGGAACCTTGTGCGGGTCGAGCGTGTCGCGCAGCGCGGAGGTCAGCGAATAGACGTGCATGTGATTGGCCTGGATATAGTCGCGATGCCGCTTGATGGCGGGCGCGATCTCCTTCTGCACGACGCTCGGCGGCAGCGTCCAGGTCGGGTTCAGCTCCAGATACCGGATGCGGTTGCTGAACACCGGTGTCGGGCTCTCGCGCTTTCCCACCACCACGCGCATCGAGCGCACGATGCGGTCGTCGCGATAGAGATCGAGTCGATAGGCCGGGATGTCGACCTCGACGCGGCGCTGCCCGAGCGAATCCGGCAGCCAGCGCCAGCGCTCGAGGTTGAGCTCGATCTGGCGGATGCGTCGCTCCACCGGCAGGTTGAGCTGCTCGCGGGTCGCCTCCCCCACGACGCCGCTGACCGGGATCCCGAGGCGCGCCTGCAACGATCCCACCGCCTGCTCGAGTCGCGCGTCGTAGACGGTGTCGTTCTTGAGCGGGCGGAAGTCGTCGGTCCACGTTAGTCGCCGGATCAGCTTGGCGACGCGCGGGCCGCGATCCCCGCTCTTGAGCGGCGGGCCAGGAGGAATCGGAGCCCATCCGCCGTCGGCGGCGATCGAGCGATAGCGCGCCAGGGCGTCGCGCAGGGTCTTGTAGCGCGGATGCCAGGGCTCGAGGCCGGTCAGCACCTTGGACGGATCGTGCCCGAGCGCGTGGCGCAGATCGTCGAGCGGCTTGCCCGACAGCGAGTCCACGACCCAATCCGCAGCGAGCGCCGCGCGCGGCACGCGTCCCGAGCGCAGGTGCTGCGCGATGCGCAGCACCGCGAAGGTCGCGGCCACGTCGAAGCGCGCCAGGATGCGCGGGCGTAGTCGCACTGCCGGCCGGCTCTTCCTCTCGGACTGCGACGCCAGCCGCTCGAGGTGCTCGAGCCCGTAATCGGCGGGATCGAGGCCGGCGTCGGCGACGTGCCCGATCGTCTCGAGCAACGCGGCGGCTTCGTGGTGCAGCTTGTGCCCGTTGCTCCAGAAGGGATGGTTCTTGCGCTCGCGATAGAGCGGCTGGAGCAGGTCCCAGGTGCGGGCGCTGGCGGTCGTGTCGGCCAGCCCGAGATCGGTGCCGCGATCGTCGACGATCGCGCCGATCTCGTTCTCGATCTTGAGCGGGGGCGGCTCGGGCGGCGCTTCGGGCTTGCGCTCGCGGGCGCAGCCACTCGCGCCGAGCGCGACGCCGAGCAGGAGCCAAGCCCAGTAGCGGCGAAGCAGCAGGTTCACCTCGGGGTCGTAGGTCGTAGCCAACATCCGTGTCGGGTGCCGCACGGACTCGAGTCCGAGGGCGAGTCGCGGCCTACTACTGGTTCATGCTCTCGAGGAACTTCTTGTTGGTCTTGCTGTCCTGCATCTTGTTGACGAGGAATTCCATCGCCTCGACCGGGTTCAGCTCGTTCAAGAACTTGCGCAGGATCCACACCCGCTGCAGCACCTCGGGCGGCATCAGCAGCTCTTCCTTGCGCGTCCCCGAGCGGTTGATATCGATGGCCGGGAAGATGCGCTTGTCGGAAAGCTTGCGATCCAGCACCAGCTCGCTGTTCCCGGTGCCCTTGAACTCCTCGAAGATCACTTCGTCCATGCGCGACCCGGTCTCGACCAACGCCGTGCCGATGATGGTCAGCGAGCCGCCGCCTTCGATGTTGCGCGCCGAGCCGAAGAAGCGCTTCGGCCGCTGCAGCGCGTTGGCGTCGACGCCGCCCGAGAGGATCTTGCCGGAGTGCGGCACGACGGTGTTGTGGGCGCGCGCCAGACGCGTGATCGAGTCGAGCAGGATCACGACGTCGCGCTTGTGCTCGACCAGGCGCTTGGCCTTCTCGATCACCATGTCGGCCACCTGCACGTGGCGCTCGGCGGGCTCGTCGAAGGTGCTGGACACCACCTCGCCCTTGACCGTGCGCTGCATGTCGGTGACCTCCTCGGGGCGCTCGTCGATCAGCAGCACGATCAAGACGCACTCGGGGTGGTTCTCGGTGATGGCGTTGGCGATCTTCTGGAGCAGGATGGTCTTGCCGGCCTTGGGCGGCGAGGTGATCAGCGCGCGCTGGCCCTTCCCGAATGGACACAGCAGATCGATGATGCGGGTCTCGATGCAGCGATCCTTGGTCTCGAGGTTGAGCTTCTCCTGCGGGTAGAGCGGCGTGAGGTTGTCGAAGAGGATCTTGTCCTTCGCCGCCTCGGGGCTCTCGAAGTTGACCGCCTCGACGCGCAGCAAGGCGAAGTAGCGCTCCCCTTCCTTGGGCGGCCGCACCTGACCCGAGACGGTGTCGCCGGTGTGGAGGTCGAAGCGCTTGATCTGGGACGGCGAGACGTAGATGTCGTCGGGGCCGGGCAGGTAGTTGTAGGTCGGCGAGCGCAGGAACCCGTAGCCCTCGGGCAGGATCTCGAGCACGCCCTCCGCGAAGATCAGGCCGTTCTTCTCGGTCTGGGCTTCGAGGATCTTGAAGATCAGCTCCTGCTTGCGCAGGCCGCTGGTGCCCTGGATGTTCAGCTCCTGCGAGAGGTGCAGGAGCTCGGACATGGTCTTCCCCTTGAGCTCGGTGAGCTCCATGGTCTGCGTGGGCGTCGGGGGTGGCGCCTGGGTCGGTGTCTGGGTCGTCTCCATGCCGAAACGTCGCCTTCTGTGATGCCTCGCGGCGCGCCGCGTCGGGCGTCCTGAGGCGTGGGGCCGTGGGTGCGGGTCCGAGACCCGCGGGCCGGGATGAGTGACGAGACTAGGTCGGTTGGGCGGAAGCGATTCCTCGAACGGAACCCGATGACAACCCGTGGGAGCCGCGATGCCTGAAACGGCCGAGAGTTCGGGGAAACCTGGTAGCGCGGACCCTTGGGGTGGGTGAGAAGCTGGCCCAGATCTGTGGAGTTCTGCGGACCTGGCGAAAGGAAGGTTAGTGTCGGTGCGCGAGACTGTCAAGGTGCCGGCGCTGCGGAGATCGTTGCGGCGCGCGCACCGAGCCCGTGCGGAATGCGCCCGACGCGCGCTGGGCGAAATCGCCCCGCGGCGGATCGGCTCGCTTCGAGCGCGCCAGTCCTGCGCGGGATCGCACCGCGTGCGCCCGAGCTGCGTGGCATATCGCTTGCGGTTCACCGCGGCAAGGATGGCGGGCCCCCGAGGGGCCGTGTCCTGCCGACGAGCCTGCGCAACCTCCACCACGGCTCCTCCCCCCGCCACCTCCAAGAGCAACCGAACAGGCCCGGGCGCCAGTCCTGGGCCTTGCTCTTGATCGGCGGGGCCGCGGGCTAGGAGCGAGCGCGGCGCACGGTCACCGAGTCGGGCTCGAAGCGCACGATGACGCCCGACGGAAGCTCCTTCACCGAGCGCACCGCCGCGCGGCGCGACGTCCCAGGCGCCACCGGGCCCGCCAGCTGCCAGGTCGCGCCGAGGCCGGCGAAGGCGGTCTCCATCAATCGCCGCGGCGTCGTGACGATGGCGTTCACGCGCGTCGGCTCGAAGGTCAGGTCGGCTCGATCGGGCGGCGCCTGGAGCGCGATCGAGACTCGCCGGGTCACCCCCGGCTCGAGCGGGATCCAAACCTCGACGTGATCCGGATCCATGCTGCACCAGTCGGGCAGCGATTGGGGCGCGACTGCGACCGTGAGGGTGTCGTGCTTGCCGTTGAGCGACACCGGCTGGAGCCGCACGCTGTCCATCGCGGCCAGCGCGGCGGCGGGACCCGACACCTTGACGCGCGCCGGTCGCGCTTCGATCGTGCCGTCCCACGAGGCCGAGGGCATCCCCTCCACGGCGAGCGCGACCGGGATCTCCCGCACCGCACGCCGATCGACGTTCAGCTCGAGCGTGCGCGGACTCACCAGGCGATCGACCTGGAGTTGGACCCCCTCCGGCAGAGGGAGGTCTTCGACCCCGAGCGCGCGCTCGAAGTGCCCGGTGCCGACGCCGGCCAGGGAGACCTTGACCGGTGGCTCGGTGACGCGGAGGCGGATCAGCTGCTTGGCGGTGCCGCGCAGCTCGGCGGTCACGGCGGAGGGCGCCGGCCCCGACAGCGACAGGCTGTCGGGCAGGTCCGTGATCTGGATCGGGAAGGTCACCGTCATGGTGGCGGGGCGATCGGTGTAGACGTTGAGGTAGACCAGCACGGCGAGCAGCAAGGCCACCAGCTTGAGCCCCAGGTTGTCGAACAACATGCCGCGCAGCAGGCTCATTCGCGACCTCCGGGGGCATCGGCGGTGGCCGGGTCGTCGCTCTCGCGGTCGTCTTCGCCACCTTCCTCCCCTTCCCCCGGTTTGCGCAGGCCGTGCTTCTCCATGCGCGAATACAGAGTGCGGCGCGTGAGTCCGAGCAGTCGCGCGGCCTGGCTCTTGTTGCCGCGCGCCAGCTCGAGCGCCTGGAGGATCAGCTCGCGCTCCAGCACCTCGAGCGACAGACCTTCGGGCGGGATGCGCGGCACCCACGATCCGCCGCCGCCGAGCAGCTCGGGGCGCGCGAACGACAGGTGCTCGGGACGGATCGTTTCGGCGCCAGCCAGGATCAGCGCGCGCTCCAGCGTGTACTCGAGCTCGCGCACGTTGCCGGGGAACGGATAGCGCAGCAGCTCGCGCAGGGCGTCGGGCGACAGCTTCTCGATCGCGGCGCCGTGCCGGGCCAGGAAGAACGCCGCCAGGCGCTCGACGTCGCCCGAGCGGTCGCGCAGCGGCGGCAGCGTGATCGGGAAGACGTTGAGGCGGAAGAACAGGTCCTCGCGGAATTGCTTCTCCTTCACCATCTCCTCAAGCGCCCGATTGGTGGCGGCCACGATGCGCACGTCGACGCGCACCGGTTGGTTGCCGCCGACGCGGGTGAAGGTCTTCTCCTCGATGACCTGGAGCAGCTTGACCTGCAGCGCGAACGGCAACTCGCCGATCTCGTCCAGGAGCAGGGTGCCGAGCTGAGCGTCTTCGAAGCGCCCTGGCTTCTGGCGGATCGCGCCGGTGAAGGCGCCTTTCTCGTGACCGAACAGCTCGCTCTCGAGCAGGTTCTCGGGCAGCGTGCCGCAGTTGACCTTGACCCACGGTCCCGCGGCGCGGCGGCTCGAGAAGTGGAGCGCGCGCGCGAACAGATCCTTGCCGGTCCCGCTCTCGCCGCGCAGCAGCACCGTGGAGTCGGTGGGCGCGACGCGCTCCGCCAGCGACAAGGCCTGGCGCAGCGCCGGAGACTCTCCCACCACGGTCGCCATGCCCTTGCGCAGCGAATCGACCGTGCCCTCGAGGCGTTGGTTCTCCGACTGGAGGCGCGCCTCGCGTTCCAGCCGCTTCAGGATCTGGGCCAGCTCCTCGCGAAAGTCGCCTTCTTTGTCGACGTAGTCGTACGCGCCTTCCCTCAAGGCGCGCCGCGCGGTTTCGAGCGAGGCATAGGCGGTCATCAGGATGACCTGCGTGGCGGGCCAACGGCGCCGGACCTCCGCCAGCAGCGCCAGGCCGTCGGGCGGAGGCATGCGCAGGTCGGTGATCACGGCGTCGCAGGGATCGGCTTCGAGCTGCTTCAAGGCCGGCGCGCTGCCTTGAACGAAGCGCACCTGGTGACCGGCGTCGCGCAGCTCGAGCGCGGTCAGCTCGGCGTTCTTGATCTCGTCGTCCACCACCAGCACGCGCACCGCGTCGTCCCCCGGGTCACGAACGGATCGGGCCAGGCTCCCGAGAGAGCCCGGCCCATCGTAGCGCGAGCCGCGCCGCCGGTCACGAGTCGCACCGCATCAGGCCGCGGCGTCGCGTCCCTCCAGGTAGCCGGTCAACGCCGTCACCAGCGCCTGGTGCTCGTGGCGCACCCGCGTCAAGAGGCCGGCCGTGGCCGCGGAGCCGGCGGCCGTGGTCGAGGCTTCGAGCGCGGCGCACGCGTCGCCCAGGTCGGGGCCGCCGATCGAGAGGCTGCTTCCCTTGAGCCCGTGCGCCGCGGCGCGCAAGCCGGCGCCGTCGCCGGCCGCCGCAGCCTGATCCATGCGAGCGATCAAACCGGCCGCCGACTCGAGGAACGATTCCACCACTTCGCGCTCGAAAGCCTGGTCGCCGTCGCACATGTCGAGCAAGTGATCACGATCGAAAGTCACGGAGCCCTCCTGAGCCGAGCAGCATTTCGAGCGAGCGGCCTCGGTCAGGCCGCCGCACGGTGCAGGGCGGCCTCGATGCGCGCCACGAAGCGGGACGGCTCGAGCGGCTTGCGGATGTAGTCGTCGGCGCCGGCTTCGATCAGCTGGGCCTCGGTGGCCGCGCCGTCCTCGGAGGTCGCCACGACGATCGCCACGCCCGAGGTGCCGGGCAGCGCGCGCAGGCAGGTCACCACCTCGCGGCCGCCGAGCCCGGGCATGTTGAGGTCGGTCACGATCAGCTGGTAACGCGCATCGCCGGCGGCCTTTTCCAGCGCCGCGGCGCCGCTGTCGGCTTCGTCGACTTCGAACCCGGCCTTCTCCAGCGTGCGACACGCCATCTTGCGATGGACCGGATCATCGTCCACCACCAGGACGCGCGCCCGCTCGTCCTGCACCTTGGACTCGCGACGCTCGTGCTTGCCGCGGCCGCGCCGCGGTGACTCGGGTCGCGCGCCGGGGGGCGGCGAGGTCGCATCGC
>JACXTT010014027.1_pt1 | contig 10513 bp, 13 predicted proteins | sample 9270951 | NCBI WGS metagenome assembly JACXTT01 (sample SAMN15532306, study PRJNA645909) | rock metagenome | isolation source: weathered quartz diorite | place: Puerto Rico | collected 2017-06-21
CGCACCCTCCCCACCACGATAGCCGGCTACCCCTCGGCCAGCGGCGCCGCTCTCAGCGCCCCACAAGGGTGGGGAATTTCGATGAGCAGGTTCGCGGAACTCCGACGAGCCTTGACACCGCCTCAACCGCGGCCGAAACCGCTATGTGCACCAAGTGGTTCCCGGACCGGAAGCTCGCAGACCCTCAGCGATGCAAATCATTCGGTTGCTGACGGCCCGGGGCAGCCGTAGGTGACCGCGTGCTCGCCCGCCGCCTAGACCGAGGCTAGAAGCGCTCGTCGAGCCGGTAGCTGGCCGGCACGCACAACACGTGGAAACGCTCGGGCGTCCCAAACAGCCGCAGCACAGGCTCAGAAGGCTGCTCATGCAGGGAGAGTCGCGGCGCCGCTACTACGCCCGTCCCGGGACCGATCCGCTGCTCACAGAAACGGCAGTAGTAGACGGCCTCAGCCGCCATCGTGGGGGTTGTCGCGGCTTCCACCAGACGACTCGTCGGCAGTTGGATCTGCCGAGTCAGCCCCCGCGCGAGTGATTCCTCGGCCAGCGCGAGGTCAGTGCCGGACGATCGCGACAGGCTGCGGCTCGGGGCGCCAGCCGAGGACAGTCAAGCCAGCGGCGTACGGCTATCGCGAACACGTCATGAGAGGAAAGGGCAACACCTTCGCTTCGCGTACGGTCTGCGCAGCAAGCCGCCAATCGCCTAAGACTTGCGCCAGATGCCAGTGACCGCGGTTGCGCTGGCGGAGTTGCCGAGCAAAGGGAGGTGCCATGACTCCTCGATCGTGCGCAAGAGGCTGTAGTGGTTGAGTGGGAGCGTCAGGCGAGAGCCTCGGCGCACGACGCCGCCGAGTGCGAGTGCTGGCACATGGCCGCCGCCACCGCTGTCCGATGTGCCCTCGTCGAAGACGACGAAGACAACACCGTGCGCGAGTGCCGGACTGGCCAGCACCGGCTTCAGAAACGACGCCAACCAGGCATCTCCGCTCGCAACCGGGCAGTCATGCATGTCATGACAAAGGTCGGGGACGACAAGGGAGAAGCTAGGCAACCGCTTCGCCGCGAGATCGGCGTGAAACGTCGAGAGCGGAACGATCAGACGCAAGCGCGTCGGTCGGTTGGCAACGTCACGGAAATAGAGGAACGGATCGTGCTTCTTGGCATAGCGGCCAGACCCAGCACCCGTAAAACCAGGGCTCGGTAGTCCCTCCGCATACGTCTTCCACGTCTTGCCAGCCCGCTCCAGCGAGTCGGCCAGGTTGGGCGCATCGATCTGACAACTCGTGCAGTCGGTGCTGATGCCCTGTGTCGAGCCGGAGACGAGAGCGAGATAGTTCGGCAAGCTCGGATGCGCCACACCCCGGTAGTCGCTCAGCAGCGCATACCTACGCGCCAACGCCGCAAACCCAGGCGCGCTCGAGCTGCCCACAACGTCGCCGTACTCCTTGTTCTCCATCACGACCACGACCACGTGAGTAAAAACCGGGATCTCACCCGACCTGCTCGACAGCCCGCGACCAGCACGCGAGACTGCCCCCACGGCTCCCGCATCAGGACCGAAGACCAAACCCGCGGCCAGGGCCAGCAGTACGACCACGACCACAACTCGCCGTGTCTTACGACACTCGCCAGCTCTCACCCGGTTGTCACCCTCTAATCTGCCGGTGGTCGTAGCCGCCGTAGTCGCCGCGGAGTGATCGCGCGAGCTCTTGCATCTGGTCGGAGACCGTTGGGAGCTCACCTTCTTGAAGCTGACGGCTTGCAACCGTGACCCAAAAGGGGTCGTCCCAGCCGAGCCCGGTTTCGGCCACGAAGCCGCGGGCCTGTAGCCGCTCCACTGACTTGCGCGCGCTGTCCACGTCGGCGAAATACAGGAAGAAACGGGTGATCATCGGTGGTCCCGTAGCGACTCGTCGACACCCGCCTAGCCGCAGTCTGGCCGAACTCGCCTGAACGAAATCTGACTGGTGATGTCACTCGGTTCGCCACCCTGCCCACCGGAGCATGTGATGCTGATCGATGGCAACGACGAGCGCGGCATCGACGTCGGCCTGATGACACGGGACGGCCGGCAGATCACCCGCATCCGCTCCCACGTCGACGACACCGACAAAGGCGTCATCTTCAGCCGTGACTGAAGTCGACGACCCACTCCCGATACTCGGCCTTGGGCAACCCGACCGTGAGCCCGGGGAAGCGCAGCGATCGTGTAGTCGCCCTGCCCGTCCCCAGGAGCGATCACGCAACCGCCGATCACCACCCGAACGTCGCCGTAGGAACAAAGATCGCGTTCGGCATCCTGCGCAGGCGGGCCGATCCACCCCTGCGCAACGATCTCGATGGCGAAGTCAGAACGCTCATCGCCTCATCTAAACCGTGGAGTGAGGCCGGTTTTGTCAGTACAGGCAACGATCGAACACCGTGGCTAGGGCTCTTCTATTTCGCACGAGTTAAAGTGGCGTTCTTTGGAGTTTCGGTTTTTTGAGCCCGCGGCTCGTTGGCAAGCCTATGCCGTGATGTAGCGGCTGATCGCGTGCGCGAACGCGGTCAGAGCGGGATTGCCGTCTGGCGCGGTGTCACGCAGGAGCCCGTTCAGCGTGCGGATGTGTGTGTCTCCTAGTTTGATTGGTTCCGGCGAGCTGCCGGTTGCGAGGTCTTCGGCGATTGCGTGCTGTCTGATCAGGCGGTGTCGTGTGTCGCCGTGGTCAGTTTGGTCAGCACCGCGTCCTGCGCCGCGAGGTGTTTTTGGATCTCGAGTGCTTCGTGCAGCACGGCTTCGGCGTCTTTGTAGGTGTCCTCGGCGCGTTTGTCGGCCGCTTTTGCTTGCACGTTCTGGCCGACGATGATGATCGGCAGCAGCACGAGCTGGAGGAAAGTCTGCGCGATCCAGGCGACGATGATGATCTTGTCGTGCGTCTTCAGCGCTGAGGGGAGGCTGACCAAGGCGAGCAACGTGAACAGATAGGCGCACCACATCGTTCCGACCACGATCGTGACGTGCAGGCCGATGCGGGCGTTCAGCCGGCCGATCCTGCCCTTGCCAGCGAAGCGCTGCTCATTAACCCTGGTTGGCCCCTTCTGTTTGCGGGCGGCAATGTGCGGGTGCTGAACGTGCTCGTACAGGCTCATCCGACCTCCTCGTTGACACAGTGCCCGTTCGCCCCCGCGGCCTTCGGCCGCATCACGTTCAGATGTTAAGGACCCGGCTCACGCACACCTTTTGAGCCCAGAACGCCGCCGCCGCCGATAGGCGCGCCTGATGGCCGACCTTCGCGTCGAGCGGTTGCCGCTTGCCGTCGTCGCAGCCGGCAGCCGACGCGCGGACGGCTACGCGGACTGGTAGTGCGTGCCCCCGAGGTCCCGATCCTGCCCAATGGTCCTCCGGAAGTGGCTCGTGCCAGACGCTACAAAACCAGCTTCGCCCCGTCGAGGATCAAAAGGGGGATATGACCATCAGCAAACGATTGGTGCGGTGGCCGTCAGTTCCGCGGCCGTGACCTTGACAACGACCTCCACATCGAGGAGCGAGCGGCGCATCTTCGGCCCGCGCCCCGAGAGCGAGCGCGGGCAAGACTTTCCGCTGCAGTGACGAGGAGCGAGCCTACGCGTCGGCTTCGACGTGATCCCTGAGCTCGCCGGTGGTAGCTCGCGGAGCGACGCGCCGTACTTGCCGGTGTGCGTCTCCGATCGCTCCGAGCGTGCCCGGCACGGCTCTGCAAGACTCGGCTACATGACCGCCGCACCACTCGAGCTCGTCCGTGCGGCGCTCACCGCGGCCGGCCAAGACCAGGCGGTCCTTTGTCACCCCGAGACGCTGGCTCGTCTCGGCGTCTTCGAGCAGCCGTTCGAAGACTGGCCGGTATCGAATCCGTTCGTTGCGGCGCCCGCCCTGCTCTGTCTGGGACACTCGGCGGTGCTCGTCGTCGCCGACTTCCACACCGCGAACGTTCGGGGGTCGGCTGCCGGCGTCGTCACGTACCGCTCCTACGACTACCGCTCACCGCCCGATCCGTCCGGCGAGCTGCGGTCGACGCTCCTGGCAGCGCTCGACCAGGCGGGCGTCGACCATGGCCCGACAGGCGTCGAGGCACGCGCGCTTCCGCTCGAGGTAGCCGGCTGGCTGCGTGAGTCGGGGCGGTCGCTCGTCGACTGCGGCGACGCCGTCGCCGCGACGCCCTCCGCGCCGTCCCAGTTGGAGGCGGTTCGCCGCGCGAGCCGGCTCGCCGACGCGGTGCAGCAGGCGGTCAAGGATCACGCAGCGCCCGGCGTGAGCGAAGCAGAGCTGGCAGGGCTCGCAGCCGCGGCGATGTTCCGCGAGGCAGGACGACGCGTGCCGGCGATCCTCACGGTGTCGACCGGCGCGGAGGCGACCGCGACCGGTGGGGGCGTCGCGACGGACCGAGTCGTCCAGCCGGGTGATCTCGTGCTCACGGACACCTCGCCCTGGATCGACGGCGGCTGGTCGGACACGGCGAACGCCGTCTTCGTCGGCGAGCCCGATCTCGAGACGCGTCGGCGCTTCGACGCCGTACGGCGCGCGCTGCACGAGGGCATCGCGCTGTGCCGGCCCGGCGTGGTGGCGAAGGACGTCGACCGCCAGGTGCGGGCGATGCTCGCCGAGCACGGGCCGACGTACCCCCACCACACCGGCCATCGGATCGGCGCCGCGTGGTCGGAGGAGCCGAGAATCACGCCATACAGCGACGTCGCCGTCGAGGAGGGGATGGTGCTGGCGCTCGAGCCGGCGATCTACCTTCCGGGCTGGGGCGGCATCCGGCTCGAGCACGTGTTCCACGTCGGCCGGGACGGCAACGAGATCCTGACCCAGTTCGAGCACACGTTGTGAGGTGCCGTTGAAGATCGCCACGGTCGAGACGATCCCGGTCAGCGTTCCCTACCGGCACCGCGAGGTCAGCTCCGTGGTCGCACGCGACGGCGTGAGCGACGTGCTCGTGAAGGTGACGACCGACGACGGTCTCGTCGGCTGGGGCGAGGCGTGCTGCGGCGCCGACACCGCCTCGGTCGCGGCCGCCGTGCAGGCGATGGCGCCGTTCGTCGTCGGCCGCGATCCCTGGAACCGTGACGCAATGCGCCGCGATGCCTTCACGCACGGGCTGTGGCAGTTCCGCGCCGGTACGGGGAACTTCGCCTGGGCCGGGCTGGACATCGCGCTCTGGGATCTGTGTGGCCGTGCGTGCGGCCAACCCCTCTGGCGCCTCCTCGGAGGTCTACAGCAACGCGAGGCGACGTACTTCTACTACCTGGCGCGCGGGACACCCGAAAGCCTGCGTGAGCAGGTCGCCGACGGCGTTCGCGCGGGCTTCGACGTCTTCTATCTGAAGGTAGGGCTGGACGACGCCGAGGACCTGGCGCAGGTCGCGACCGTGCGCGGCGCGCTCGGCGCCGGGCCGCGCCTCAGGATCGACGCCAACGGGTCCTGGAGCCTGCCCCAGGCCCTGCACAACCTGAGAGCCCTCGAGGAGCACGACATCGACTTCGTCGAGCAGCCGGTGCGCGAGCACCCTCTCGGCCAGCTCGGAGAGGTGCGCCGCCGCGCCGCGCAGGCGGTGTGCGCGAACGAGGGGCTCTGGTCGGAGGCGGACGCCTACGCGCGCATCCGTGCCCGTGAGGCGGACGTCTACTGCTTCTCGGCCTACTGGGTCGGCTCGATCGCCGGCTTCCAACGGCTGTCCTGGCTCGCCCACTACGAGGGCGCACAAGTCTGCAAGCACACCCATGGCGAGCTCGGCCTCGCCGCCGCCGCCGGCCACCACGTCGTCCTGACCCTGCCCAACGGTGTCGACGGCCACCAGCAGACCGCCTACTTGATGGAGCACGACATCCTGCGCGAGCCGATTCCGATCGCAACCGGTTCACCCTGGGGGCCGATCGAAGGCGCGGGACTGGGTGTGGATGTCGACGAGGACGCCGTCGCGGATGCAGCCGAGCGGTACCGCATCGAAGGCCAGTACCTGCCCTGGCAGGAGTACCAGCTCACCCCGGAGGAGCGGTGACGAGCGGCCGCCTCGCGAACAAGGTCGCCCTCGTCGTGGGCGGTGGATCCGGGATGGGGCGTGCCGGCGCTGTCGCGATGGCGGCAGAAGGCGCGTCTGTTGTCGTGTCGGACATCGTGCTCGACCGCGCGGAAGTGGTGGCTGCAGCCATCGCCGGGGCCGGTGGCACAGCCGCCGCTCTGTACGTCGACGTCACCGACGCCGAACGGGTCGAGCGGCTGGTCGCCGAGACGGTCCGCCGGTTCGGCCGCATCGACGCCCTCTACCACTGCGCCGCGGACGTGCACCTCGTCAACCAGAAGGACAACAGGCTCACCGAGCTGGACGACGCGATCTGGCGGCGCATCATCGACGTCCATCTGACCGGGACGTTCTTCGTGCTCAAGCACGTCGGCCGTCAGATGATCGCGCAGCAGTCCGGGTCGATCATCGTGTCGAGCACCGTCGATGCGCTCGTCGGCTGCGCCGGCCTCGACTCGTACACTGCCGCCAAAGGCGGCGTCACCTCGATGGTGCGGTCGTTCGCCGCCGGCGTCGGCAAGGATGGCGTGCGCGTCAACGCGATCGCACCCAGCTTCGTCTCGACAGAGCCGCAGCGGGTCTGGCTCGACGATGCCGATGCGCGTACGACGATCGAGAGCCTGCACATCCTGCCGATCCCGACGCCGGAGCAGATCGCACCGTTCGTCGTCTACCTCGCGAGCGACGAATCGCTCGTCGTCACCGGCACAATCGTCCCGATCGACGCGGGCTACATGGCGTTCAAGGCCCAGGTCGACGTGATGGGGACGATGCAGGCGGGCTAGGGTGTTCCAACGGGGTCCGGCTGCCGCACTCACGGGCGTGTCTGCGACGCGCCTTTCACGGCGAGCGGTGCATCGACTGGAGTACCGTCTGAGGCCGGCGAGGTTTCTGACGCGTTCGAGGAGAGGAGGACGAAGGATGGACGATTCGTCGATCCACGGGAGGATCGAGGAGCTGGTGACCGAGGAGCACGAGCTCTGGCAGCGTGAGTCGGCCGGCGTTGCGAGCGACTCCGACCGCAGCCGCCTGCAGCAGCTCCAGGTCTCGCTCGACCAGTGCTGGGATCTCCTCCGACAGCGTCGCGCGTTGCGCGAGGCCGGCCGTGACCCGGACGACGCCGACGTGAGGCGGCCCGAGGTCGTCGAGCGCTACCTGCAATAGCGCAGAAGCCGGGTCGCGAAGCGTCCGCTTAGTCTGCGAGCGCGGCCCGCAAGGCGGCTTCCAGCCTTCGCATCGCCTCGAGAACCTCCTCCGGGTCGGTGCCTAGATGCCCGCGCACACGCGCGAGCCACTCCGGGAAACGCTCGATTGCAGTGTTTCGCGCCCTCCAGCCTTCCGGGGTCAGTTCGAGGACGTGGCGGCGGCCGTCGGCGGGGTCCCGCGCTCGCCGCACGAGCCCCCGCTCCTCGAGCCGCTTGAGCACCGCTGACAGGGTCGTCGGGGACAGCCCCAGGAGACGGGCGAAACGTGGGTGCGTAGGGCTACTGGGGCGGGCCCGCGACCGTCTTGACGCGCGTCTTGCCCGTGTTACCAATCTCGTCGACCCAGCCCAACGTGACCGTCTCGCCGGCGTGGTGCCGGAGCAGCGCCAGCGTCAGCGCCGTGTAGGAAACGACCCGGCGACCGTCGACCGTCGTGATCGTCTCCCCGGCAACGATGCCGGCGCGATCGGCGGGAGAGCCGCTCGCAACGCGCAGGACGTACGCGCCCACGACGCCGCCACCGGACGCCCCTACGCTCACGCCGAGGAAGGGCGTCGAGCCGACGTGGACGGTGGCGGACGTACGGCCACGCTGGATCTGCTTCGCGAGCGCGACTGCGCGGTTGATCGGAATGGCGTATCCCTCGTGCGTGGAGACGAAGTTGAAGCCCACCGACGCAGCAGTGTCCATGCCGATCACGCGACCCACGGCATCGAAGAGTGGTCCGCCGGAGTCGCCTGGTTCGAGGGATGCGTCGACACGGATGAGGCCGGTGAGCCGCGCGGTCAGACCGACGCCGTCGGACACGTCGATCGAGCGGTTGAGACCCGTGACCTTGCCCGACGACGTCGCCGGCGCACCGCCGGCGCCGCGGGCGTTCCCGAGCGCAGTGATGCGCGCGCCCACCTTCAGCCGCGAGGAGTTGCCGAGCCTCACCGCATGCAGGCCGGAGGCCCCCTTGAGCTGCAGGAGGGCGACATCGGCCGTGACGCTGTAGCCGAGCACCGACGCGACATAGCTGCGGCCTGTCCCCGGCACGTCCACGCGGATCGACGTCGCGCCCCGGATGACGTGGTTGTTGGTCAGGGCGAGCCCGGACGACGACAGGACCATCCCCGTTCCGGCAGCGGCGCCGTTCTCGTAGGCGAGGTTCGTCGTCACGTCCACGACGCCCGCGCTGTTTACCGCGCCCGTCGAGCGCTGCGCCACACCAAGCGCGAGCACGGACGACACGAACACGACCGCTGCCGCAACCGTGAGCTGCCACCGCCTGGCCGAGATCCATCGCACAACCTCAGGAAAGCAGAACACAGTGTGAAAACGCTGTGGAGATGGTCTAGGACAATCCGCGCATAATCTGAGAGCGTGCTGGACAGGAACTTCCGACTCCTCTTCGCCGGGCGCGCGATCTCCTACGTCGGGACATACCTGGCCCCGATCGCAGTGGCGTTTGCGATCCTCGACCTGGGAGGGAGCGCAACTGCAGTCGGGCTCTCCTTCGCCGCCTGGACGCTCGCTCAGGTGTCGACGCTCGCCATCGGCGGTGTCGTCGGCGACCGGTTGCCGCGACGCGCGGTGATGATCGCATCGGATGTCTCGAGCACGGCGGTGCGCACCACCATGGGCGTGCTGCTGGTCACGGGACACGCGGAGGTCTGGGAGCTGATCGCACTGCAGGCGTGCGGAGGCTCCGCGGTCGCGTTCTACAACCCCACGTTCTACGGGCTCGTGCGCGAGATCGTGCCGGCCGACCGCCTGCAGCAGGCGAACAGCTACCTGGCGATCGCGCGCTATGCAGCCTTCCCGCTCGGTGCGGCGATGGGAGGAACGATCGTCGCTACGGTCGGGTCGGGAACAGCGCTGCTGTTCGACGGCGGCACCTACGCGGCGAGCGCGCTGCTGCTCGCGTTCGTGCGCGTCGAGTCGCTCGCCCGAGCGGGGGCCGGCGTACTCCGTGAGCTGCGCGAGGGCTGGAGCGCCTTCGTCGAGCACCAGTGGGTCTGGGTGCTCTGCCTCTGGATCGCCCAGTACTTCCTGATCACGTACGCGCCGTTCTTCGTGCTCGGCCCGTACATCGCGAAGCACTCCATGGGCGGTGCCGGAGCCTGGGGTGCGGTCGTCACCGGCGAGGGCGTCGGAGCGCTCCTCGGAAGCATCGGCGGATTGCGGCTAAGCGCCCGCCGGCCCCTCGTCACGGTCTCGTGGATTTTCCTCCCGACAGCGCTCCAGAGCGTCTTGCTCGCATTCCACGCCTCCGTCTACGCGCTGGCGCCCGCAGCTGCGTTCGCCGGCTTCGGCTTTGCCTGCGGCTCGGTCGTCTGGGACACGGCCGTGCAGGAGACGATCGCACCCGACAAGCTTGCTCGCGTCGCTGCGTACGGCTGGATGTCGGCCATGGTCTTCCTCCCCGCCGGATACGCGCTCGCCGGCCCGATCTCGTCGGTCGTGGGCATGCGGGCCTACCTTCTCTTCGGAGCTGCGTGGCTGCTCGTCACGACCGCGTTCGTCGCGCGGCTGCCGTCGGTGCGGGAGTACCGCTCGGAGAAGCCACTGGCAACGCCGGCACCCGAGCCGGCGTAACGATCAGACCGCGCGGCAGACAGCAGCGACATGAAGATCGCGGTCGGCATCGACCGTCGGGGAGCCCGACTACGACGCTCGGCCACGAGGTTCTCGACCTCGGCGTGACGGGCTCGCGGAACGACCGCGACTACCACCGGTCTCGCATACGACCTGCTCGACCGACCAAGGCCGAGCCCGGGCCGGCCTTCCCTCCACTTACCCGGCCTTCGCGAGCGCGGCCTGTGCGCGAGCAGCGTCCTCCTTCAGACGGCGCTCGATGATCTCCTCCAGCCGGCGCTGGTTCGCCTCCCACTTCGCCCACTGCTCAGGCGTCGTCACCTTCCGTCTCTTCTTCATCGTCGCCGCCTTCTTGACGATCTCGCCCAACTTCACGTTGATGGCAGCGAGCACGATCGGGATAGCCGTGACCCCTCTCGATAGATGACCGGCTCAGGCTGCAAGCCACCAGCCTGAAGGCGACGGGTCGCAGGCACAAAATGGCCGCAGGAGCCATGGACTGACGGGCACCGGGACTGTGGATCGATCGGCACAGCCTTGGTGCATACAGGGACTCCTCAGAAAATCGCGTTTGGGTCAGGCTGCGAGCGGTTCGAGGGTGACTTGGTGGCCGAGCGCTTCGAGTTGTCTTGGGAGGCGGCGGCTCTGGTGCTCGCTGCGTTGCATGCCGGCGTTGTTGTCGACGCCGGGGGCGTG
>JACXTT010014028.1_pt1 | contig 10513 bp, 8 predicted proteins | sample 9270951 | NCBI WGS metagenome assembly JACXTT01 (sample SAMN15532306, study PRJNA645909) | rock metagenome | isolation source: weathered quartz diorite | place: Puerto Rico | collected 2017-06-21
GGCGGGGAGGGTCGGGGGCACCTGCGGACGAACCGGGGGCGGGAACTGGGCCTGGAGAACCATCAGGTGGGGCTGGTATCGGAAGGCCGGCGGATCGAAATTCTGAGCGATGCGATGTATCAGCAGCGGAAGCACCAGGCGCTGAAGTCGGCCGAGCAGAACATGGCCGCGTTTGACGAAGCCGGAATCCTTTAATGCATGTCCCGGTGATGCTCCGGGAAGTCTTGGAGGTTCTGGCGATCCGGCCAGACGGGCATTACCTGGACGCGACGGCGGGATTAGGCGGTCACCTGGGCGAGATCGCCAAGAGGTTGGATACGGGGTTTGTGGTGGGCAACGACAGGGACGCCGAGTCGCTGGAAATCGCGCGGCGGAACACGGAAAGCGTTGCCGATCGGATTCGATTTCATCACGGAGATTTTTCGGACTTGCGGGAAGCGCTCCAACAGAACGGCATCCAGGAAGCAGACGGGATCATTGCCGATTTGGGAGTGAGCCGGTATCAATTGACGTCGCCGGACCGCGGGTTCTCGTTCTCGACCGACTCGCCGCTGGATATGCGGTGCGACCGGAGCCAGGGCACGACGGCTTCGGACCTGGTCAACTACAGTGCCGAAAAGGCGCTATCAGAGCTGATTCATCAGCTCGGTGAAGAAAGGAGGGCGCGGAAACTAGCCAGAGCAATCGTTCGGGCGCGGCCGATTCGGAGCACACTGCATTTAGCACAAGTAGTGGAATCGGCCTCACCCCGGACGGGACGGCTGCATCCGGCGACGAAGGTGTTCATGGCGCTTCGCATGGCCGTGAACGACGAGTTGGGGCAACTGGATACTCTCCTGGAGATCGCGCCGGAGATCACGGCGAAGGGCGGCCGGATCGCTATCCTTTCGTTCCATTCCATGGAAGACCGGAAAGTGAAGCAGAAGTTTCGGGAGTTAGGGCAGGAGGGGCGGGCCACGGTGCTGACGAAGCACCCGGACCGGCCAACTGAGGAAGAAGTAGCGACGAACCCTCCCTCGCGGAGCGCCAGGCTTCGCGCGGTGGAGATGAACTAAGACGGAGCGGACTCAACAATGGCGACGTGGTCGATGTTCTTTCGCGAAGAAGAGACGCAGGTGCGGATGGCGGGACGAGCCACACCGGCGCGGATGAGCGAGTTCACCTTGCGCGCGGTGCCGTTCGAGGACATCTATCTCCACGCGAAGGAGATCAATAATTCGCGGCTGGTGCGGCAAGAAAACCCGCGGACAGCGGGCGAATGCTGGTCGACGATCGGGGCGGTGTCGGCGGTGGCGATCGTGCTGATCACGGCGCTGGCACCGAGCGTTCTGGGCGTGGTGTCGGGCTACCAACTGGAAGCGCTAAAGGTGGAGCAGGCGCGCCTTTTAAACGAGCAGCGCGTGCTGGAAGTGGAAGAGTCGGCGCTGCTGAGCACGGAGCGGCTGGAGCAGCTTGCGAAGCAGCAGCAGATGATCAGCCCGGCCGCCGGCCAGGTGCATCATCTGATCGACGCCTCGGCCGGGACGGTCGCGGCAAATCTCAAGAAATAGACGTTCGGTGGGGAGGGGTTTCAGCCTGCCCGGCCGCGGGCTGTAGCCTGCGTCCCCAGGCGGAGCTTGTCGGATGGAAGCATACGGATGGAACCCCCAGCCAAAACCCAGCCAAATGCGCGACTGACCTGGTTCACGGTCCTGCTCGTCGTTTGGGCGGCGGCGCTCCTGGCACAAATCGTCAATCTACAGGTACTCCATCACGAGGAATACGCGAAGGCGGCACGGCAGCAGCAGGAGCGGATGGTGGAGATCCGCTCGCCGCGGGGCGACATCTTCGACCGTAACGGGCAGACGATGGCGATGAGCGTGACCGTCGACACGGTCTACGTGAATCCGATGCGCGCACCGGACGGGGCGGTGGTGGCGGACGTGATCGCGCCGGTGCTGGAAATAGATCGGAACCAACTGACCGCGCGCATCCGCCAGGCGAAGGAGGACAACCAGGGATTTCTGCGCATCAAGCGGCGCATCAGCCGGGTGGAGTCGGAGCGGCTGCGCAGCCTGAATCTGGACTGGATCGAATTCGAGCAGGAGAGCCAGCGCCACTATCCGCGCAACTCGACCGGCGCGCATGTGCTGGGCTCGGTGGATCACGAGGAGAAGGGCGAAGGCGGCATCGAGCGAAGCCTGGACGCGGAGTTGCGCGGGCAGCCGGGCCGGGCGCGCATGCTGACGGACGTGAAGCGGCGGGGCTTCGAGATGCGCGTGGCGCAGGAGCCGAAGCCGGGGACGAGCCTGGTGCTGTCGATCGACGAGAGAATCCAGCATGCGGCCGAACGCTACCTGAAGGAAGCAGTGGATGCCTGCCGCGCGCAGAATCCGGAGTGCGAGACGGGCAGCGTGGTGGTGATGAATCCGCAGACTGGGGAGATGCTGGCCGTGGCGAGCTATCCACCGTTCGATCCGAACACGCGGCCGAAGAACGGCAGGGAGCAAAAGGCGCGGGAGAACGTGGCGGTGTCTTACCCGTTCGAGCCGGGGAGCGTGTTCAAGGTATTCTCGCTCGCGACAGGACTGGAAGCGGGAAGGCTGAGGCCGGAATCGATGATGCCTTGCGGGCGGATCGTGCTCGCGGGCCGCGTGGTGCATGAGGCGAAGCACTTCTTCGGGCCGCTTTCCCTGACGCATATTCTGGAGCAGTCGTCGAACGCGGGCGCGGCACAGGTAGGCCTGCGGGTGGGCAAGGAGAAGATGAACGAGTACATCCGGAGGCTCGGATTCGGTCAGAAGACGGGGCTGCCGCTGCCTTCGGAATCTCCCGGATTGCTGCGCAGGGTGGAGAAGTGGGATCCGGATTCGGTGGGATTCATTTCCTTCGGCCACGAGATCGCGGCGACCACGGTGCAACTGGCCAGCGCGGCGTCGGTGATCGCCAACGGCGGCATCCGCGTGAAGCCGCGGCTGTTGCTGAAGAAGCGCTACGCCGACGGGCGCGAGGAGGCAGTTCCAGCGGAGCGGCCGGTGCGGGTGCTGGAGCCGGAGACGGCGAACCGTATGCGGCGGATGATGGAGGGAGTGGTCCTCGAAGGCACGGGTAAGGGCGCCAAGCTGGCCGGCTACACGTCGGGCGGAAAAACCGGATCGGCCCAGATCTTCAACTATGAAGAGAGGCGCTACACGCATAATTACAACGCTTCCTTCCTGGGCTTCGCGCCGGTGATCAATCCGGCGATCGTCGTGGGGGTCACCATCAACGGGTCGCGCGTGTACGGCGGCACCATCGCTGCGCCGGTGTTCAAGAAGGTAACCGAGGAAGCACTGCGCGTGCTGGACGTTCCGAAGGACCTTCCGGAGACCGCGCCGAAGGAAGAGCCCGAACCGGAGACGCTGATCGCCGAGGATGGTCCGGTTGCGCATGCCGCGGCGCAGGCATCCGAGCCCGCTCCGGTGATCGCCGATCCGAATGCGTGCACGGCTTGCGCAGGGCCGCGCGTGCCGGACTTCAGTGGAAAGAGCGTACGCGAGGTGGTGGAGATCTCAACGCGGCTGGGAATGCCGGTGGCCCTGGACGGCAGTGGAATCGCACGGTTGCAAGCGCCGCCGCCAGGCGCCGTTTTACGGCCGGGGGGGCGGATCAAGGTGAGGTTCGGGCGGTAAGCCCAGGCGATGATCACAGCCGGCGAGTTGTTTCGGGAGGTCCCGGTTCCGGGCGGACTCGAGGCGAGCCTCGCCGGGCGATTGGTGGCAGGAATCGAATACGACTCGCGCCGGGTGGGGAGAGATTTTCTCTTCTTCGCTTTTCCGGGGTCGAAAGCGGACGGCCGGCAGTTTGCCGCCGACGCATTGAGCAAAGGCGCACTGGCGGTGGCCAGTGAATCGCCGAGGCTGGAGGGGTTCGCGGGCGCCTGGATTCAGGTGGAGCACGGGCGGCGGGCCCTGGCGGTGGTGTCGCGGGTGTATTACGGGACGCTGGACAAGGTGCTGAAGCTGACCGGGGTGACCGGCACCAACGGGAAGACCACTGAAGGGTACCTGGTGGATGCGATGCTGCGCGCCTCGGGCAAAGTAACGGGGCTGGTGGGCACGATCGAGCACCGCGCGGCCGGCCGGATATTTAAAGCCGTCAATACGACGCCGGAGTCGCTGGACTTGCACCGACTGTTCGCCGAGGTAAAGGCGGCCGGGGGAACGCACGTGACGATGGAAGTTTCCTCGCACGCGCTGGCACTGGCGCGAGTTTACGCCATTGAATTTCATACGGCGATGTTCGCGAACCTGTCGCGCGACCATCTGGATTTTCATCCGTCGATGGAGGATTACTTTGGCGCCAAGTGCCTGCTGTTCGAGGGCGCGGGTGCGCCTCCGCCGAAATTCGCGGTGCTGAACCGGGACGACGAATGGGCGCGAAAGATCCCGCAGGCCAAGGGCACTCAGACGCTGTGGTACGGCCTGGGCCGGGACGCAGAGGCGCGCGCGACGCACATCTCGTCGACGCTGCGAGGGCTGCGGTTTGTTGTCGAATACGGGCGCAGGCGGATCGCCATCGAATCGCCGCTGGTGGGGCGGATCAACGTCTACAACATCCTGGCCGCGTGCTGCGCCGGGATCACCTATGGGCTGAGCGACGAAGAGATCGGACGCGGCATCGCGGCGTGCAAAGCGGTGCCGGGCCGATTCGAGCGCGTAGACCAGGGTCAGCCGTTCGCCGTGGTGGTGGACTATGCGCACACCGACGACGCACTGCGGAACACGATCGCGGTGGCGCGCGGGCTGACCAGCGGGCGAGTGATCACGTTGTTCGGATGCGGGGGCGACCGAGACCGCGCGAAGCGTCCGCTGATGGGCCAGGCTGCGGCGGAGGCCAGCGACTTCGTGGTGCTGACCAGCGACAATCCTCGATCGGAAGATCCGCTGGCCATCATGAACGATGCACTGGTGGGACTGCGGCGTTTCGATACTCCGCACATCGCCGAGCCGGACCGGGCGAAAGCCATTCGCCGGGCGATTGAAGAGGCACGCGCCGGCGACGTCGTGATCCTGGCGGGAAAAGGCCACGAAACATACCAGATCCTGAAGGACGAGACGATTGCCTTCGACGACCGCGTGGTGGCCCGGGAAGTGCTGAAGAGCTTTGGGTACGGCAAAACATGACGCTGGATCTGGGAGGGTGGCTGGCGGAGCAGGGATTGGAAGGACGGGGACTTACGGTCTCGGGCTGGAGCATTGACTCGCGCACGCTGGCGCGCGGCGATCTATTTTTCGCGCTGCGAGGGCCGTGTCTGGACGGACACAATTTCGTAGGCGACGCGGTCGGGAAAGGCGCGAAGGGCGTGGTGGTGGATCACCCGATGGGCACGGCCGGAGCGGCGGAAATCGTAGTCAAGAACACGCTGAGCGCGCTTCAGGGGATGGCCTCGTGGGCGGCGGAATCCTGGGGCGGAACCGTGGTCGGGGTGACCGGCAGCGCGGGCAAGACCGGCAGCAAGGACACCATCGCCGCGTTGCTAAGCGTAGCCCTGCCGGTGGGCAAAAACGAGGGCAACCTGAACAATCACGCCGGCGTGCCGCTGTCGATCCTGAGGCTGCCGGACACCTGCAGAGTGGCCGTGCTGGAAATGGGAATGAACCACTCCGGAGAAATCCGCGATCTGGCCGCCATCGCGCGGCCGAAGATCGGAGTTGTGACCAACGTAGGCTATGCGCACGTGGAGTTTTTTGAGGACGGCATCGAAGGCGTGGCGAGGGCGAAGCGGGAACTGGTGGAGGCGCTGCCGGCCGACGGCGTGGCCGTGCTGAACGCGGACGATGACCGAGTGGCGGCTTTCGCGGGAGCGCACCGCGGGCGCACGGTGCTGTTCGGGCTTTCAGAGCGCGCCGAGGTGCGCGGGGAAAAACTGGAGCTGGGCCCGGACTCGTCGCGCTTCACGGTGGCAGGCGAGGAGTTCGAGCTGCCGCAGGCGGGAGTCCATGCGGTGAGCAACGCACTGGCAGGGATCGCCGTGGCCCGGATCTTCGGCATTCCGGCAAAGCGGCTGCGGGATGCGGTGCGGTCGCTGGGTCCCGGCAGGATGCGGGGCGAGAAGCTGGTGGCCGGCGGGGTCACTATCTGGAACGATTGCTATAACTCGAACCCGGAGGCGGTCAAGTCGATGATCGAAGTGCTCCGGGGGACTCCGGCGCGGCGGAGGATCGCCGTGCTGGGGGAAATGCTTGAGCTCGGCCGTTCAGCCGAGCCGTTGCATCGCGACATCGGTAAATATGTCGCGGCGCGCGGGATTGACCTGATTGTTGGGATACGCGGCGCTGCCCGTACCATGACCGAAGCGGCCATGGACGCGGGAATGTCGGGCGCCGCGTTTTTTTTTCCCGATCCCGAGACGGCCGGCGATTTTTTACGGCAAACGGTAGAAGAAGGAGACGCGGTACTGTTCAAGGGGTCGCGGGGGGTGAAGGTAGAGAAGGCGATGGAAGCGGTGCTCCGGGACCTGGGAGCGAAGGGATAAACCGCCGTGCTGTTTTTTCTTCTCTACGAAATCGGGTTTCGATACCTGAGCCCCTTGCGGGTGTTCCGCTATGTGACGTTCCGGACGGCCTTCGCGAGCTTGACCGCGCTGTTTCTGTGCATTGTTCTGGGGCCGTGGATGATCAAGCGGCTGAGAGAGTTTCAGATCGGGCAGCACATCCGCGAGGACGGCCCGAGGTCGCACCAGAAGAAAGCCGGCACGCCCACCATGGGCGGGGTGCTGATCATTATTTCAGTGCTGGTGCCGACGCTGTTGTGGGCGGACCTGCGCAATTCCTACGTCTGGACCGCGCTGTTCGGCATGCTCTCCTACGGGGTCATCGGGTTCGTCGACGACTATGCGAAGGTGCTGAAGAAACGCAATCTGGGGCTGACGGCGCGGCGGAAGATGATGTGGCAGATTCTGGCGGCGGCCGGGCTGAGCGTGATCCTGCTGGTGCTGCACACGCGGGGACTGTATACGACGAACGTGAACTTGCCCTTCTTCAAGCAATTCAAACCGGACCTGCTGGTGGACGGGCTACTGAAGAATCCCTGGACGTACCCGCTGGCCGTTCTGCCGTTCGTCGGATTTGTGGCCTTCGTGATGGTGGGCGCGTCGAACGCCGTGAACCTGACAGACGGGCTTGACGGGCTGGCAGCGGGGCTGATGGTGGTGGCGGCGGGCGCGCTGACGGTGCTGACCTACGTCAGCGGGCACGCCGAGCTGGCCAGCTACCTGGGGCTGGACCGCAGCGCTCCGGCGTCGGAGCTGACCATCTTCTGCGGCGCGCTAACCGGGGCGAGCCTGGGATTTCTGTGGCACAACGCGCATCCGGCGGAAGTTTTCATGGGCGACGTGGGCTCGCTGTCACTCGGCGCGAGCATGGCGGTGGTGGCGGTGCTGATCAAGCAGGAAGTGCTGCTCCTATTTATCGGCGGGGTGTTCGTGCTGGAGACGCTGTCGGTGATTCTGCAGGTAGGCAGCTACAAGCTGCGCGGGAAGCGCATTTTCAAGATGGCGCCGCTGCATCATCATTTCGAGGCGCTGGGCTGGCAGGAGTCGAAGATCATCGCCCGTTTCTGGATCGCCGGGCTGGTGATGGCGCTGTTCGCGCTGACGACGTTGAAGCTGCGATGACGTATTCCGGAGTCAGAGCGCTGGTGGTGGGCATGGAACGCTCCGGCGTGGCGGCGGCGGCGCTGCTGGCGCGGCAAGGGGCGCGGGTGTCGGCAACGGACGTGAAGCCGCTGGCGGATCTGCCGAGGGCGGCCGAGGAGTTGGAGCGGAACCAGGTCGAGTTCCGGCAGCAGGCGCCGGAGGTGTTCGAGGGCGTGGAGCTGATCGTTCTGTCGCCGGGCGTGCCGCCGGAGCTGCCGCCGCTCGTGGAAGCGCGGCAGCGCGGCGTGGCTGTAATCGGAGAAGTGGAGCTGGCCGCTCGATTCCTGAAAGGCCGAACGATCGGCATCACAGGGTCGAACGGGAAGACGACGGTCACCGCCCTCACCGGGCACGTGCTGCGGGAATGCGGCGTGGCCGCGCAGGTGGGCGGCAATATCGGGACTGCGGTGTGCGCGATGGTCGAAAGCTCGCGGGAAGATCAATGGAACGTGCTGGAACTGTCCAGCTTTCAACTGGAATCGATCCGCGAATTCCACGCCGGAGTGGCGGCGTGCCTCAACGTGACTCCGGACCATCTGGACCGCCACGGGACGTTCTTGCGATATGCCCTAGCGAAGCGGCGGCTGTTTGAGACGCAGCGCGCGGGCGATTTCGCGGTGCTGAACGCCGAGGATGAAGTCTGCGAGTCCTTTGCGGCGGCGACCGACGGCTCGCCGGTGTGGTTTTCCAGCGCCCGCGTGGTGGCGCCGGGCCTCTGGCTGGAGGACGGCACGATCCGCTTCAACGGCGCGAAAGTCATGGATGCCGGGGCCGTGCCGATCCGCGGGAAGCACAATCTGGAAAACACGATGGCGGCGATCGCCTGCGCCCGGCTGGCCGGGGCGGAACTCGAAGCGATCGCGGGGGCGGTGGCGACTTTCAAGGCCGTGGAGCACCGGCTGGAATTCGTGCGGACGGTGGGTGGAGTCGCTTACTACAACGACAGCAAGGCTACCAACGTCGACGCGACGCTGAAGGCGCTGGATGCGTTCGAAAGAGGGCTGTGGGTGATTCTTGGCGGCAAGGACAAGGGCGGCGATTACACGGCGCTGCGGGAGCCGCTTCGGGCGAAGGCACGGGCAGGATTGCTGATCGGAGCGGCGGCTCCGAGGATCCGGGAACAGGTTGGCGAAGGCGTGGAGTGGATCGAAGCCGGCACGCTGAAGCGGGCGGTGGCGGAAGCGTCGGGGAGGGCGTCCGCCGGGGAGACCGTGCTGCTGGCTCCGGCCTGCGCCAGCTTCGATCAGTTTCGGAATTATGAGCATCGCGGGCAGGTCTTTAAGGATCTGGTCGCGGCGATCGAGGGAAAGGAGTAGCGGATGCCGCAATTACAGCGGAACGACCGGATTCTGTTCTCGAGCGCGGTGCTGATGGTGTTCTTCGGCCTGCTGATGGTATGGAGCGCCTCGTCGGTGATGTCGAAGCTGCGTTACGAGGACCCGATGCATTTCGTGTGGCAGCAGGGGGCGGCGCTGGCGGTTGCGCTTGTGGTGATGATGGTGCTGAAGCGCACGCACTATCGCAAACTGCAAGGGCCGCACGTAGCGTTCGCGGCGATCGGGCTGGTGATTATTCTGCTGGCGGTGGTCTACTTCGTGGACGCAAAGAACCACCGCTGGCTACGCATCGGCGCGGTGGGCCTGCAGCCGGCCGAGCTGGCCAAACCCGCGATCGTGCTCTTCCTGGCCTGGTTCGTGACGCTTCGCGCGCGAGCCATCAATCATCCGCGCACTTACGTTCCCGCGCTGATGGCGGTGGGAGGAGTGACCATGGCGATCGCGATACCGGACTTCGGCACTGCGGCGGTGATCGTGATCACGGCGGGCGCGGTGTTCTTCGTAGCCGGCCTCGACCGGAGGTATTTCTTCATCCTGATCGGCTTTGCGCTAGTGCTGGCGGTGGTCGCCGTTGCCGCCAAGCCGTACCGGCTGAACCGCGTGATCCAGTTCTACGATCCGCAGTACAAGGTGGTCGAGCGCATCGATCCGCATGGCACGATCAAGGGCTATCTGCAGCGGTCCATGACAGTACGGGACACCAATTACCAGGCCGAGCAATCGAAGATCGCGGTCGGGGCGGGCGGGATGTCCGGTTTGGGGCTCACGCACGGAATCCAGAAGCTGTTCTACCTGCCGGAGGCGCACACCGATTTTATTTATGCCGTGGTGTGTGAAGAGATGGGACTGGCAGGCTCGCTGGGGATCGTCGTGGGATTTTGTCTCATCGCGTGGCGGGGGCTGCGGGCGACGGTGCACTCGCGCGACGACTTCGCGCGCTACCTGGCGCTGGGCATCACGACCATGATCGTGGTGCAGGCTTTTCTGAATATCAGCGTGGTGCTGGCGCTGGTGCCGACGAAGGGGATTCCGCTGCCGATGATCAGTTCCGGCGGCAGCTCGCTGCTGAGCACAATGTCGATGATCGGGATCCTTCTGAACGTGAGCGAGAACGCAGGCTGAAGAACGTGAGTGAGCACGCCGGCTGAAAGCCGGAGTGCTCACTCACGTTCGGCGGTGGGTGTTGGGTGATGGGTGATCGGGAGAGTAGAGGTTGAGGAGCGGGGGTGGAGGTGGTTTGTGGGTGGGTTTCGGGAGTTGAGGGTTTGGCAGGATGCGATGGGGTTTGTGGAGGAGGTGTATCGGGTGTCGGCGGAGTTTCCGGGGGCGGAGATCTATGGGTTGACGGCGCAGGTGCGGCGGGCGGCGGTGTCGGTTGCTTCGAATATTGCGGAGGGACAGACGAGGGGGCCGGGCGCTGACTATGTCCGGTTTCTGAATATTGCGCGGGGGTCGTTGGCGGAGGTCGAGACGCAGCTTGAGATTGCGGGGAGGTTGGGGTTTTTGGATCGTGGCGTTG
>JACXTT010014029.1_pt1 | contig 10512 bp, 9 predicted proteins | sample 9270951 | NCBI WGS metagenome assembly JACXTT01 (sample SAMN15532306, study PRJNA645909) | rock metagenome | isolation source: weathered quartz diorite | place: Puerto Rico | collected 2017-06-21
TTACGCACGGTCGGGAGGGCGAGGCTCCTGCCGAGCCGGAAGCATCGGCGTCGGCGTTTTACACTTGGCGTTTCTCGAGTTCACGGCTCGGCAGGAGCCTCGCCCTCCCGACCTCCCTGTCCGAAGATTTAGCCTGGACGACGCAGTAGGTCTTTTTTATTGATCAGCCACCGCATGATGGCGGCCAATCCGTTTTCACCCAATCGCCGCCAGCTCCAGCGTCTGCCCGTAACGTGCCAGCACCGCCTCACGCAATGTCCAACACCTGGCACGTTTCCTCATAACCTTCCTCCAACTCGAGCGCGATGGACAAATTGTCCGCCAGCCACAAAGGCAACGTGGGCAGCGGTTGGCCGATTTGCAGCGGATGCAGCCAGGTATCGAGTTGCCAGGAGCCGTTTGGTTTCGTCGCTCGGCAAGCTACCGCGTACAGGGGCGCTGGCTCGGCGCCGAGTGCCGGATCGGCTTGCCCGATGAAATCGAGCAGCTCACGGTAGAGATTGGAGTTCCGCGTGGTCACGAGATCGACAATCGTCACCGAGACCTGATTCTGCAACAGGGCGGCACACTTGGCGATAAACGCGCGCCGATGTTCGGGCCGATCCTTGTTAGCGGGGCTGACAATCTCGATGGCCGCCACCAGCCGTCGGCCTCGCTTGGTGTCGTAGACGCGCACTTCATATTCATCCAAGGCCGGCAAATCGGTTGCCACCGACAGCGTCGGCCGCGTGGGCGCCCAGACCGCTGTTGCAACAGCGCCTTGGTTGCCGTTCGCAGCGTCCAGTATGCCGAGGTCGCCTTCATCCTTTTCGTGGGTCGCTACGTCAACTTCGACGAACGCACCGAGGTGAACACGTGGTCCGGCCACGAAACGCCGCGGCAGCTTTCGCCTCAACCACACGACGAGCATGGCCGGCCATTGGCCGTGGAATTCCTCCCACGAAGCAATGTTGTCGAGCGGCGGTCGAAAGTGATCACGTAACGGCATAGTTACACCCCTTACCGCAATTGTAACCTCTCAAACCCGTTCATTCCTCGTGGATGTTGCATTTTCTTAGCCTATCGCCGCCAGCTCCAGCGTCTGCCGGTAGCGTGCCAGCACCGCCTGCCGTAAGGCCGCGTGTTCCGGCTGGCGCAAGCCGGCGTCGGCGGCGACCAGCTCGAGCGCGTCGGCCCGCGCCAGCTCCAGCAGCTCGAAATCGTGCAGCAAATCGCCGAAGCGTAAATCGCCCAGACCGTGTTGGCGGGTGCCGAAGAACTCGCCCAGGCCGCGCAAGCGGGCGTCCTCTTCCGCAAGCGCGAAGCCGTCGTTCGTTCGGCAAATGGCGCGCAAGCGTTGGCGCGCTTCGTCGGTGGTGACCCCCGCGAAGAGATAGCACTCGCCCGCCACCGTGCCGCGGCTGACTCGGCCGCGCAGTTGATGAAGCTGCGACAGGCCGAAGCGGTCGGCGTGCTCGATCATCATCAGCGTAGCGTTGGGGACATCGACGCCGACCTCGATGACGACCGTCGTGACCAGCAGATCGAGCTTGCGATCGCGGAACTCCTGCATCACGCGTATCTTCTCGTCGTCGGCCAGCCGGCCGTGTAGCAGACCGACGCGGAACTCCTTGAACGAGCCGGTGCGCAGGATCTCGTACAGCTCGGTGGCCGCGGTCAGGTCGAGCGTCTCGGATTCCTCGACGAGCGGGCAGACGATGAACGCCTGCCGATCTTTCTTCATCTCGTCGCGCATGCGCTGATAAATCCGCTCGCGCTGCGATTCGTCGTGCCAGCGCGTCAAGACGCGCTGCCGCCCCGGCGGCATTTGCTTGATGATCGACGTGTCGAGGTCGCCGAACACCGACAGGGCGATGGTGCGCGGGATCGGCGTCGCGGTCATCACTAGGTAGTGCGGATCGACGCCGAGCTTCTTGACGCGGGCGCGCTGGTTGACGCCGAACTTGTGCTGCTCGTCGATGACGACGAGGCCGAGCCTGGCGAACTCGACGCCGTCCTGGATCAGCGCCTGGGTGCCGACGACGAGATCGATGTCGCCCGCTTTGAGTTCGTCAAGTGTTCGCTCCTTTTGCTGCAGCGACAAACTACCCGTCAAGATCGCGCGGCGCACCCGGCTATTGACGAGGTACTGTTCGAGCGTCTGCCAGTGCTGCTGCGCGAGGACCTCGGTCGGTGCCATCAGGATCGCCTGCTGCTTGTTGGCGACGGCGACAAGCAGAGCATAGACGGCGACCGCGGTCTTGCCGGCGCCGACGTCGGCTTGCAGCAAACGCTGCATCGGCCGATCGCTCGCCAGATCCTTGACGATCGAAGCGATGGCCCGGTTTTGATCGCCAGTCAGCGTGAACGGATAGAGCTTGCGAATATGGGCATCAATGGCCGGCGTCGTCACCAGCTGCGGCGCCTGCTGCCGATCGCGCAAACTGCGGCGGCGCACCGCGAGCGCAACTTGCAGAACCAGGAATTCCTCATAGATGAAGCGGCGCCGGGCGTGGACGCCCTGCGTCACGGCTTCCGGGAAGTGGACTTGCCAGAGCGCCTGCGCGACTGGTGGATATTCGCGCTTGGCGCGCACCGGATCGGGGAGGTTCTCGACGACGTCCTGGGCCCCCTTCTCGAGCGCTGCCCGAATGGCAGCACGCAAGCCGTCGGGATATAAGCCCTCGGTCAACGGGTAGACCGGCACGACTTCGAGCTTTGCCTCGTCGTCGTTGAGCACCTGCACGCGCGGATGGGTGATCTGCCAGTGATCGCGGTACCACTTCGGCTTGCCGCTGAAGGCGACCTTTTGGCCATAGTGGACCTTGCCGACGATCATGAGCGAGTTGAACCAGATGCCGGCGACGCACTTCCCCTTCGGATCAGAGAGAACGACCTGGGTGATGCGGCGGCCGTCGGGCAGCTCCTTGCCGTCGATCTCGACGACCTCGCCTTGCACGGTCTGGAGGACGCCGGCCTCGATGTTGTCCATGGGCCGCACATCGGTGAGATCGTCGTAGGAGCGCGGGAAGTGGAACAGCAGATCGTTGACGGTGCGAATGTCGAGCTTGCCGAGCAACTCGGCGCGCGCTGGGCCGACGCCCTTGAGGAACTGAACGCTCTGCGCGAGTGCAGGAGTATTGGGAAGGAGTTCGGACATCGTAACACATTCTAGCAACGAGCCGCGACCGCTAGGGAGCGATGATCACACGTCCCGCTCCCTAACGGTCGCGGCTTGTTAAGCCATCACGTAGTCGCCGGCGGCGCATTGGCGTACACGCGTGTATCGACGCGCTGGGCGCGGGCCAGGTCGATCTGCTCCGCGGCCAGGTCAAACTCCAGGCGCGACTCCTCGCTCAGGTGCAACGGCAAACGCACGGTGAACGTGCTGCCACGGCCGAGCTCGCTCTCCAACGTCACCTCGCCGCCCAGCAGCTTGCACAACTCACGCACGATCGACAGGCCCAGGCCGGTGCCGGCGTGTTCGCGCGTCAGCGGGTTGCCGGACTGGCGGAACTTCTGGAACACGAGTTCCTGCTCGTCGCGGGCCACGCCGACGCCGGTGTCCGCCACCGCGATGGTCACGTATTTCGTGTCGGCCTCCGCCTTGAGCTGCACCCGGCCCCCTTCCGGCGTGAACTTGATCGCGTTCGACAGCAGGTTCTGCAAGATCTGCTGGAGCTTCGTGATGTCCTGGCGCAGCACCGGAATGTCCGGCTCGATCTGGCTGCGCAGGTCGATGTTCTTTTTCTCCGCCAGGGGACGCAGGATGTTGAGCAGGCCCTCGCAGACGTCGTGCAGGTTGAAGTTTTCGAGTCGAACCTGCATCTTGCCCGATTCGATCTTGGCCAGGTCGAGGATGTCGTTGATGAGGGCGAGCAGCTTTTGGCCGCTGGTCTGGATGTTCGACACCCAGCGGCGTTGCTTGTCGGTGAGCGTGTCGCCGGTAAGGAGCACATCGCTGAAGCCGAGGATGCTGTTGAGGGGAGTGCGCAGCTCGTGGCTCATGGTGGTGAGGAAGTCCCCCTTGAGCTTGTTCGACTCGAACAGTGCCATGTTGGTCTGGGCAAGTTCATCGACCTTGCGATCAAGGTCGGCGTTCACCTTGCGCCACTGATCCTGCATGGACACGAGGTGGCGCAACATGCGGTTGAAGGCATGGCTCAGGTCCTCGAATTCGTCGCCGGTCTGAATCTCGCTGCGCACGTTGAGTTCGCCGGCGGAGATCGCGTCGGAGACCTCTTTCAAGTGCTTGACCGGCTTGACGATGATGTAACGGACGATGATCCAGCTTCCGACCATGATGAGGATGGCCGTGGTGATGGCGGTGGTGGCGAGGATGGCGCGGTTCATGTGGACGCCGTCCTCGATGCTCTTGGTCGGCATGCGGACGCGGACCATGGCGATGAGATCGCCGTCGGCGAGCGGATCCTGGCCTTTCTTCTTGGCGATGGTTTGATGGCAGCTCATGCAATCGTTGGTGACGCGGATGGGGGCATAGTAGAGGAGCACCTGGTCACCGGCGCGTTGCCGATGGTCTTCGCGCCGGCCTTCGCCGCGTGAGAATTCCATGTACAGCTCGCGCTCGAAGCTGTCGTCGAATTTGTCGCTGAGAAAATGGTACTGATATTCCTTGCCCGGTTCTTTGAGGATGATCTGTTCGAGGTTGCCAGCTTGCTTGAACGCCCCGGCAGCGTGCGGTTCGTTCTTGATGAGACTCAGATGCTGCTCGGCGAGAATGGGGGCGACCAGCAATCGGCAGGTGGTGACCGTCTGATCGTAGGCCAGGTGCTCGGTCTGGTAGGCGTACAACGAGAAGCTGAGAAAGATCAAAAGCACGACGCCGCTGCCGAACAAGAATCGGCACTTGCGTTCGAGGCTGGTCTCGCCGAGCAGACGTTTGAAGGCGCGATACGACATTGATTCTCCACTCCAAGCCCGCAGGTGAGCGCAACGAACCTGCGGGGTGATTGAGGAGATTGTACCCGAAACCCCAGCGCAACGCCTACACCCGTTTCCGCTGACACTTCGGACAAAAATGCGTCGAGCGCCCGGCCAGCACGATGCGCGTGATCGGCGTGCGGCAGCGCAGGCATGGCGCGCCGGTTCGGCCATAGGCGCGGAACTCGTCCTGCATTGTCCCCTTCAGTCCGGAGCCGCCGACGTAATCGCGGATGCTCGAGCCGCGCTGCTCGATGGCGCGCGTCAGCACGGCAACGATCGCTTCGCGCAAGGCATCCGCCTGTTTCGCCTTGACCGCCTGGCCGAGGATCGCTGGGTGCAGGCGTGCCTCGAAGAGCGATTCGTCGGCGTAGATATTGCCGACGCCGGCGACGGCCGACTGGTCGAGCAGGATGGCCTTGAGGCAGCGGCGGGATGATTGCAGGGATTCGCGCCAGTACGCCGGTTCGAGATCGAACGGTTCGGGCCCGAGGCCGTTGTTCGCGAACACCGCATCGAGCTTAAGGCGCGACGGATAGAACGACACGCTGCCAAAGCGACGGATGTCGCGAAAGCGCAGCTCATTGGCGTCGTCGAGTGTGAAGACGATGTGCGTGTGCGTGTCGCGCGGCAAGTCGGCGGCGGCGACGGTGAACTGCCCGGTCATGCCGAGATGGACGAGGAGCCACGGTTCGCCGAGATCGATCAGGATCCATTTGCCGCGCCGCCCGATTGCGTCCACGCGTCGATTGAGCAAGAGCGGATGCCAGGCGCGCGACCACTTCTTGCGCAGCGCCTTGTGGCTCGCCTCGATGCCGGCGAAGCTGCGGCCGACCAGCAGCGGGCGCAAATCGCGCACGACCGTTTCGACTTCGGGCAATTCGGGCACGACGGCTCCTCCGCGGTTGGCAACGTTGTTACAATTATCATATGGCCAACACAACCCAATCCATCCCCGATCAACACGGCCGCTTCGGCCCCTACGGCGGACGTTACGTTCCCGAAACCCTGATGCACGCGCTGCGGCAACTGTCCGAGCACTACGCCGCCGCCCGTGCCGATCCGGAATTTCAAAAGCAACTCGACTATTACCTACGCCACTACGTCGGCCGGCCGTCGCAATTGTATTTTGCCGAGCGGCTAACGAAACATGCCGGCGGGGCGCGCATCTTTCTGAAGCGTGAGGACCTCAATCACACGGGCGCGCACAAGATCAACAACTGCCTCGGCCAGGCCCTCTTGTGCAAACGCATGGGCAAGCCGAGAATCATCGCCGAGACCGGGGCCGGCCAGCACGGCGTCGCGACTGCCACCGCTGCCGCCCTGTTCGGCTTCAAGTGTCAGGTCTACATGGGCGCCGAGGATGTGCGCCGCCAGAAGCTCAACGTGTTCAAGATGCGTGCCATGGGCACCGACGTTATCCCGGTCGAAAGCGGCAGCCGAACCTTGCGCGACGCCATCAACGAGGCGATGCGCGACTGGATGGCGTCGGTCGAAAACACTCACTACATCATCGGCAGCGTCGTCGGCCCGCACCCGTTCCCGATGATGGTCCGCGATTTCCAGTCCGTCATCGGCACGGAAACCAAGCAGCAATGTCACGAGCAGATCGGCCGGCTCCCCGATGTCGTCGTCGCCTGCGTCGGCGGCGGCAGCAACTCCGCGGGCATCTTCTACCCGTTCGTCGGCGACCCGCAAGTCGAATTGATCGGCGTTGAAGCCGGCGGCCGCGGCGAGAGAGAGGGCGAACATGCCGCCACCCTGAGTCAAGGCAAACCCGGTGTCCTGCACGGCTCCATGAGCTACGTGCTGCAAGACAAGGACGGCCAAACCGCCAACGTGCATTCGGTCTCCGCGGGTCTCGACTACCCCGGCGTCGGCCCCGAACACAGCTACTGGAAGGACTCGAATCGCGTCCACTACACCAACGTCAGCGACGCCGACGCCCTGCAAGCATTCTCGCTGTGCAGCAAACTCGAAGGCATCCCGCCGGCCCTGGAGACATCGCACGCCATCGTCGAGGCGGTGCGCGTCGCGGCCAAGCGGAGCCATGAGGATGTTGTGGTAGTGTGCTTCTCGGGGCGCGGCGATAAGGATTGCTTCGAGGTGGCGCGGTTGATGGGCGAGGACATCGACGAATGAGGCAACCGCCATGACCCGCGAAGACGCCGCCCCGCGCTCGATTGCTTCGCTCTACGCGGACGCTGCCATGGGGCCGGCATGGCGTCTCTTCTGGCTGAAAGCGGTGGTCGCTGGCGGATTGCTGAGCGGGTTCCTGCTTTCGCCCAAGCTCTGGCTGTCGTCACGCCACTATCCGCTCTGTCCGATTTCCGAGATACTGCCAAATATTCCGGCGCCGATGGACCTGCTGTGGTTCGGCACACTCCTGGCGTTGCTCGTCGGCATCGCGTTGACGCCGCGTTCACGCTGGCTCATCGTCGCGTTCGTCGGTCTCGCGGGGCTGTTGTGCCTGTGGGATCAATCGCGCTGGCAACCGTGGTCTTACCAGTACCTCTTCATGCTGGCCGCGTTCATCTCGACGCACGCTGAGCAACCGTTTACCATCGCCCGGTTCATCATGTCGGCCACCTATATCTGGAGCGGCGTGCAGAAGTGCAATGTCACCTTTCTGACCGACGTCTATCCCTGGCTACTTGAGCCGTTCCTGGCGGGGCCGGCGCGTGAGTTCGTCATGCCGGCAGGGCCAATGCTTCCGTTGCTGGAGATAAGCATGGGCATCGGCTTGCTCGTGCCGAAACTACGCCCGATCGCGCTGGTCCTGGTCCTCGCGATGCACGCCGCCCTGCTCTATTGCCTCGGACCACTGGGCCATGACTGGAACAGCGTCGTCTGGCCGTGGAACCTGACGATGATGGCGGTGGCGTGCCTTCTCTTCTGGCGAACGCCGGATATTTCATATCGGGCCATCGTCCTTCCGAACACCAGTTATCACGGCCTGGTCTGGCTGCTCTTCGGCGTCATGCCATTTTTCAATTTTTGGGGTCTGTGGGATTCCTATCTATCGGCCGCGCTCTATTCGGGCAATGAAATGCAAGCGGATATCGTCATCGGTCCGAACGTCTACGAGCGTCTGGCGCCCGCCGTCAAGGGTTATTGCAAGGAGCGCGGCGGGCGGTACGTGGTGGACGTACAGGGGTGGTCGGTCGGGGAACTCAACGTGCCCCCGTATCCCGCGCGGCGTGCTTATCGTCGAGTCGCGAAGAGTTTTTGCACTCTGACGGCAGAGCCTGCGGACGTCGTGCTGGTCATCCATGAGCCGCCGCATTGGCGGACCGGCGTTCGCGTGCAGGTTCGCGAGGACTGCAAGGCCCTGCAAGGAGCTTTACTCGGCCCGTCTTTCAGGTTAGAATCACTCTCGATCTCAGGGCGAGCGTCGTTGTCCCAAAGGGAGGCTGACTCATGGCCGCTGTCGAACTGAACAAGCGGGGATTCGTCGTCGCGATCCTGGCAACCGTGTTCGTGCTGATTCCCGCGGCATCGCGGGCTTTGGCCCAGACGTTGCCGAGAGTGGAGAGGGTTCGCTTCGAGCGATTGAACTTCAACGTTGATGATAAGATTCCGGCGCGCGAACTGTTGCCGACTCCGCCCAAGACGCCATCGACTGGAATGTTGATCACGGACGATCTGGCCCGTGTTCCCGAGGTGCAGTTCCAGGAGCCGATCGTTGTCAAGAAGGCGAAGCCCGACCAGAACGTGTCGGACAAGGAACGCGCACGCGTCGCCGAGGAACTGACGAAGACGACCCGTAAGGCGATGTTGCAAAACGCCCATCAGTTGGCGAAGATCAACTATCTCAACCTGAAGAAGCGCGACCTGTTCATGGAGACGCTGCTGGAGAGCCGCCCGGACCTGGCGGGCCTGCCGTTCATGATGGGGGACGCCTGCCGGGTGCAACCGGCGGATCGGCCCGACTTCAAGAACGAAGTGACGCTGGTTCGCGATCTTCACGACCAGGGAGTGAACAAGGCAGGGCAAAAGAGCGCGGAGCGGTTCTGGACTCAATATGACACCGAACTCCTGGCCCAACGAATGAAGAAGAAGGACCGGCGTCACAAGGATCAATTCACGGTCGATTCCCTCATGCAGATCCTGGGCCCGGAGCCGCGCGAATATCAGCTGGGGCTTGTGCCGCGCTTGAAAGAGTTTGGCAACGAGCGGGCGACGCAGGCCCTGGTCCGGCTGGCCGTCTTCTCGACTGACGCGGAGGTTCGGCGTATCGCCGTCGAGGCGCTGCAAAAGCGCGCGACCAAACCCTCCACCGATATCCTCCTTCAAGGGCTGCGCTATCCGTGGCCGAGCGTGGCCCAGAACAGCGCCGAGGCGGCGGTGCAGCTCAAACGAGCGGACCTGATCCCCGAGCTTATCAAGATGCTGGAGGAACCCGATCCACGTGCACCGAGGGTGCGCCACGAACGAGGCAAGAAGACGCCGGTGGTGCGTGAGTTGGTCCGCATCAACCACCATCGCAACTGCATGTTGTGCCATGCCCCCGGGAACACCGAAGACGTCACCAAGGATTCCCCGACTAATGCGACATGGACCGAAGTCGAAAAAGGCGTCCAGAGCAGGATGGTTCACGGTTTTCCGACGCTTGACCCCAACATCGTGGTCGCCTCGGTGCCCACTCCCGGCGAGGACATCGAGTCGGTGCGCTATTACTCCTTTGCCAGTCCGGACATGCTGGTGCGCGCCGACGTCACCTACCTGCGGCAAGATTTCTCGCTCCTGCAAAAAGTCGAGGGGGCCTATCCGTGGCCCGACATGCAGCGCTTCGATTACCTCGTCCGCACCCGGGCGCTGAGCGAGAGTGAAGCGCAAACCTACCGCGAGGCATTCGCCGACAAGAGTGCGGCGTCACCGTACCGTCAAGCAGCTCTGAGCGCCTTGCGCCGGCTTACCGGAAAGGACTTGGGCACGACCGCTGAGCAATGGCGAACGGCGCTGGGGCTGTAACGCTGCCTGGATGGTTATTGAATTGTCGCGGCTCGTCAGGCATAATAGTGACGGAGGGAAATCCCATGAATGGCGACAATATCCGTGAGCTTCTGAAACGAGAACCGTTCAAACCATTCGAAGTTCGACTTACGAACGGAGGTGTTCATGTTGTCAAACATCCCGAATGTGTAGCCATGGCCAGGGCGTCCCTCGTGGTTGTCGATCCGGACACCGATCGGATCGCGATTTGCGCGTTGCTTCACGTCGCGTCGTTGTCTCTGATTCATCCGGTCGGCGCATGAACCCCATCGATCAACTCTTCACCCGCTTGAAAACCGATCGCCGCAAGGCATTTATTCCGTTCATCACGGCCGGCGATCCCGACCTGGACACGACGGTCAAGCTGCTGCGCGAGGCGGCGCGGCGCGGGGCGTCGCTCATCGAGGTCGGGTTTCCATACAGCGATCCGATTGCCGACGGCAGCGTCATCCAGGCGTCGTATACGCGGGCGGTGGGCAAGGGATTTAGCGTCGATGCGATCTTTGGCGCAATGCGATCGCGAAACGACCACAAGGTTCCGCGCTTGGCGCAGGGGTCCTGACCGCCGGTGTATCTGGGGGGGGGCGGGGGGGTTTT
>JACXTT010014030.1_pt1 | contig 10512 bp, 6 predicted proteins | sample 9270951 | NCBI WGS metagenome assembly JACXTT01 (sample SAMN15532306, study PRJNA645909) | rock metagenome | isolation source: weathered quartz diorite | place: Puerto Rico | collected 2017-06-21
CGCGCGGGAATCGATTTCACTCATCGCGAACACCAACCGTGGCGTCCGCCGGGGCGTCGCTGGGGGAGGCTTCCTGATCGCGGTCCACGAGCATGCAGCGGAGGGTAGCTTCGGCGGCAACCTCGCCGTTCACAGTGGCTATGGCGTGAAGCTTGCAGAATACGACTCGCCACTTCAGGACGGTTACTTCGATGCGCACTTGGTCCCCCGGCACGACTGGGCGACGGAAACGCGCCTCGTCGACCGCGGCGAGGTAAAACAGTTTCTTGTCACGCTCGGCGATCTCCGAGAGCAGCAGCAGGCCGCCCGTCTGCGCCATCATCTCGATGATCAAAACCCCCGGCAGGATGGGTTTTCCTGGGAAATGCCCTTGAAAATAACTCTCGTTTGCAGTGATGTTTTTCACGCTGACGATGCGCTTCAGCCGCTCAATTTCGAGGACGGTATCCACCAATAGGAACGGATAGCGATGCGGCAGAATTTTCTGAATGGCCACGCTGTCGAGAATCATCTCATCGCCTCAATGGCGACCCCGGGAACGTGAAACGGGCAGGCTGTCACCAGACCTGAATTATATGCGAAACGCTCTAGGTCGCAAACGAAGTTGCCCCTCTAAGGGTGCATTGTTAGCATAGCGGACCCGGATGAAGGCGCCCTCTCTGATGTTGTTGCTCGAAAGGTGGTTGCGGCCACGCGAAAAGGCGATGGCACGGCTACTTGGGCAATTCGTGCGCGCAGAATCCCCCAGTTTCGACAAGGCGGCAGTGGACCGCTTCGGCAAGCTTGTGGCCGCTGAATGGAAGAGGCGCGGAGTCAGAGTCCAGATCCTGCGGCAGCGCGAGCGGGGCGATCACATCCGGGCGGAATGGAATCCCTCGGGGATCCATGGCAGGGGCCAGATTCTCGTGCTGGGCCACCTGGACACAGTGTATGGCATGGGGACACTCCGGCAGATGCCGTTTCGACTCGCGCGCGGGCGAGCGTACGGGCCGGGAGCGTTCGACATGAAGGGCGGGTTGGTGATCGCCCTCTTCGCTGTGGAAGCTCTCCTTGCAACCGGGCATAAGCCGAAAAAGCGCGTCGTCTTCCTTTGGAACAGCGACGAGGAAATCGGCAGCGGAACGTCGCGCGCTTCGATCGAACGCGAAGCGCAGCGCAGCGACGCCGTGCTCGTCCTCGAGCCTGCTTCGGGACCCGATGGCCGAGTGAAAACGGGCCGCAAAGGAGTAGGCGAAATCGAGATGACTGCTACGGGCCGCACGAGCCACGCAGGCCTCAATCCAGAAGACGGCGTCAATGCGATCGAGGAGATTGCGCTACAAATTGCCCGCATCTCACGATGGAACGAACCGAATCGTGGGATCACCGTGAACGCTGGAGTGATCGAGGGCGGCACACGCACGAATGTGATTCCCGAGAAAGCCCGAGTCCTAATCGATTTGCGCGCCGCACGCACCGGCGATATGCGCGCGCTGGAAAAGAAATTTTATGCGCTACGACCTGTCCTGCGAGGGGCGGAGCTGGAAATCCGCGGCGGATTCAGTCGCCCTCCCATGGAACGAAAAGGAAACACGGCGCTCTTCGCGAAGGCCAAAGCGCTTGCGAACGAAATGGGCCTGAATCTTGGGGAAGTTACAGTCGGAGGCGGCTCGGATGGAAATTTTACCGCCGCACTTGGAGTGCCGACGCTCGATGGCCTGGGCGCTGTCGGCGAAGGCGCGCACAGCCCAAACGAGTATGTCGTAATTCGCTCGCTGCCCGAGCGCGCCGCTCTCCTCGCGGGCTTGCTGGCGACAATTTAGGGCTCTCTACAGGTAGGCTTTTCGCAGGTACTGCACGGTGGACAGCATTACTTCCGAATAGTTCTCGCGCAGGACGGCGTGCATCGCGTCTTCGGTCGCGGAACCCGCGGCGATTCGGTCCAGAACTCGTTCCAGGTCATCCATGCCGTTCACAGTCACGATCGACTCGACCACAGCAAGGGACCACGCGTACGCAGTGAGGGCGGTGTCCCGGGGCAGGTTAACCCAAGACGTTTCGTACGATGCGAGAGCAAACTCCATGTGGCGCTCAAATGCCGCAGCAAGAGTTCCCGCCGCGGCGCGGCTGCGTCTCCCCTCCATGTATTGCGCAATGCCCTCCTGGAGCCAGACAGGGCAGCGGCCGCCGGTTTTCTGTGCGACGAAGCTGTGGGTGAGTTCGTGCTTCAAAACGCGTGCGAGTTCGCTGGTCACCGAGGAGAGGCCCTCGACGGGCACGCGGATGCGGCCATCGTTGAGGGCGCCCGACCAACTGGGCGCGCGCGTGATGTCGGTGAAAGTCTGATTCGTATAGAGAATCACGCCGATGGGTTCCGGCGGGAAATAGTTCAAAGTCGTAGAAATTTCGTCGAACTGGGATTCCAGAGTTTTCAGCACATCGCGCGCAAGATCAGGAGCAGCGCCGCCGTTGTATTTGAGGCGAAAGTGAGCGGTCTCGCCCTCGTGATAGCCGGCCTCCTCTTGGGCGTCGCGCTCTGCTTTTTCTAGTGCGTGCTTTGTCTCTTCGTCGGGTTTCAGCGCCAGGGCGCGCTTCCATTCCGAGACGGCGTCCGAGACGCGATTTAGGCCGTAGTAGGCCCAGCCGTTCAGCTTGGCGACGTCAGGCGAATCCGGATTGTTACGGCGGGCGCGTTCAAGAAGATCGGCGGCCGCAGAGTACTCGCTGCGCCGCAAGTGGAGGTAAGCGGCACCAAGTGTAAGTCCGAGATTTTCCGGGTCGAACTGGAGCCCCGCGCTGTATCGCGCGAGCGCCTTTTCGTAGTCGCCGACACTGATTTCGAATTGTGCGGCGGCGTTCTCCGCCGCGACGACACGCGCCACGGCCGTCGGGGAGCTATTCGCGGAGGCCTCCGATTCCAGTTTCGAAAGCACGCTCGTGTCTATCGAACCGTCTCGAACTGCGTTGCTAGCGGCATCGCTCGGCAGGCCAGCAGACAGGCTCGGGGGTGCAATGGGGAGGTTGGCTGCGCGGTCCGACGGCGTTCCAGGAACCGTGTCCATCAGGGTGTCGTCATGAACGATCCGATCGACGATGGAAAGGGGGAAGCTCATGCGGCCCGCGGAGGTTTCGTAGCTTACCTGGCCGTTCTCTTGGATCACGTGGGAGGCGGTAATTTTCCTGCCGTTTTTCAGGTAAATCGTGTCGGCAGAGACACCTGCCGGAATGGCGGCCGAAAGGCACAGAACCGCGAAATACCGAAGGGAATGCGCCGTGAGGAACCGCATAGAGATATTTTATCAAGGCAGGGCTATCGCGCCCGGTGCAGGTTGCTGGCCGATGCCCAATCTTGCTACAGTCGAGCCACCATGCGGTTCCGGCACAGGATAGTCCTTGGCGTGGTTGCGGCGCTTACGGCAAGCCTGTGTGCGCGCACATTGGGAGGTGGTCGCGCGCCAGAGCAGAGCCCGCGGGAAATCCGTGAGGCGCTGGATGCCGTGCGAGTCGACCCTGCGCAAGTCTACCCTGCCGCCGAGCTACGACTGCGGCGAGATACCGTCAATTTATCGTTCATCGACGGCACGATTGGATTTCTCGAAGCATATGACGGCCGCGTCACTGGCATGGTTTTCACGGGCCGGGGCCACGTCAGCGCGAACCTGCGGGATACAGCTGAGAAAGCTTCTCTCGCGCGTTTCCTGGGCTTTCCGCTGCTCGATCTGACCTTTTCGGGCGCCTATCTGCGCTTTGATGACACATCCGCAGTGGACATCCTGGACCAGTTGCGGCGCGACGGTGTGGCCCCGCAGACCAATGATGAGTTTGTCGCCGACTGGAACAAGTCGCTGCCGAATCTCAACCCCACACAATCCCCAAGGCTTCTCCTGAATTGGATGACCGACTCCCCGCTGCCGTACTTTTACGCAGAGCTTCTGGATGAACGGCTAGGAGCGTTCGACCTGCTTGTCGACAAACGCAGGAGCGACTCGGTGCTCGTCGGCCAAAATCGGTGGGCGAATGGGAATCGCTACTACGACGTATGGACATCGTTTCGTGGGAATGATTCCGAGGCTCCGACGCCACCGAGCTTTTCGACCGTTTCGTACATGGTCGATACGACAATCGAACCCGACCGAACCCTGAAGGGTATAACGACGATCGAATTGCGCGCCGAACGCGGGGGCGACCGGAGCGTTCCCCTCGAGCTTTCCCGCTTCCTGAACGTCGAGTCTGCACAAGACGGCGACGGGAACGCCCTCGACATTTTTCAAAACGAAATACTCGGCCGGGGACAACGCGCCGAGCGGTCCAACGACCTGTTGTTTGTGTTCCTCCCGGAAGCGCCGGCCGCCGGACAGACGGTTCGCCTGCGCATCGCTTATCGCGGCAGCGTGATCAGCGATGCGGGAAACGGAGTGTTTTTTGTCGGAGACCGAGGAAGTTGGTATCCACATGGCCCGTTCACCGGGCAATTTGCCGCATATGACACGACGTTCCATTGGCCGCGTAAGCTGCAACTCGTCGCCACCGGAGAAAAAATCGAGGAGCACGAAGAAGGCGAACAACGTGTCGGGAAGTGGCGCTCGGAAGGCCGCGCGCCGATTGCCGGATTCAATTTGGGCGATTACAAATTTGAAAACGTGGACGCGCCAAACGGGACCAAGATCGAAGTGGCGGCGAATGCTCCGCTTGAAAAAGCGATCCTGGACCGCTTGCGGTCGCAGCAAGCGGCCGGTTCTGACACGGATGTCTTTCAGCCGTTGACGCGGCCGAGGCGGGGACAAATGCCCGTGCCTGATGCTTTCGTGCGCGATTCGCCCACGCCAGTGGCTGGGGCATTGAGGGAAGTGGGACAAGAAATCGCCAACGCGATTCGTTTCGAACAGCAATGGATGGGCCCGTTCCCGTACCGCCGGCTGGTTGTGTCTCAGACTCCCGGGCCGGCTGGACAGGGTTTTCCGGGGCTTCTCTATTTGCCCTACTTGTCGTTTTTCACGGTCTTCACCCAACAGCGAGCGGGAGTGAGCGACAACGCTCAGGAAATGCTGAACGCAGTGGTTCCCTATCACGAGGTCGCCCACCAATGGTGGGGCAATGTGGTTGGATGGGACTCTTACAGGGACCAATGGCTTACCGAGGGCCTCGCCAATTACATTGCGGTCGTGGGAGCCGATGCGCAACATCCTAATTCGCACCTTCTCGCGCACTGGCTCGACCGCTATCGCAACGAACTCACGGCGCCAGCCTCGGGTCAGAAAGAGGCAGCGGATGACGCGGGACCCCTGGTGCACGGATTCCGCCTGAGTTCTTCGCGCGACCCCGGTGCGTATGAGAAAGTCATCTACGGGAAGGGAACGTGGGTGTTCCACATGCTGCGGATGATGCTGCAGGATCCGTCAGCGAAAAATCCTGACGAGCGATTCATCGGCCTGCTCAAAGCGCTCCTCGAATCGCACAAGTACCGCGCACTAACCACAGAGGAATTGCAGAAGGCGGTCGAGCGCGTCATGACGCCGGACATGGACCTCGAGGGTAGCCATTCGATGGATTGGTTCTTCGATCAGTACGTAAGATCAACCGGCATCCCGGCTTACGAAGTTGAATTTACGGCGCAACCGGGTTCGAAGGGTTTTCAGGTGCGCGGCACGCTCACTCAGAAGAATGTTCCGGAAGATTTTGTTCTCCGGGTACCCATCTATGCGCAGGCGCAAAGCGGAAAACCTGTGCTACTCGGAAACGTGGTGACGTCGGGTGAGAAAACGCCATTTCAATTCGTTGCCGCTACTTCACCGAGAAAACTGCTCGTCGATCCCCAGCAGACGCTCCTCTGCGTGCTTCCCGCTTCGTCGTCGCCTGCCGCCGAGTAAGTCTTAACTGCCTAACTGAGCGCAGATTGCTCACACCAATCCTCGCACAGCGACGCAAGTCTGCGAAACGTCGCTGCAGCCCAATAGAAAGGGCGGCCCAATTGGGCCGCCCTGAAAGATTTGTGTGGTCCCCTGCCGGGATTCGTTCTACGGATGGCTCTCACTCATCAAGACGCGCCAAACGATCACACCAGTGGCAATCCCAATGGCTGGGAGCAAGACCCAGAGGAATCGATCGCGCGCTGTGGGGGTTGGGAACTGACCCGCCGGTCCGGGGCCGGACTCCATGGGCTGAACTTCCAAGCGGTAGGAGTTTCCAGCGTCCAAGGTCTTGACTTCGTCACCCATGGAAACAAGGGCTGTTCCGCGACTACCCGTGAGGACCAGTTCGGTCGCGTTGATCTTCGCAATTTGCACGGACGTCGGTTGCATGTTGGCTGGACGGATCGTCGCGCCGTCGGCGATCACTTGGAAAGTATGCCCCTCCGACGACGTAACAACCACGGTTCCACTCCCCAATTCGGCCGAAAATCCGTTCGTGAAGGAGTGGACGTCGGCAGCCGTATTCGGGCGCAAATACATTTGCGAGCCGCCAAAACGGACTCGCAAATTTCCTCCCTCGGTCTGCAGACGGTCACCATCATAAATTGTTGCGCCACTGTAAGTTACATCGGCTCCTGCTCGGGCATTCTCAGCTTGAAGCACAACGCCGAGCGGTGTCGATGGCGGATTGGCTGGCGCGGCTATCAAGGGCAGCGCTGTCAACGTGATGCTCACGGTCGCGATCAGGACAGCGGTTAACACTGTACGCACAAAAACCTCCAAGAGGGCTACCAAACTAGAGTAGAAACGCGATAAAAGCCTGTCAACACGTAATTCACCTTGTTTCCATAAGATGTACCCCTTCGAGGCACCATTTTGGTGGAACGAAAGTACTAGAAAGATTTGGTCTTGCGGCGGTTTCCGGGCTGGTTCAGTGTGCCGTTCCGGCATCCCTCACGGATGCGTCCCGAATCGCTTTGAACTCGGCCCCAGGATTCCATTCAGGCATGCGCGGATCGTTCGCAACGCGGAATCCCACGAGGAAATAGAGTTGGCAGTCTTCTACTGCTCCGGTTAGGTCCCAATCGGGCTGTACTGTGTCGGCGGGCTTGTGGTAGCGCTCGGCGGTATATTTTCGGCGCTCTTCGAGCCCCCACCCTTCGGGCTTGCCGATAAAGTCGACGCCATCTTCGGGGTCGAACGCGGGCACGCCATTCTTGGCAAATTCGAAATGATCGGAGCGATAGTAGTAGCCCTTCTCGGGCTCGGGATCGAATTTCACAACGCGACCCTGCTCCCGGGCGGCGGCCTCGACCACATCGTCGAGCGTGGATGCGCCGCGCCCGATTTGCACAATGTCGCGCGTGCGACCGTGAACGTTCATCCCGTCCATGTTGATATCGAGCGCGGTGCGCGCCAGCGGGTACAGCGGATGCTCGGCGTAGTATTGCGAGCCCAGCAGGCCTTGCTCTTCTCCGGTCACGGAAAGAAACAGAATCGTGCGACGCGGGGGCCTCGGAAGCGCCTTGTAGGCTCGCGCCATTTCGAGCAGCGCGGCTGAGCCTGAAGCGTTGTCCACCGCGCCATGATAGATTTTGTCGCCGTTCACCTCCGGTCCAATGCCGAAGTGGTCCCAGTGGGCCGTATAGATCACGTACGTGTTTTTCAAGTCAGGATCGCTGCCGGTCAGCTTGGCGATCACGTTGTGTGAATTGATCGTCTTCAGCGAGTTGTGGACCGTCAGCTTCGCGTGGATGCCGAGCGGGACGGGCTTGAAGTCGCGGTGCGCAGCCGACTGGATCTGCTTGTCGAGGTCGAGGCCCGCGGCACGAAATAATTTTGTGGCGAAGTCCGACGTGATCCAGCTTTCCACAGCCAAGCGCCCCATATTCTTGTCGGGCGTGGCCAAGTCGAACTGCGTCCCGCTCCAGCTATTGCGCACGACTTCCCAGGGATAGCCCGCGCGGTCGGTCTGGTGAATGATGACGCAGCCGGCAGCGCCCATTTTCGCGGCCTTTTCAAATTTGTAGGTCCACCGGCCGTAGTAGGTCATGGCGGCGCCGCCGAAGATCTTGGGATCGAGCTTCGAGGGATCCGACGGATCGGGCACAGGCGGGTCGTTGACGAGCACGACGAGTACTTTTCCCTTCACATCGGCGCCTTTGAAATCGTCCCACTGAAATTCGGGCGCCTGAACTCCGTAGCCGACGAAAATCATATCGGCGTCGATCGAGGAAGTCTCTGTCACCCGCTTGGACCAGGCGACAAAATCGTCCTGAAATTTCGGTGTGAGAGTGCGCCCGTGCCCCACGAGGGTCAGGTTCATTGTCTTGGGGTCGGGAGTGATGCTGACGAGCGGGACGCTCTGCAAATACGTTCCATCGGGATTGCCCGGTTCGAGGCCCGCCGAGCGAAATTGGTCCTGCACATATTGGATCGTGAGCTGCTCGCCCTTGGAGCCGGGGCCGCGGCCTTCGAATTCATCCGACGAAAGCGTGCGAATGTGTCCGAGGAGGCGATCCGCGGAAAACGATGCGAGGCCAGCAGCAGGAGGGCTAGGACCACGAGAACAGCCACCAAGCGAAACGATTGCCGCAAGGATGAGAACAAATTCACTTCGGTGATGGAGTCGCCTTGAATTCATGAGCACCTCGGTCGAGCCGCGACGCGCTTCGAATCGCCGCGCGGCTGCATAGTATCTCGCGCTGGCGCGAAGTGACAATGCAAGGGGGCACTGCAGTCTTGAATGGGAGGCGCATCACGTGGGAGATGCTACTTGCCTCTTGCCTCCCTGCTTCGTTGCTTCCTGCGCCCTTTCCTTTCCCCTATGTGGAACTTATACTTCCAGTGTTGATGCAGCTAGCTCCAGGCACGAAAATTGGGCCGTATGAAATTCGATCCTCCATCGGCGCCGGAGGAATGGGCGAAGTCTATCATGCGGTAGATACGCGCCTCGGACGCGACGTAGCCCTCAAGGTCCTTCCGGAAGCTTTTGCTCGGGATACGAACCGCCTCCAGCGTTTCGAGCAGGAAGCCCGAGCAGTCGCTGCGCTGAACCATCCCAATATTCTTGCCGTTTTTGACATCGGCCAGCAAAACGGCTCGCCGTTCCTGGTTTCCGAACTTCTCGAAGGGGAAAGCCTTCGCACGATCGTGGACAGAGGACCGCTGCCGCAGCGGAAAACGATCGAGTACGGAGTCCAGATTGCGCAGGGTATGGCGGGAGCGCACGAGAAGGGGATCATCCACCGCGACCTGAAACCGGAAAACATTTTTGTCACCAAAGACGGACGAATCAAGATTCTGGACTTTGGATTGGCCAAGCTCGCGCAAGCGTCACCTGAAGAAGGAGATGGCGCGACTCTCGCAGCTCTGGGGACAGCGGCTGGTGTAGTCCTGGGAACACCGGGATATATGGCGCCGGAGCAAGTGCGCGGCCAGCGAGCCGATACACGAACTGACATCTTTGCCTTCGGTGCAGTTCTCTACGAGATGCTGTCCGGCCTGAGGGCATTCCGCCGCGACACTCCGGCAGAAAGCATGGCCGCAGTGTTGAGGGAAGATCCCGCAGAAATGTCAGATGCGACCCACCCCGTCTCTCCGGCGCTCGACCGCATCGTGCGCCGATGCCTCGAAAAGAGCCCTGATCAACGCTTCCAGTCGGCGCGAGATCTCTCATTTGCTTTGAGCGCCCTTTCCGGAACTGACGCCAGCGGGTTTGCGCACGCGAGCGATACAGCCAGGCGAATTCCTTGGAAGCTCTGGATTCCTCTGGCACTTGCGCTGATTGCTGCCGTCGGCGTGACTTGGCTCGTAGCACGGCTCCCGGCGGCTCCAACGGCTCGCTTGGAGTTTGCAATTCCCGTGCCTGGGGAAGTCAGCCACATGGCCATTTCGAACGATGGACGCATGCTGGCATTTGTATCGCCAGACGAGAATACCGGCCAGCCTATGCTTTTCGTCCAGCGAGTCGGCTCGCCTACTGCCACGAAGCTCCCAGGAACGGAGGGTGCGAGTTACCCATTTTGGTCACCCGACGGCGCTTCTGTGGCGTTCTTCTCCAACAGCAAGCTGCAACGGGTGCCGGCAACGGGCGGCTCTCCGGAAACCTTGGCGCACGTGAATAACGCGCGCGGCGGAAGCTGGGGCTCGAAAAACGTCATCCTTTACACGCCTGATCCGGGAGGCCCGGTTTGGAGAGTGAATGCCGATGGAAGCCACGCGGCTCCTCTCACAGATAAGCTTGTCACGGCACTGGGGGCAACTGACTCGCACCGCTGGCCTCTTTTCTTACCGGACGGCGAGCACTTCCTGTTTCTCGCGGCGGATTTCACTGGGGGCGCCGCGAGCGCCAAGTCGGCGATTTACCTGAGCTCGCTCGACGCCAAGGAAAAAACGCTTTTGGTTCGTGCTCGCTCGAATCCGGGTTACGCACTGGGATATCTTTTCTACGCAGACGATCAGGCGGCCTTGCGGGCGCTGCCGTTTAACGCGGCCAAGGGAACCGTCGAGGGCGATACCCGAGCGATCGTGGACAAGGTTGGCTATCAGCCATCGGTCTATTGGGGAGCGTTCGTGGTCGCGGAGAACGGAACGGTTATCTACAGCAAGGCAGCGGAGGCGG
>JACXTT010014031.1_pt1 | contig 10512 bp, 12 predicted proteins | sample 9270951 | NCBI WGS metagenome assembly JACXTT01 (sample SAMN15532306, study PRJNA645909) | rock metagenome | isolation source: weathered quartz diorite | place: Puerto Rico | collected 2017-06-21
CCGAAAACGTTTAGCTTGCCTTCGGCGAATGCTTGTTGGTAAAGCTCGCCACCTTCCGTGGACGGCGTGATCGGATAGAAGATGCCGGCGTCGGTGATGCGCGTTTCGGTATGGTAGGAAACGAGCTGGTTCCCGTTCGCGGTCAATCGGATTCCAGGATACCTGTGCCGCTCTTTCATGATGACTTCCCTCCCTGACGCTGGTCCAACGAAGATACGACAAACGTCTCTGACGGCTTCATTTCTGGCGGCCAGAGCCGCGCCCGTTATCCCGAGGCAGCGGCAGCGCTCTGATCCAGAATGACTGCCGCACGACCAACGTCCGTGACGCCAAAAATCGCCAACGGGGCGTTCGTGCCCGGCTCGACTCCGCTGTAAGCGTAGTTGATACTGATGTTTGCCTCGCAAAGCTTGGAGGCTGCGCGTGCCAACTCGTAGGGCCCTAGCGGCAGTTTGACCTGCGCCACTTCGCCTTCGGAGTAGTTGATTTTTTCCGAATCCAGAATTGCCTCCGCAGCCTTCAGATTGTCGACGACGATGCAGACCAGCACGGATCCGCCGGCAGGGACCGATTGAAAGGCCATGATGTTCACGCCGCGGTTTGCTAGCGCCTGGCAGATTCTTCCCAGGGTTTCGGGGTGGTTGTCGACATGCAGGGTCAGTTCGTTCGTAATAGGCATGTTAGAGGCACCTCCCTGAAACCCCACGCACTGGGGCTGCCCACACATCGCCGCTACGCTTCGAGGCGCTTTAACATAAAATCTTACGTCTAGTTCTTGGGCCTTGCAAGAGCGATCTCAGCATCTGCGAAGACAGTTCAACACTGGAGCGGCTATTCGAACTTTTGCTGCAGAGCAATGAGGGCTACCGGTGAGGTGTTCGGGCGCCGGGTAGTGGTGCTGTTTGAATCCTCCCACTGTAGGTGGGGTGCTACGGGGGCATAGAAAACCTATTTCGATGAAAGCCATGCAGCCGAAATTAAACACACTGTAATCACGCTTGAGAAGACGATCGGTATGATAAAAAGGTATCTCCAGCTCACAACCGTGATGGCGGCAAAGCAAAGGGCGAACGCCCACACAGTGCGGCGCATGAGCGCCAAAGTCTCTGCCGGAAGGCCACCTAGCTGCCAGGCTAGTATCGCCGCGAATAGATAAAACACGCCGACAGAGAGTCCGGCCGCAACAAAGAGGTCCCAATACGTCCGGTTGGACCCCTGAACGTCAAAATGAATTGACCGCATTGAGCCGAGAAGAGCGTCAACGCCCCATTTGGGATCAGACTGACTAAAGCCGAGTGTATGTGCTACGGCAAAAAGCAGCAGAAGAACAGCAGCGACTCGACAAAAGATAGACGCTTTCATGTCTGGCCTCCAGAGATCACGGCAGCGCTCGCTACGATGGCGGCTGCGGAGATTCAAACTGTACCACTACCGGGCGCCGTTGCCGGGAGGGGAGGGGGCAGGATCGGGTGGGACGGTGACGACCTGCCCTTTGGGGGAGCTCTTCGGGGTGCTGTCTGGATTGATTTGCGGCCGCTTTATGTGAGCGGCGCCAGTTGAATAGAAAAACCTAGCTTGGTCCATTGACGCCGCTGAGGAAGGCGCCCAAGTGTCCTGTCGCCGTTACGACCGCGACTGTAAGGACCTCGATCAGGAGGAGATATTTAGGTAGGACGCCTTCTTGTCTTCGTTGCGCTCTCCTATGGACGAGCCACACGGCCCAGATCAGTGCGGTTGAGGCGCATCCCATCACTAGGTGCATCAGCAAAATGCCCTTCAGTCGCTGGCCCTCCAGCGCCCATTGCCACGCCAGGACTCCCGTGACCACAACCGGCAAGGTTGTGAGCGCAGCCGCAAACAAATTGCAGGAGGCTGCTGCCGCGAACAGGCGCTGCTTTCTCCATTGGGCAAGAAAATCAAAGGCTACGCCCGCGAGGAAGAGCGCGATCGGAAAATGAATCAAAACTACATGTTGCGCGTGTTTCGCGAAGACTATGGTTCGAATGTCGAATGGATGCAAGCAGCCTCCTCATCGAGCGGCGACCGTCCTGTCCTCATTTCATTGAGCCGTTTGGTTTCGAATCCTCGACAACTACGGTTCCGACCATCCTCGGATGAACGGAGCAAAAATATTTGTAGGTGCCGGGCTTGTTGAAAACGAAGGAGAATTCCCCGTCGGTGTCGATCGCAGTCGACTTGAACACCTCGTCCACGCTGACGACTTTGTGAGGCTCGTCATCTTTGTTGACCCAGGTTATTTTCGTCCCTGTTGGCACGGTGACAGTGGCTGGGCCGAATGAAAAATCCTTGATTGTGATCCGAGATGGCTGCGAATTCGTTTTGGACTGGGCGCCGCCAGGAGACGCCATGTCGTGCACCGAACTGCCTGGCCCGTCTTGGGAACGGGCGATTTGCCCGACAACCGCAACGAACAGTATTTCCAATACCAATGAACACAGAGCGACTTTCACAATTTCTCTTTTTGCGCACAAAATTCTTGCGAGGATCTGTGATGCCTAATCGAGTGAGAGCCCGAGCAGGTTACACTGCGAAGGCTACATGCTCCCGTCTTCGAGCGATGAGTCGATGATGCCGAGCGCGTGGCGCCCGCGGATGAAATTCACATCCGTGATGCCGAGCAGGCTGCGGAGTTTTTCGGCTGGGACTTTCATTGGGCCGGGTGAGGGCCCCATTCCCGGAGCGGGCTGAGGGAACGCCGTCGACATTGCCGTGTGAAACGTGACTGTGCCTTCGACTTTCTTCATCGTCTGGTGAATGTGGCCGTTGAGTACGGTGACGGAACCGAAGCGCTTCAGGAGACCGAGGGCTTGCTCGCTGTCACTTGTGCCCCAGCCCCAATCCGGATACACGGACCACAGAGGGATGTGCGCAAACACCACGATGGGCGTGCTGGATTTCAAATGTTGCACGTCCTTTTCGAGCCAGTCGAGCTGCTCTTGGCCCAGATTGCCAAGCCCGCCTGCCTTGAGGTTCATCACATTCACAAGGCCGATGAAATGTGCGCCGCCCGAATCGAAGCTGTACCAGCCGTCTCCCATCGAGCCTTTTGCGAAACGCTCGCGGTAGGCTTTGCCATCGTCATCCAGCACATCGTGCTCGCCCGGGACGTAGAAGATCTTTTCGGTCTTAAGTTCTTTGAGCGCTTGTTCGAGTGTGTCGAACTGGTCCGGCTTCGAGAGCTGCGACAGGTCGCCTGTGTGCAAGACGAACGCCGGCCGCGTGGGAAGCGCGTTGACCTTGGCGATGGCTTGGCGGAGAGTGCCTACGACGTCGGGATTAGCTTCTTTGTTGAAGCCGATGTGGCTGTCGCTGATTTGCACGAACGCCAGTTCGCCCTTTGGCATCTGTTCGCGGGGCATCCCGCCGCTCAGTGCGAATGAATTGAGGACACCACCCGAAAGGACGAAGTAGGCTCCGGTGCCGGCCCAGGCCATGCATTCGAGGAAACCTCTGCGGTCCACTCCATCGGGATTCAAATTTTCTCTGATGAATTTTTCACGAGCCATGTGCGCCACCCTTTCAAAGTGTTCAGGTAACTCAAAACTGCGGCATTCAGACGGAATAACCGGGGGCGGGCAGTTTTATTCCCGGGGTGTATCATTTTTTGGCTTTTGAGCATCGAAATAGGCACGCAAAGAAAAAATGCGGGAATAAATGGCTGTCTCGGCGGTTATTCTTATTAAGCAGGGCGTAGGTGAACACACAGTCCGGCGACGAATTCGCAGAGTTGGCGCTGCCGCTTTTCGATTCCCTGTACAACTTCGCGTGCTGGCTGGCCCGCGACCGTGCAGAAGCCGAGGACTTGGTGCAGGAAACCTACGCAAAAGCGCTGCGTGGATTCTCTTCATTTGCGAAAGGAACGAATTTCCGTGCCTGGATGTTTCGGATCATACGAAACACATTTCTCAATTCGCGGACAGGCCTGGCGGCGCGGACGGTTACCTTGGATGACGATCAGGCCGGCGAGCTGGAATTGGCACGAGCCACGGAAGAGACTCCCGAATCGATCTTTTTCGAACAATCGAATCAAGAAACGATTCGGGAGGCCATTGAGAGTCTGCCGATCGCGTTTCGCGAAACGCTCTTGTTGGCTGACGTGGAAGATATGTCGTATCGCGAAATTGCGGAGACGCTCGGCATTCCTGAAGGGACGGTCATGTCAAGGCTGGCGCGAGCGCGCAAGTTGTTGCGAGGCGCGCTGCAGGGGAAAGTGGTCAGGACCTGACACTATGGCGTGCCATCTATATTCGGGCGAGGACGGGCAAGTGAAGCTCGCTGCTCTTGTCGACGGCGAGCTTACCGGAGACGCCCGGCGAGAGCTCGAGACGCACATGGCTGCGTGCCCTGCCTGTGCGGCGGAAGTCCAAAATCTCCTTCATTTGAAGAACTCGGTAAGGCACGTTGCAGGGCAGCGTTACGCGCCGAGTGCAGAATTCAGGCGGCGAATCACGGAGCAAGTACTGCCACGGAAGCGAGAGCGACGCACGACAGTCGTTTGGGTTCCGAGCCTGGCCGCTGCCGCCGTTGTTTTGCTAGCAGTCGTGTGGGTCTCGCAGCGGCAATCTGGCGACCCTGTCACGGGAACACGCAGCGAGCTCGTGGATCTGCACGTCGCGGAACTGGCGAGCGCTAATCCGGTAGACGTGATCTCGACCGACCAACACACGGTGAAGCCGTGGTTCGAAGGCAAGTTGCCTTTTGCAGTCAACGTGCCGGACCTGGCAAAAGCAGAGTTCACGCTGCTGGGCGGGCGAGTGGTCTACCTGCATCAGTCCCCGGGTGCGGCGCTGTTGTTCCAATATCGCAAGCACCGGCTGTCGGCATATGTTTTTCAGGAAAACGCGAAATGGAACATCGGGAGCGCTCCAGGAAAAGTGGAGCATCAAGATTCGTTTTGGGTGGAGACGTGGAGCGCGGGCGGGTTGCGGTATTTCGTCGTGGGTGATACGAGCGCCGAAAATGTGGATCAGCTTGCGGGTCTTATGCGGAGTGCGTCGGAAGTTGAGTAAGGCTAGGCGCTAAGGAGGCTCTGTGGGAACGCGAATATTTCAGGTTGTAAGAACGCCGACAGGCCGGTCGCTTGAGCGCCTCGTTTTGTATCGAATTGCGATACTCAAGTGGATTTTCCCCTTGGGCGTCTCAAATCGCATCACAATCGTTTCCGTCTCTTTAGTTCCTGCTTGTCCTTCTTCCATCGCATAAACTTCGGGCGGATGAACCTTGAACTTGAAGCCGCGATCATTCAGTTGTGTCACGGCGTTGCCGATCACCATGTTCGTCAGCTCACAGACGGCTTCGAGGATGGCATCTTCGGTGGGCGCGTCCGTGGTAGAGCCGGCAAGATCCGTTGCGGCCTGTCGTGCCGCTTGGTTGTCCATGTCGAGAACTACGGATCCATGGATTTCGCCGGTCACATTGACCAGCGCCGCGATTCCCGCACGGCGGTAATGTCCTTCGTCCATCGTGACATCCGCAATTTGCGCGGTGTATCCCATCGTCTCGGAGATCACTGCGTCGAGAGAGTTCACGAAGGGCTGGATCAAGTCCATTTTCATGACCGGACGTCTCCTGTGGCAGGCTGAGGTTGAGCGGCAGCGTCGCTTAGCACGTATTGGATAATTTCGTATAGAGCTTCCGGCTTCACCGGCTTCTGGATAAAATGGCGCGCGCCTTTCTGCAATGCGGACAGAATGTTGTCCTGGTATCCAACGGAGGACACCATAACGATGCACGCTTCCGGGTGGTCGTGAACGATGTGCTCCACGGCCTCGATGCCTTCCATCTTCGGCATGGTGATGTCCATGAGGACGATGTCCGGGCGAATAGAGTCGTACTGGCTGATGGCTGCGACGCCGTCGCTCGCTTCGCCGACAACTTCTCCGCCGAAAGCCTGCACCAACCGGCACAAGTTCTTTCGCGCGAAGATGGAATCGTCGACGACAAGGAAGCGAATCTTCGGCTTGCCGTCACAGGTTAGAGGTTTGAATTCCATGGTGATATCTCCTCCACTTCACGAAATCATCGCCTGACGCCATTTGGCGTCTCGAGTTCGGCCGCACCCGCACGAGTGCGAGAGCGATCGGGCTGACAAAGGGTCTGCAATACGTTGGGAAGCGATTCCAGTGGCACAACGCGTCCGGCATGGCCGGCTTGTACTGCCGCGCGAGGCATGCTGTCTACCACGCAAGTCTCGGGACTTTGCGCAATAGTCACGCCGCCCGCGCTTTGTATCGATCGCATGCCGTCACAGCCGTCGTCGCCCATGCCCGTCATGATCACGGCCGCGCTGTCCTTGCCGAGTTCCTTCGCAATGGAATGAAACAAGACGTCCACCGACGGCCGGTGACCGTTCACCGGAGGCTGGTCCACCAGCACGGTCATGATTCCTTGGGGAACTCGACGCACCTTCAAGTGACGGTTTCCAGGGCAGATCAGTGCGCGTCCTGGAGCAAGGAGGTCGCCCGCGCGCGCTTCCGCCACGGAGATGGCCGAACAATCGTCCAGCCGTCGCGCAAACATCCCAGTGAATCCCTCGGGCATGTGTTGGACGATAAGCAGGCAGCCAGGAAAATCGGCGGGAAGCTGTGAGCAAATGAATTGCAGCGCATTGGGACCGCCGGTTGAAACCCCAATCGCGATTACGCGGGACGGTTGGGCATCGGTTTGCTTCGATTTCAGCGCCGGATGGGATGAGGACTGAAACGTGAGATTCAGCCGTGGCGGGCCGGAAATGGACGCCACCTTTACCTTTACCGAAAGCTCTTTGGCGATTTGCTCGAGCCCGCCAGAAGACGCATCCGCAGGCTTGGCCACGAAGTCGAAGGCGCCCAGCGCAAGGGCGTTCAACGCGGAGTAAGCGCCCTTTTCCGTGTGGCTGCTTACGACGATCACTGGGATCCTGTGACTCCGGACGATCTCGCGCAACATCTCGAGGCCGTCCATTCGCGGCATCTCCAAGTCGAGCGTCACGACGTCGGGGTGCAACTCCCCGATCTTTTTCAGCCCCAGTAGACCGTCCATCGCCGTTCCTACGACTTCAATCGACGGGTCGCCTTGCAGCATGTGCGGAATGAGTTTCCGCATCAAGGCGGAATCATCCACGACCAATACGCGGACGCGCTTTTTCATACGGTCACCTCGAGCGCCCGCTTCCTGGTCAAGTGCGAGACAACAGCTGGAACGTTCAGGATCAAGACTACGGTTCCGTCACCCAGGATCGAAGCCCCGCTGACCAAATCGGATGACACCAGCCGATCCTCAAACGACTTGATGACCAGCTCTTCTTCGCCGATCAGGCCGTCGACAACAAGCCCAAATTTTCGATTGCCGACGCCGATGGTCAGCACGAAATGCCGGCTCTTCTGCGAAGTTGACACGGATTGAGTAGCAAACAATTCTTGCAGCCGTACCACGCTGAGAACCTGGTCGCGTAGACGAAGGATTTGGCGGCCATCGATTTCGTGGATGGCCGAGTCGGGCGTCCGCGTAATTTCCAGCACGGCATCGAGCGGAACCGCGTAGTGCTGCTGTTCCACACGGAACATCAGCGCCTGGATGCTCGCCAGCGTCAAAGGAACCATCAGCTGGAACGTCGTACCGCGGCCCGGTTCGCTTTCAACAAGAACCTTGCCCTTCAACCGATCCATCACCGTCTTGACCACATCCATGCCCACGCCTCGGCCGGAAATTTCGGTGACTTCATCGGCGGTGGTCAGGCCAGGCTGGAAAATCAAGTTCAAGACTTCGTCCTGCGTGAGCGCTCGAACCTGTTCCTCGGAAATCGTGCCTGCTTCAAGCGCCTTGCGGACGAGCTTCTCGTGGTCGATCCCGCGTCCATCGTCTGAAATCTCGATGACCACCTGATTTCCCTGATGATATGCGTCGAGCCGGATGGTGCCGCGGGCGGATTTTCCGTGCGCCAGGCGGTCCTCGGGTGTTTCAAGTCCGTGATCGGCGGCGTTACGAACCAGATGTGCAAGGGGCTCAGCCAGTGCGTCGAGCACGCTCTTGTCCAGATCGGTATTTTGTCCGGCCATCTCAATCGCGATTTCCTTCTTCCGAAGTTTCGCGACATCTCGGACGATGCGGGGAAGCCGCCGGAAAAGCTGGTCGACCGGCACCATCCGAATTTTCATGACCGATTTGTGCAATTCGTTGAGGACGCGAGACTGGAACGACAGCGCGTCACCCAGGCGGTTGCGCAACGGGTCCTTGGGGAAGCGCTGGTCGAATTCGTCGATGGCGCGGTGCAGCATCGACTTGCCGATAATCAATTCCCCGATCAGGTTCATGACCGTATCGATTCGCTCGGTTTCGACGCGCAGCCAGGCTTCGGCGGACCCTAGTGTCCCTCCGCTAGCTGTAACAGACCCAGCCGCTGCCTCGGTGCCGTTTTCGGCCTGGCCGTTTTCGTCCGCGGACTTTACGACGGACTCTGCGTTCGTCTCCGCCTCGAGCAAAATCTGCAACGCGTCGCGAGGCGCTTGGTCCACAGCAGCGAGCGGTTCCAAAGAAACCTCGGTGACGACTCCGGGTACCTTGCAGCGCGCCCGAATCCAATCGGGAGGATGCGAACTCGAAATCGCAGCGTAAACGTCAGACAGAGTTGCGGGCGGATTACTTGCCGGCGACTGCGCCAGCACGGTTCCGCATTGTTCGAGAGCGGCACGAATGAGTTGTAATGCTGCAGCCGGCATCTGTAAGGAAGAATCCAGCCGCAAGGTGATTTGATACGCGCGCTCATTCCCGCGCACTGCCTCGAGAATTCGTGCCTTTTCGCTCTGATTCCAGTGCGGCCCAGAGCGGCTGGGCTCTTGCTCCGCCACAGCGTCGGGACGCTTGACCAATTTCCGAATATGAGCGCGAAGCTCCGTGATGTCCGGAGGTTGAAGGTTCCCGCGGTACGAGCCGAGCATCGCGTGAAAACTGTCCGCCGCCGCCAAAACGATTTCCGCAACGGCCGCGCCGCGCTCGACGACGAGTTCCGGAGTTAGGAGATCTTCAAGATCGTGCGCGAGTTCACTAAGCGGCTTGAATCCACACGCGGCGGAATCGCCCTTCAGGGTGTGCATCGCCCGCCGGACGCGCGCCAGTGCATCCGAATCGGACGGATTGCTCTCGAGGAGAATCCCCGCCTCGTTGAGTTCCTGAAGCAGATCCTGGGCGCTCTCGAAGAACAATTCCCGGAGCTCGGCGGCCCGCTCGTCGGAAAAGAAACTCACCCGGCCACCTCGATGCGCTGATAGGCGGTGGCGTTGTTCTGATGCAGCATTTTGAATCTGGTGCTAAGGCCAAACAGGCTCTCCGCGTGACCGACAAACAGGTACCCTTCAGGGTTCAGGCAGTGGTAAATCTTTTCGATGAGGCGTTTCTGTTCCGCTTCGTCGAAATAGATCATGACGTTGCGGCAGAAAACGATGTCGTTGCGGCGAGGGAGAAAGTCCGTCTTCAGGTTGTGAAAGTCAAATTGAACCAGGCTCTTCAGCGTGGGCTTGACACAATATTTTTCGCCCATCCGGTCGAAATACCGCAGGCGGCAGGTGTAGTCGACCGGCTCCATCTGTGACTCGTTGTAAACGCCTTGCTGCGCTGTGAGCAGACCGGAATAACTCATGTCGCTGGCGAGCACTTCGACCTTCCAGGGTGGCGGCACCATGGGTTTGGGAGACGGCATTTCGATAGGAAGCGGATTACGAAGGTAGTAATACGCCAGGGCGTCGCAGATCAGCATGGCGAGGCTATAAGGCTCCTGTCCGGTCGAACAACCCGCGCTCCACACGCGCAAGGTCCAATCCCGGCGCGCTTGTTTCTTGTGCAGCAGCTCTTCCAGGATAACTTTCTGGAACAGCTCGAGCTGGGGCTTGGCTCGATAAAAGCTGGTCTCGTTGACGGTCAGGTTTTCGAGCAGCGCCGCCAGCTCGTCTTTGCCTTCACGGCTCGTCAGCAGACGGTAGTAGCTGTAGAAAGAGTCGACTTGGCAGACTTTCAACCTGCGCTGCACGCGATCCCTCAGGAAGTGAATGCGGCGCTCATCGAAAAACATTCCGCATTCCTGATATACGAGGGTCTGTAGAAGTTTCAGCTCAGCGTCGGTGGGAGGCGCAGGCGTGATGATTGTAGACGTGGACATGGCTCTCCGGATTTCAATCGCCAATCTCGGCTAACGCGACCGGGAAATTCCTGCCCCCACGGTCTCGCCGGCGAATTCCGCTACTTCGTTCAACCGCTGCATCTCGGCCCGCTGCAGGATTCGATTCAGGTCCAATAGGATGATCAGGCGGTCTTTCAGCTTCCCGACGCCCGTGACGTAATTCATGTCTTCGTCCGGGAAAACGTTCTGCGGGGCCTCGATTTCAGAGGGCGCGATTCGCAGGACCTCCGACGCCGAACTCACCAGAAGTCCAACAAACCTCTCTTCCAATTCGACGACGACGATCCGCGTTTTTGGGCCGCGCTCCACCACCGCGGATTCCCCAAAGCGCTTGCCCAAAT
>JACXTT010014032.1_pt1 | contig 10511 bp, 8 predicted proteins | sample 9270951 | NCBI WGS metagenome assembly JACXTT01 (sample SAMN15532306, study PRJNA645909) | rock metagenome | isolation source: weathered quartz diorite | place: Puerto Rico | collected 2017-06-21
AAAGAGAGCGCCAGCTTCAACGCATTCATGGTCGCGGTGAAGCTCGTCATTGTGTTGCTGGTGATCGGCATTGGCGGTTACCTGCTGGTGACAAAGTTTGGCACGGCGAACTGGCACCCGTTTGCGCCCTTCGGTTATACGGGCGTGAGCTTCTTTGGAAAAACAATTCTCGGTGAACATGCCGCCGGCGGCGAACCCCTGGGAATGTTTGCCGGAGCAGCGATCATCTTTTTCGCCTACATCGGATTCGATTCTGTTTCCGTTCACTCAGAGGAAGCACGCGAACCGGCTAAAGATGTGCCGACCGGCATCATCGCTTCTTTGATTATCTGTACGATTCTCTATATCGCCGTCTCGGCGGTGCTGACGGGAATGGTGCCAACCAAGGAGATCGACATCAACGCTCCGGTCGTCGAGGCGTTCAAGCGAGCCGGACTGACATGGATGCAGTATCTCGTCGCGTTCGGCGCCATGACGGGGATCACATCCGTTTTGTTGGTAATGATGCTGAGCCAACCGCGCGTCATGTTGGCGTTGGGACGTGATGGCTTGGTACCCAACAGCTTCTTTGGCGACGTGCATCCGAAATGGCGTACGCCTTGGAAATCAACAATCCTGACCGGACTGTTCGTGGCCTCGATGGCTGGTTTCATCCCGCTCAGTATTCTCGCGGAAATGACCAGCATCGGAACTCTGTTCGCTTTCGTGATCGTTTGCGGGGCCGTGATGGTGATGCGTAAAACGAATCCCGATGCGAAACGGCCATTCCGTGCACCATTGGTTCCGCTGGTTCCCATCCTCGGCATTGCGACTTGTTTGCTGTTGATGTTCTCGCTGCCGGCAGAGAATTGGTACCGGCTGATAATCTGGCTGCTGATCGGATTGGTGATCTACTTTGCCTATGGCCGGCGTCACAGCGTAATGGCGCGTCATACGGCACATGAGATTGGAACTCATGGCCTCTCGCCGGCCGGACAAGCCGTCGGAGATCCTGACGCCCCACCGAGCAGTCCGAGCGATCCCGTCGATTCGCGTATCAAGTAACCCCCGCCGTTCTTAATCGAAAAGGCCGAACGTCTGCTTATGACGCTCGGCCTTTTTGCTTACGGCAACTAAGAAGTCTCTACTTCGCGAACCTTGGTGCCGGAGGAGAGACTCGAACTCTCATGAGGAGTGAACCTCGCCAGATTTTGAGTCTGGTGCGTATACCAATTTCGCCACTCCGGCATTTTCGGGCAGGCGAGCACGCATATTAAATGACGCGCGATTCTCGGTCAAATGCCCCTCAAAATTGCCCAAACAAAGGCGCGTGCAGGCCTAAAACCTTAAGAAAAGTCCGAGATTTGTCCATGCAAAAGATTGTTTGCCATTTGCCAACTTCGATTGTACAATGACTTAGCCGATGTGAATCGGCTTAATTCCGTAGTTCCTCCTACGTCGCGATTTTGGCTTGTTCCGAAAGAGCTGTTCCGTAGATCTCATCCCCCAATCGAATTGCGTATGACTGACTCAAGCATGAAGCCGCGTCTCTTGATTGTTGACGACGAACCAGAAGTGCGCGGAGTGCTCCGTGACCTTTTGTCCGGCCCGTATGAGTGTGGCGAAGCCGCTTCCGCGGAAGAGGCGCTCGCCCAACTGCGTGAATGCGAGTATCAACTAGTCATCAGCGACATCACGATGAGCGGTATGTCAGGTCTGGAAATGATCCCGCACGTTAAAGTCGCTTCACCCGACACCGTCATCGTGATGATCAGCGGCATGCAAACAATCGAGAGTGCTATTAATGCGCTTCGTTTGGGTGCTTTCGATTACCTGATGAAGCCGTTTGATCTACGCCAGGCGGAAGCTGCGGTTGACCGCGCGCTCCACCATCACGAACTGATCGTGGCCAAGAGGCGTTACGAGAATCATCTGGAAGAACTCGTCACCCAGCGCACTGCTGAACTGGATGAAGCCCTTGGCTCACTTGAGAATGCTTATCGTTCGACGTTGCAGGCGCTGACTGCGGCGTTGGAAACCAGAGACGCAGAGACCCATGGACACTCAGAGCGCGTAGTAACATTCAGTCTTAGACTGGGTCGTGAGTATGGCCTGATGGACGCCGAGATGAAGGCGCTGGAATTCGGATCGCTGCTTCATGACATCGGCAAGATTGGGGTGCCGGACGCCATTCTGCGCAAGCCTGCGAAGCTCACTGAGGAGGAGTGGGAACGGATGCGGGAGCACCCACTGCATGGTCAACAGATTCTTCGTGGCATCAAGTTTCTCACCGGCGCGGCACGCGTAGTTGCCCAACATCACGAGAAGTGGGACGGCTCGGGTTATCCCCTCGGACTCAAGGCTGAAGAGATCGACGTCTGTGCGCGGATCTTTTCGGTCGCTGACGCTTTCGACGCAATCACCAGCGATCGTGTATATCGAAAAGGCCGTTCGTATGAGGTAGCGCTGGCCGAACTGGACGAATGGGCTGGCCGGCAGTTTGATCCGAAGATTGTGGAAGCGTTTCATCGGGTGCCGCCGGAAGACTGGGAGGAGCTGCGGCGCCGTTCACTAATGCGAAAACCCCAGGATACCGAATGGAAATCGATAACGGCCGGCATTGAACCAGCGACAGCGCATGTGAGTTGATGAGTCTAGAATTTGATCTTTGAAATCTCCCACCGAAGATCAAATCCTAAACTCATTATTGGCCGGGCACGATGTAGCCCTTGCGGCTGCGCAAATACAAACCAACACGACGCGAAGCGACTTCGACTTGACGATACTCGCCTGCTTTTGCAGAGGCTAACGGACGGGTCGGCCGGTAAGTCACAACGTACTGCGAACCAATGTCGCGCGCAATGTCCTCTGCCTGCGCTAGCACTTTGTCGGTTGAATCAGGCAAAAAGATCTGGCCACCGCTCTCTTCCGCAATCTGCGCTAAGTTCTTTTCGCTGTCATGCGTCGCGCGTTCGTATTCTCTTCTTTTGCGACGCATCGCGATATCCGTGTCGATCGTTCCAATCTTAAACGAAGGAGTTCGCGTGGTTCCTGGTGGCAGAGTTGGATCGCCATTTGCGACGGGATTGCTTCCGGGATTTCCGTCGCGCTGCACGCCGTCGCCCTTTCTGGCGATGCTGCCCTTATTCTGCAACGCTGCCCGCGCCAGCACGGTGTAGCTGATGATGTGCAGGCTGGCCTGAACCGAATTCAATTGCCTGAGCGCCGTGGTCATCGTCGCGCGACCACCACCTACATCGACGCCATCACTCACCAAAACAATATGTCGCGTGCCGGGCGTCGTTTCTTTGAATTGATCCCCAGCGGCCACGAATGCATCGGCCAGGCGGCTGCTCTTGCCGGAATTCAATTTCGTCTTCAACACTTTAGCAATCGCGGTTCGATCTGTGGTCCACCCTTGCAGCAATTCAGGCTTCATGGCGAACTGCATGATGGCGATCTTGGTGCCCGGATACAGACTGTTCACTACACGCATCGCGATGTCGCGCGTCAGGTTCGTATCTTTCAAACCCAGCTGATTTCCGAGATCAAGTAACACGAGCACGTTCGTCGGCAGATGTCTGATGCTGCGAATCTGCTGCTGCTTTCCATCTTCCAGCACCAACAGATCATCGACGGTTAGCGTCGGATCGTAGTGGCCGTATGTGTCCGTAGCTGCGATCGGCAAACGCACCTCTTCGGTGTAGACGCGAAGCGGTTGTTCTTGATCTTCTGGTTTTGGAGTTGGGGTCGGCGAAGGTCTGGATCCAGCTTGCGCGGAAGCCGAAACTGAAAACAGCGAAATGGCGAAAATTAAGAGGAGTGAGCGCAACATCTTATTCGTGTGCGATTAAGATTACGCCTGGTTTGATGCGCCTGACTGTACCGTGACGTTGCCCCGAGGTGGCATTATTACGCGCCTTTTCGTGCTTGGGCCTGAACAGCCGTGATGGCGATCGCGTCGACAATGTCCTCCGCTTTGCAGCCGCGCGAAAGATCGTTCGCCGGTCGATCAAGGCCCTGGAGAATCGGTCCGATAGCAGTGGCACCGGCGAGTCGTTCAGTAAGCTTATAAGCGATATTGCCAGCTTGAAGGTCGGGAAAGATGAGCACGTTGGCTCGTCCGCTTACGGCAGATCCGGGCGCTTTAGATTGCGCGATAGCTGGTACCAGGGCTGCATCGGCTTGCAACTCACCATCGATTTCCAGTTCGGGCGCGCGCGCGCGAATTGTGCGCGTCGCTTCAACCACCTTATCAATCAAGCGATGGCTCGCGCTGCCCTTGGTTGAAAATGAAAGCATAGCGACGCGTGGCTCGGACTGGAGGAGCGCGCGGCAGGAATCGGCCGAAGCGATCGCGATCTCAGCCAGTTCGGCGGCGCTCGGCTCGATCACCACGCCGCAGTCCGCGTAAATCATCGCGCCGTTCTGTCCCAGCGATGGATCGCGAAGCTGCATCAGAAAGAAACTCGAGACGAGCTTGAATCCGGCACGCACGCCGATGCAGTGCAGCGCCACCCGCACCGTGTGCGAAGTGGTGTTTGTGGCGCCGGCCACTGAGCCATCAGCCCGTCCGTCCCGCACCATCAGGTTCGCGTAATAAAGCGGATCGCGCAAAGCCGTTCGCGCTTCGTCGATCGTCATTCCTTTTGCACGACGCGCCTCGTACAGCAGCGAGACCATCTTCTCAAAATCACCGGCACGCTTGTGATCGATCAAGTCGACGCCGCCGAGATCGGCCCCGGTATTACGCGCTGCATCTCGGACTTTATCTTCGTCGCCAAGAACTGTTATTCGCGCGAGCCGTTGTCGAGCGGCGGTGCTGGCGGCCACCACCGTGCGCGGATCTTCACCTTCGGGAAGAACGATATGCTGCGGGTTGGAAGCTGCGCGTTCGCGGATTTGATCGAGAATGGACACGGCCGGTGGTCAGTAGTCAGTAGTCAGTAGTCAGTAGTCGAAGAATAATCAATTTATCACGAGGCGCGCCGGCCCGGAAGCTTGCCTGGGGTTAAAGTCGTCAGCTAGACTTTGCTCGAAAAGCAGAACCGAAAGATAGGCGTTCACGTATGACAACTGACAACTGACAACTGACAACTGACAACTGACAACTGACAACTGACAACTGACAACTGACAACTGACAACTGACAACTGACAACTGACAACTGACAACTGACAACTGACAAATGGCAAGGAAATCTAAACTAGAGTTGAAAAGCCGCATGAAGAACCTGCTGATGTTCTTTCCGAACATGGTGGCTCTGACGGCGCGCATGATGGTCGATTCGCGCGTGCCACGCACCGAACGAGCGTTGTTCGCCGCGGCGCTGATTTACGCGATCATTCCGTTTGACTTCATTCCCGACATGATTCCTTTTGTCGGTCAGATCGATGATTTATTTCTGATCTCGCTAACGCTGCTGCGCTTGATTGATCGCACTGACGAATCAGTCGTGCGCGAGCATTGGCGCGGCGGCGGCGATATCGTGGCCTTGGCGGAATCCGCGGCGACTATTGCACCGTTGTTGATGCCGCGCCGAATTAGCCGGATTCTCATTTCGAAGGTTAAGCCGACCGCGGAAGGCACGGGACTCCTGGTGAATGCCTCGAAGCTTCAACCGTTGATGGTCGAGCTTTCGGAAAAAGAATTTCCCGAGCGGGATCGTTTGAAGGAGTTGAGCGAAGCGGGTAAGCGGGCTTCTGAATCTCCCCGTCGCAAGAAGGCGTGAGCCTACGCCATCGTCATCACTTTCAATTCACGTTTCGCCGGTTGGGCAGGCAAATGATTCTTTGGTAATTCGTCTTTGCTCACATACCGATAGAGAATGTCTCGCTGCTGAGGAATGAAGCCCGCTTCGGTGATGAGATAGCGGAGAGTTTCTTCCGTCGCGCGATTGTGCGCGCCCGCGGCTGAAACAACATTCTCCTCAATCATGATCGAGCCCATATCATTCGCTCCGAATCTCAATCCGACTTGACCGAGCCGCAATCCCTGCGTCAGCCAAGACGACTGGATGTTGTCGATATTGTCCATGAACAAGCGTGAGACAGACAACATTTTCAGATAGTCCATGCCGGTTGGTTCTTCTTTGATCTTGCGACCGAGCGCCGTGTTTTCGCGCTGAAATGTCCAGGGAATGAACGCGAAAAATCCGCCGGTTTCATCCTGCAGATCGCGAATGCGTTGCAGGTGTCGTACGCGATGTTCGGTTCGGTCGCCGATGCCGAACATCATGGTAGCCGAAGATCGCAGACCAACCTTGTGCACAGCGCGCATCACGTCGAGCCATTCTTGTGTCGTGCACTTCGTAGCCACGCGTTTGCGCACCTCGTCATCGAGAATCTCTGCGCCGCCGCCGGGCAAGCTGTAAAGGCCGGCGTCCTTCAGGCGCTGCATGATCGTCACGTAATCAAGACCGGAAATCAGATGGATGTTGTGAATCTCTGGCGGCGAGAAACAGTGAAGCTGAAAGCCTGGATACTTCGCGCTTAAGGTGCGCAGCATATCCTCGTACCACTCGATGTCGAAATCAGGATGCAGCCCGCCCTGCATGAGTACGCCTGTGCCGCCCAACGCAATCGTCTCATCGATCTTTTCGCAAATTGCGTCAAGTGTTTGTACGTAAGTGTCGGGCGCTCCCGGTCGGCGATAGAAAGCGCAGAACGTGCAAACGACATTGCAGACATTTGTGTAATTGATGTTCCGATCGATGATGTAGGTGACGATGTTGTCGGGATGTTTTCGCTTGCGAATTTCGTCCGCGGCGGCGCCGATGCTCGCGACATCGTACGATTCGAGCAGCGTTGTGCAATCGTCGACGCTGAGGCGCTCACCATTGATGACGCTATCGAGGATGGGTTGAATGTCCGTCACGACGAATAGTTTATTGTTTTGCGAGATAATACTCAAAAAGTGCGCTTGCCTGTTCGGATCGTTCCCGACATAATCACGCCGCCATGCCCCGGTTCGATCTCCATACGCACTACTACCCGCCGATTTACTTCGACAAGATTCGCGAACTGCCCTCGGAGTTTTCTTTCGACAAAAGCCCTTCAGGTCAAACGATTATCACTTGTCGCGGCGCGCGTTTCTTTGGGGTGACGCCGCCGATGACGGACGTCGCGAAGCGGATTGAAGACATGGATCGCGTCGGCATCGACGTCGAGGTGGTTTCGCTTTCGACCCCGAACGTTTTCTTCACCGACGCGCAGCATCAACCGGAAATCGCGCGCATCGTCAACGATGCTTACGCTGAACTGGTCGCGCAACACCCGACAAGATTCAAAGGGTTTGCGTCAATTCCGATGGACGATCCGGACGCGGCCTTGCGTGAACTGCATCGCGCCATCGATGAACTCAAACTGAACGGCGTGATCCTGTTGAGCAACATCGCGGGCCGGCCGCTCAGCTCGCCTCAGTATCGTTCGTTTTTCGCCGAAGCTAATCGCATGAAGCTTTGCATCCTCCTGCATCCGATGCTGCCCGCGAACCCGGAACCTTTTCGCGAGTATGTCCTTGGCCCAATCATCGGCTTTATGTTCGACACGACGTTGGCGGCGGCGCGGATGTGCTATGACGGAATGTTCCGCGACTTCCCAGATATTAGTTGGATCATTGGACACCTGGGCGGCGCGGTTCCTTACCTGATGGAGCGCCTGGACAACGGCTGGCGAGACTTCGTGGAATGTCGCGCGAAGATCGATGAACTGCCGAGCACCTATCTAAAACGTCTCTACTACGACACGGTGAATTTCAATCCGCATATGTTGATGATGGCGAGAAACATGATCGGCGCCGATCACATGGTCATGGGCAGCGACTATCCGCATCTGCTCGGCTCAATCGATCGAGCAGTCTCTTCGATTCAAAACCTCGATGTTTCTGACGATGAGAAGCAACAAATCTTCAGTCGCACCGCACTATCAATCATGAATAACGCATCATGAAATTGTTCCGGCTGTTGATTGTGATCGCTATTGCCTGCAACGTCTCGTACGCTCAGAAGAAAGCTGCGCGACCGAATTCAAAGAGCACAGCCGCAGCTCAACAGAGTGAGCTGGCAAAACTGCGCGACCAGTACATCAGCGCGACCAAAGAATACAAAGCAAGCTTGCAGAAGCTGCTCGCGTTGTATGAAGACAGCGTCAAGAAGGCTGAAGAACACCACGCCAAGACCCAGAAACTTTTCGCAGAAGGGTTGATTTCAAAGCATGACGTGGAAGAATCTGAGCGACAACTGACGGACGCGAAGCTGAAGGCGGCTACGGTGCGAGAACAGATTGCCGGCGCGGATACGCAGATCGCGCAGGCGCTGGTGGAAATTGAAAGCGAGAAAGAGATTGCTAAACTCGGACCAATGCGAAAAGGCGCTTTCATCACGACCGGTTCGTTCATTCGTTACACGGGCGCCGGTCATTGGCTGTTAAGCCAAGCCTCGGCAATTCAGAGCTTTTTTCAGCAGGCTTTCAAACGGCCTTTGCCGATCGCCGTGTTTGGCCAAGGCGCGATTCACAATCAATGGCGCTTGGATCACCGCAACGCGATGGACATTTCTTTGAAGCCGGATGATCCGGAAGGACAGGCGTTGATAAACTTCCTGCGCCAGAACGGCATTCCATTTTCGGCATTTCGGACGGCGATACCCGGTGTCGCCACCGGGCCGCACATTCACATCGGCATGCCGTCGCATCGGTATTAGGGTAGGGCCCTTGCACCGGTCGCTTCAGCCTATTTCACCGCGTCCAACTTTTCCTTCGCTTGAGCAATAAACCAGCGCAGCCGTGTGAGGTCTTCAACTGCTATTAACAATCGCACGCGATCGAAGAAGCCGCCTTCGATAGCCGCGGACGCGCCGGCGCCGGTCAGTTGCTTGTAGACGATTACTTCAAAATCACCACGCGTTCGATAGCGTTCTTCGAAGTTCACCAGCTTGGTAACTTTGTCTTCGGCTTTGGCCATCGTGTCGAGGACGTTGACCAACTTATCGATCTCGTCGTAGTCGATCAGTGAACGAATCTCGTCGGCCGGGGCGTTCGACTCTGAGGGAATGATCGTGATCAGGGCGCCGGTCGCGCGCGAGGAATCGCGCGTGTCCTGGATCTCAATCGCTTCAACCCGCGCCGATCCGTTTTGCACGCGCAAGGTTCCGACCCATGTGCGGCCTTTGATCAGTAACGTCTCCATGCGGCCGTCAAAATCCTCGAGCTTGTTGCGCGGCTCGTAAAATTGCGGGTCCCGGGGCGCTGGAAGTCTCTGCCACCGGCGTTGCGCCTGGGCGGTAACTGAACCGGAAAGGAATATCATCAAACTGAGAAGCAGCCAGTGAGACGGAGTCATGTGTGATTCTCCTTTTAGTTGGTTTGTCGAGCGGAAGCCGGAGAGAGAGGGCCCAAGGATTGTAACTTAAGCGAGTCCCTTTCAGTTCCAAAAACTGCAACGGCACTGCCGACACGGATGAGGCGATCACGCGATCCGGTCAGCGGAATTAGATAGTTCTGCGGATGCTAACGCTCTTTAGCGATTAGTGGTTGTGAATCGACATCAGGTTCGGGTGGCCGTCGCTGGATGAGTTCGGCCGGTACTGGTGGTGGCGGGTTAGCGACAGATTGCTCCAAGGCCGTGTCAACTATTTCATGTATGCGATTCACAGTCTTGATGTTCAGCTCGTTGCGAACGTCTTCGGGAATGTTTTCGAGATCGGCTTCGTTGCGCGCCGGCAAAATGATTCGATGAATTCCGGCTCGATGCGCGGCAAGAATCTTTTCCTTCACCCCGCCGACGGGAAACACCAAACCTGAGAGAGTGATCTCACCGGTCATCGCCGTGTCAGGCCGTACGCGACGGCCAGTGTACAGCGAGGCCAGCGCCGCCGTGATCGTTACTCCCGCACTTGGTCCGTCTTTGGGAATTGCTCCCGCAGGAACGTGCAGGTGCACGCCGTAATTCTTGAACATCGATGGATCGATGCCGAACTCCTGCGCGTGTGACCAGAGATAGGATTGCGCGGCGCGCGCCGACTCCTGCATCACTTCGCCCAGTTGTCCGGTAATTGTGAAGCCATGACCACCGGGGAGCAGGTTTGCTTCAATGAAGAGAATCTCTCCCCCCATCTCAGTCCATGCCATGCCGGTTGCGACCCCGGCCGGCAATTCTTTGCGGGCCTCTTCCGGATAAAAGCGTGGTGCGCCAAGGAACTCTTTGATATCGGTGGCGTCAACGATGATCTTTTCCGTGTGACCCTGGGCGATCTTCAAAGCAACTTTGCGGGCGACGCGACCGAGGTTCCGTTCAAGCTGTCGCACACCGGCTTCGCGCGTGTAGTTCGTCGCGATCATGCTAATCGCGCCGTCGGCAAACTCGAGTTGCTCAGGGCTTAAGCCGTTCTCGCGAACTTGTCGCGGCACCAAATATCGTTTGGCGATCTGTAACTTCTCGCGGTCGCTGTAACCGGCAAGTTGGATCACCTCCATGCGATCGCGCAGCGGCGGCGGGATTGGCCCAAGTTGATTCGCCGTCGCGATGAAGAAGAC
>JACXTT010014034.1_pt1 | contig 10510 bp, 8 predicted proteins | sample 9270951 | NCBI WGS metagenome assembly JACXTT01 (sample SAMN15532306, study PRJNA645909) | rock metagenome | isolation source: weathered quartz diorite | place: Puerto Rico | collected 2017-06-21
ACACGTCCGGGAAAGCGGACCGTCAGAACGGCAAGAAGCTGTTCGTCAACGGGAAGAACGGAAAGCCCGGTTGTGGCGCGTGCCATGCCCTCGCGGACGCCGAGACGACAGGGACGATCGGGCCGGATCTCGACACCGCGTTCGCCCAGGCCCTCAAGACCGGGATGACCGAGAGCACCATCCGCCAGGTTGTACGCGGCCAGATCGCGTACGCGATCACGACCACGTCCACCGGCGCGCCCGGCATGCCGAAGAACCTCGTCACCGGCAACGACGCCCGGGACGTGGCGGCGTACGTCGCCGCCGCCGTCGTCAGGGACACTGCCGGGGGCACCGCGACCCCCACTGCACCGGCCCCGACACCGGCTCCCGCTCCCCCACCACCTCAGACGACCGGAGGCGGTGCCGGGTCAGGCGGGGACGCTGCTGCCGGCAAGAAGGTCTTCCTCGGCGCCGGCGGATGCGGCGCCTGCCACACGCTCGCCGATGCCAAGACGACCGGCGCCGTCGGCCCGAAGCTCGACAACGTCGCCGCCGACGCGCTGAAGGCGGGCAAGGGGCCGCTTGCCGCTTACGTGAAGCAATCGATCGAGGATCCGAACGCCTATGTCGTCCCCGGCTTCCCGAGCGGGGTCATGCCCCCCGACTTCAAGCAGACGCTGACGGCGAAGGAGATCGCAGATCTCGTCGCCTACATCCTGGCTGTCGCGGGGAAATAACTTGTCCTGACCCTATTGCCGCTCCATATCGACGACCACGTGCGTCAGCGGCACGTCGAAGCGGTGGCGGACAGCCTCGACGACACCACGCTCGAGCCAGTGCGAGCGGCCCTCCGGATGCGTCGAGAGCACGATCTCGTCGACGCCGCCAAACCCCCGGAGCGCGTCCTCCACCGCCTGCACAGGATCGGCGTCGCCGATCTCGCCCCGGGCGGAGAGCCCGATCGCATCGAGCCGCGCAAGGCTGCGGTCGAGACGCGCCTGGGCCGCCTCGCGCGCACCGTCCTCGTCGGACACCCAGTGGCGAAGCTTGGAGTTGAGCGCCGGGCTGACGACGTAGACCTCGGTGCGATCTCCATGAACGCGCTCGCGAATCGCGTCGAGGAGCTCGGCCCCCTCGACCGTCTCGTTGGCGACGACGAGGATCCTGTGGGCGCCGGGTGGGGTGCCGGCAACACGGTGCCGTGAAGGCCCCTCGCGGCGACCCGTCCAGACGAACCACACTGCGGCCGCCGTGAGCACCAGGAACACGGCGACGCCCAGCCACGTCGAGATCCACGAGCCCAGCGCGATCAGGCCGAAGTACCCGATCGCGGCCAGCACGAGCCGGAATGCCGCGCCTTCGTCTTGGAGCGGATTCCTCACGATGCCTCCCTCAGAGGAGGTAGACCGTCGTGTACACGACGATCCACATGACGTCGACGAAATGCCAGTAGATCCCGGGGATCTCGAGACCGTGGTAGTGCTCGGGTGAGTAGTGACCCCGGAACGCGCGCACCGCAGCGAAGGTCAACAACGAGAGGCCGATGAACACGTGAGCGCCGTGGAGGCCCGTGAGACCGAAGAACGTTGACGCGAACGCACCGTCGGTCACGTTGAAGCCGACGTGCGCGTACTCGATCGCCTGCGTCAGCAGGAACGCGAGCCCGAGCAGAATCGTCAGCGTGAGACCGGCCTTCATGCCGGCGCGATCGTTGCGGCGGATCGACTGCACCGACCAGTGCATGGTGAAGCTGGACGTCACGAGGATGCACGTGTTGACCCCGGCGACGAAGACCGGGAAATGGAACGGCGGCGGCGGCCAGTGCCCCGGCGCAGCCGGGTTCACAACGCGAGCAAAGAACAGCGCTGCGAAGAACGACCCGAACAGCATCGCCTCGGAGGCGATGAAGAGGAGCATCCCGAGCACCGTCGGCGCGATCCGCGAGCTCTGATTCGCCTGCGGCGGGCCATGGTGCTCGTGTGCCTCGGCGTGGGCGCTCATCGCGATGCTCCCGCGAGCCGGTCGCCGGCGTCCTCGTCGGAGACGATGTGCTGGACGGGGACCCCGGCGTCCGCGCGAAGCCTCCCGACGAGATCACGGCGGAGCCAGCCCGAGCGCTCGCCGGGAAACGTCGACACGATCACCTCGTCGACGCGTTCGTCGTGAATCGTCTCGATGGCGGCGACATACGGATCGGGATGTGCGATCTGCCCGTGGGCGTCGATGCCCTCGTCGCGGAGCGCCGCCAGCGCTGAGCGCAACCGCCGTTCGGCGTCGGGATGCGCGTGCTCGCTGCCGCGTGGGTCGCTCTGCGGGCAGACGATGAGGAAGCTGGCCGAGCCCTGAGCGGAGCGTTGCCGGATCGCGTCGAGCAGCGGCTGCGAGATCACCGTCTCGTTGGCGAGGACGAGAATGTTGGTCGCCCCCGTAGCCGCGGCGACGTCGGCCACGACATGCCCGACCGGTCGGCTGCCGGCCGCCTTGCGGATCTCGCCGATCAGATCCCGACGCAGCCAGCCGGACTTCGCCTCGGGATGGGTCGAAACGATCACTTCGTCGACCGGCTCCTGGGCGATGACGTCCTTGACAGCGTCGAGCGGCCCACCGCCGTAGACGCTTCCGTGCGCCGGGATGCCGGCCATGCGCAGCGCGTCGAGCGTCTTGTCGAGCCTCCGCCCGGCTGCGGCACGTCGCGTGTCCTCGTAGACGACGTAGCCGGCGGCCGGATCGCTCACGGGCGCCACTGCGACGACCCGGATCGGGCTCTGCGCCGCCCGTCGCTCCACTGCCTCGATCAGCTCGCGACCGGCCAGGGTCTCGTTCGCAACGACCAGCACGACCGCGGGGTCGCTCACGTGTGCACCTCCTCGAGGGCGTGCTGTCCGCCGAAGACGGCGTGGCGGGCGCCGGGCACACCGTACTCGTAGGGCCCACCGACAACTTGCGGCACCTCGTCGAAGTTGAACACCGGTGGCGGCGACGACACCTGCCACTCGATCGTGTTCGCGCGCCAGGGGTTCGAGCCTGCGATCGGCCCCCGCACCCAGCTCGTGATCATGTTGTAGAAGAAGATGATTGACGAGGCGCCGAGGACGAACGAGGCGATCGAGATCACGAGGTTGAGGTCGCCGAACTGGCTCGAGTAGTCGAAGACGCGCCGCGGCATGCCGCGCAGCCCGACCCAGTGCATCGGGAAGAACGTGACGTTGAAGCTGATGAAGGTGAGCCAGAAGTGCAGCTTCCCGAGGCGCTCGTTGTACATGCGCCCCGTGATCTTGGGGAACCAGTAGTAGATACCGGCGAAGATCGTGAACACGGAGCCGCCGAAGAGCACGTAGTGGATGTGCGCGACGATGAAGTACGTGTCCGACGCGTGGATGTCGATCGGCACCGAGCCGAGGAAGATGCCGGAGAGCCCGCCGATCACGAACATCGAGACGAAACCGAGAGCCCACAGCATCGGCGTCGTCAGATGGAGCTTGCCCTCCCACAGCGTCGCCAGCCAGGAGAACACCTTGATCCCGGTCGGGATCGCGATCAGGAGCGTCGAGATCATCATCGGCACGCGCAGCCAGTCGGCCATCCCCGCCACGAACATGTGGTGGGCCCAGACAGAGAAGCCGAGCACGAGGATGCCGACGAGAGAGAGCGCCATCAACCGGTACCCGAACACCGGCTTCCGGGACATCGTCGAGATCACCTCGGAGACGATCCCGAACCCGGGCAGCATCATGATGTAGACGGCCGGGTGGCTGTAGAACCAGAAGATGTGCTGGTACCCGAGCACGTAGCCGCCGTCCCGTGGCACGAAGAAGCTCGTATGCATGACGCGGTCGAACATGACGAAGAACTGCGAGCCGGCGATGAACGGCGTCGCGATGACGACGAGCAGTGACGTCGTGAAGTTCGCCCAGACCAGAAGCGGCATGCGCCAGAAGGTCATGCCTGGCGCGCGCATCGTGATGATCGTGACCAGGAAGTTGAGGGCGGTCAGGATCGACGAGGCACCCGCCCACTGAACGCCCATGTTGAAGAACATCGAGCCGACGGGGGTGTCGGTGGACAGCGGCGCATAGCCCGTCCAGCCGGCCGCAAAGGGCCCGCCCGGGGCGAGGAAGCTCGCGACGAACATCACACCCGCGATCGGCAGAAGCCAGTAGGACAGTGCGTTCAGCCGCGGGAACGCCATGTCGGGCGCGCCGAGCATCAGCGGCACGACGAAGTTGGCAATCCCGGCGAAGGCGGGGATCACGAAGAGGAAGATCATCAGCACCGCGTGCATCGACACGAGGCCGTTGAACGTCTGCGAGCTGAAGAACTGCAGACCCGGCTGGGCGAGCTCGGCTCGGAACAGCATCGCCATCAGGCCACCGACCACGAAGAACACGAACACGGTGACCGTGTACTGGATGCCGATCACTTTGTGGTCGGTGTTGATGCGGAAGTAGTCCTTCCATGAGTACGCCCCGTGTCCGGAGTGATCCTCGGCACGGGTGGGCCGGCCCGAGATCCAGTAGAGCCAGTAGTCGAACGCGCCGAGCCCGAGCAGGAAGCCGATCGGCGCCAGCACGAGCGCGCCGATGAGGACGATGACGGTCCAGTTCAGAACCGGATCCACCCCGAAGGCCCAACGGGAGAGGACGACGATCCCCATCCCCACGCCGTAGAAGAGCGCGGTGCACCAGGCGGCACGGATCCAGCCCGCGCGCAGGAGGAGACCGCGCGGTCTCGGCCCGTACGGGTCGAATCCCGTCGCCGGCTGGTGGTGCTCGTGCTGGACGGCAGTGCTCACGTTGCGGCTCCTATTTCGACCCCGTCAGATACGTGACAAGCGCATCGATCTGCGGCGCCGACAGCGACTGCCCGAACGTCGTCGGCATAACGCCCTTCTGATACCCCGGGACAATGTATGCGTCCGGATCGACGATCGACTGCTTGACGTAGGCGGCGAGCGGCTTCCCCGCCTTCTGGGCGTCCGCGGCGAGGTTGTCGAGATCCGGTCCGATCTTGCCGGTCGAGTTGGCCGGCTTGAAGGTGTGGCAGCTTCCGCAACCGGAGGTCGAGAACGCAGCCGCACCCGAATTGCCGCCACCGCCGCCCGTCTGCTGCTGCTTCACCCACGCGGCGAAGTCGGCCGCGGAGACCACTCTGACCGGCGCGCGCATCGTCGCGTGGCCGAGACCGCAGAGCTCCGTGCAGATGAGCGTGAAGCTGCCGAGCCGAGTGGGGGTGACGATCACGTGCGTGTGGATTCCGGGCACCGCATCCTGCTTCTGGCCCCACTCCGGAACCCAGAACGAGTGGATCACGTCGGCGGCGTTGAGGTCGAAGCGGATGTTGCGGTGGATCGGCACGACCAGCTCCGTCGACTTCACGTTCTTGTCGTCCGGATATTCGAACCGCCACGCGAACTGCTGCGCGAACACCTTCACATGGAGCGGGTTCGTCCCCGCTCGGCCGTTCTGCGAGAGCACGACCGCCGAGACGACGCCGATGGCGATCACGAGAATCGCCGGCACCACCGTCCAGGCGATCTCGATACCCGTGTGCCCGTGGATGGGCGGCCCGTCCGAGTCGTCGCCGGGCTGCACGCGGAAATGCATCACCGAGTAGATGATCACGCCGGCAACGACGCCGAAGATGCCGATGCAGATCGCGGTCGCGAACCAGTAGACGAACGTGATGCGATCCATCTGCCGCGACGCCGACGTCGGCAGCCATTTGATCAGGAGCGCGACGAGCGTGACCGCACCCGCGGCCGCCAACCCGTAGAGGGAGATGCGGAAAATCGAGCCCCTACGCACCGCTCGCGAGACTACATCACTTGAGCTGGGCCCACGCCGCCAGGGTCGCGCCGACCGCCCGAGGTTTCCAAGAACGCTTACGACTCGGTTGCGGAACGCTCACACGCGTCTGCGTCAATTCGCTCATCCCACCCGTCACGACGCTGCGAGGCGGCCTCCGAGCCGCCTCGCGGCGTTAGCGTGGGGAAACCATGTTTCCCCCACGAACCCCCTTCTTCTCGCTCGTGTCGTGGCAACCGGTGCCTGGCCTCTCGGCCGCCATGTCGGCCTTCGGCCGCAACCGCATCACGCACCCGGCGAGGAGCGGCCAGACACAGTCCACGAGCCGGCACGGCGGGCTACACTGTCCGGCCGCCGGGGCCGTTAGCTCAGCTGGTAGAGCAGGGGACTCTTAATCCCAAGGTCGAAGGTTCGAATCCTTCACGGCCCATCGAACGAACTGTGAACTCCGCGAGTGCCAGGCGCGAAGCGATTGCGGCCGAATGGTCGCCGTGCGATCACTTGGAGCGGACAGCGAAGGGGCGTATCGTCGCGACAACCGGCAAACGGCAGGCACCTGTAATCCGACACGCGAGAGGCAGGCAATGAACAGGCACCGATTCAGGCTCCTCCTCGTGCTCACGGCAGGGCTGCTGCTGACTGCAGGCGCCGTCCTTGCCGGGACGACGAGGACGATCCGCGGCACCGCAGGCGCCGACACGATCCGTGGAACACCCGGGCCGGACACGATCTACGGGTTGGGCGGGAACGACAAGATCTATGGTGGCGCGGGGAACGACAAGATCTACGGCGGCGCCGGCAACGACCACCTCTACGGCGGCGCCGGGAACGACCTCATCGTCGCGGGAGCCGGAGCCGATGTGATCTCGTGCGGGCCCGGCAACGACACCGCCGTCGGCGATTCGAGCGACAAGGCCGCGGCGGATTGTGAGCATACCCGCGGCATCCCCAGGCCCGGTGGCGGCGGCACTTCGACGCCCAAGCCTGCATGCTCCAACGGGAAGGACGACGACGGCGACGGCAAGATCGACTACCCGAACGATCCGGGCTGCGACTCGCCATCCGACACGGACGAAACCGATCCGACTCCTCCGCCGCCGACGATCCAGGCCGGCACGTACTGCGGCTTCACGGAGCAGGGACCGGGGCTGTGCGTGACCACCGACGGCCACACCGTGACCGGATTCCAGACGTCGGCGATCGTCGACTGCCAACCCGACTCACGGTGGACATGGACGGTGACCTTCAGCGGCCAGGGCGTCCCCATCCAGTCCGACAACTCGTTCTCGTACTCGTACGACGGGCCGCTGGACAGCTCGTCGACCGACTTCTCGAACATCCAGGAGAACGAGTTCATCAAGGGTGTCTTCACATCGGACGGCAAGGCGACGGGAACGCTGGCGCTGAGCACCTTCTCCTTCGACAACCAGGGCACGCACTACGCGTGTACGCAGAACCCCGTGTCCTGGCACGTCGCCAAGCAGTAGACCGATCGATCCCGCCCGATCGCAAAGCCGGCCGGGCGGGATCACCGGGCGCGTAGAGTGCCGCGCGATGCGGATCCTCTCCGTCGTCGGCAATCGCCCTCAGTTCATCAAGAGCGCGCCGCTGTCCCTGGCACTCCGCGCCGCAGGGATCGAGGAGATCGTGGTGCACACCGGCCAGCACTACGATCGCGAGCTTTCGGAGATCTTCTACGACGAGCTCGGGCTCGCGGAGCCTCGGCACTCCCTCGACCTCCGGACCGCCGACATCCCGACGCTCGAGACGGCTCTCGACCGCGTCGTGCGCGACGAGTCCCCGGACGGCGTGCTCGTCTTCGGCGACACGAACTCAACCCTTGCCGGCGCGCGGACCGGCACTGCGGCGGAACTGCCGGTCGCTCACGTCGAGTCGGGTCTTCGCAGCGGCGACCTGGAGATGCCGGAGGAGCGCAACCGAATCGAGGTCGACAGGATCTCGGCAACGCTCTTCGCGCCGGACAAGCGCTCCCGGGACATCCTCTTGCTCGAGCGGGTCGAGGGTGAGATCCATGTCGTCGGCGACGTGATGGCAGACGCCGCACGGCTCTTCGCTCCGATCGCGCAGCGCCGCATCGCCGAGGAGCGACCCGCAGGCTCGTATCTCGTCGCGACCGTGCACAGGCAGGCGAACGTCTCGCAGCCACGCCTGGGGCGCATCGTCGCGGGTCTCAACGGACTGTCCGAACCCGTCCTCTTCCCGATTCATCCACGGACGCGTCACTCGATCGAACGAGAAGGCCTTCACCTGGCGCCGCACGTCGAGGTCCTGCCGCCACTCGGCTACCTCGAGTTCACCGCGCTCGTTTCCCGTGCTCGGGCGATCGTCACCGACTCGGGGGGTCTCCAGAAAGAGGCTTACTGGCACGGCGTTCCCTGCGTCACGCTGCGCCCGTCGACCGAGTGGATCGACACCGTCGAAGCCGGCGGGAACGTGCTCGTGGACGACGATCCCGTCGCGCTCTGGGCGGCGGTCAGCCAGGCGGCGATGCCGGAGCACCGGCCGGTGCTCTACGGCGACGGCCACGCCTCCGAGCGGATCGCCGCCGCCCTCCTCTCCAAGTAACAGTCTGTTACAAGGCCCGGAGCACCGGGTACGATTGCGCGCCGTGACCCGTCCGGAGACGACGCACGAGACGAGCACTGCGGCGGACAGGCGCACCTTCGACGTCGCCATCGTCGGCGCCGGCTACGTCGGCGTGCCGCTCGCGCAGGTGTTCGCCGAAGCCGGCAAGTTGGTCGCTCTGCTCGACGTCGACGCCGAGCGTGTCGCGAAGCTGAATCGTGGCGAGAGCTACATCGAGGATGTCCCGTCGGCAAAGCTGCGAGAGCTGGTCGAGGAGCGGAGCCTGACCGCGACGACCGACTACGACGTCCTCCGCGAAACGGACGCGATTCTCGTCGCGCTCCCCACCCCACTTTCGAAGCAGCGTGAGCCCGACCTCTCGATCGTCGAGCGAGCGGCTGCCGAGATCGCCCCGCGACTGCGACGGGGACACCTCGTCGTGCTCGAGTCGACCACCTACCCGGGTACGACACGGGACGTGCTCGTCCCGATTCTGGAGCGTGGCAGCGGCCTTCGCGCAGGAGCCGATTTCCTCGTCGCCTACTCCCCGGAGCGGGTCGACCCTGGGCGCGTCGACCACACCACGCGGACCGTTCCCAAGGTCGTCGGCGGCATCGACGAGGCATCGACGGACGCCGCGGCCGCCCTGTACGGCGGCGCCATCGACACGGTCCACCGCGTCTCGTCTCCGGAGGCCGCCGAGCTGACGAAGCTGCTCGAGAACATCTTCCGCTCGGTCAACATCGCCCTCGTCAACGAGCTCGCCCGCCTCTGCGACCGCATGGGCATCGACATCTGGGAAGTGATCGACGCCGCCTCGACAAAGCCGTTCGGCTTCATGCGGTTCGAGCCGGGACCCGGCCTGGGCGGGCACTGCATTCCGATCGATCCCTTCTACCTGACCTGGAAAGCCCGCGAGTACGACTTCACGACGGAGTTCATCGAGCTGGCCGGCAAGGTCAACCAGGCGATGCCGTACTACTGTCGCTCGCGCATCTCGCAGGCGTTGAACCACGGTCTGGGCAAGTCCCTCAAGGGGTCTCGGGTGCTCGTTCTCGGCGTCGCCTACAAGGCCGACATCTCGGACATGCGGGAGTCACCGGCCGTGCGGCTGATCGGCCTGCTCGAACGGGCGGGCGCCGACGTCGCCTACCACGACCCACACGTGGGCTCGTTCGTCGAGCACGGTCTCGCCATGTCGTCGGTGCCGCTCGAACCCGCCGCGTACGACGTCGTCGTGATCGCGACGGCGCACACGAGCGTCGACTACGCGGCACTGGTGGACGACGCGCACGTCGTGGTCGATCTCCGTAACGCCACGGGGCGTGCGCGGATCACATCAGAGAAGATCTGGAAGCTGTGACCGATCGGCTCGTCCGCGTCGGGCAGGCCGGGCTCGGAAACTGGGGGCAGAACCTCGTGCGCAACGTCGACGAGCTCGCCGACCTGGCCTGGCTCTGCGACACGTCGGACGACCTGCGAGCCCGGTACGGGAACCGGTACCCGAGTGCGCGGACGACCGGGGACTTCGATGACCTGCTCGCGGATGACGAGCTCGAGGCGGTCATCGTGGCGACGCCCGTGCCGACCCACTACGAGCTCGCCCACCGCGCGCTGTCCGCCGGGAAGCACGTCTTCGTCGAGAAGCCGCCGGCGATGCGCCACGCCGAGATGGCCGAGCTGCTCGATCTGGCGCGGGCAAAGAATCTCGTCCTGATGCCGGGTCATCTCCTTCTCTATCACCCGGGCGTCCTCAAGCTCAAGGAGCTCGTCGACTCGGGTGAGCTGGGCGAGATCCTGTGCGTCTACGGCAACCGGCAGAACCTCGGTGTCATCCGCTCGCACGAGAACGCGTTGTGGTCGCTGGGAGTCCACGACCTGTCCGTGATTCTGTGGTTGATCGGAGAGGAGCCCGTCGAGGCGATCGCGCTCGGGCGTGCGTTCCTGCAGCCCGGCGTCGAGGACGTGGTCTTCTGCTACCTGGGCTTCCCGTCGGGCAAGGTCGCGCACATGCACCTCTCGTGGCTCGATCCGCACAAGATGCGGAAGATGACCGTCGTCGGGAAGGAGAAGATGGCCGTCTTCGACGACATGGAGCTCGAGCGCAAGATCACGGTGTACGAGAAAGCTCCGTGGGA
>JACXTT010014035.1_pt1 | contig 10510 bp, 10 predicted proteins | sample 9270951 | NCBI WGS metagenome assembly JACXTT01 (sample SAMN15532306, study PRJNA645909) | rock metagenome | isolation source: weathered quartz diorite | place: Puerto Rico | collected 2017-06-21
TTGCTGAAGAACCCCGCCGGCGACTTGGTCATGAACGTCGACGGGACGCTCTCCGATAACAGCACCCTGACGGCGAAGCTCTTCCCCAGCCGCTAGATCTGCTCCCCGTCGCCAGGGCCTCACCGGCGCCGTTCCTTCATGAGCTCGCGGAGGTCGGGCGAGTCGAGGAGGATCGTCGCGGCGGCCGCGCGCAGGCGATCGACCGCCTCGTCGGGCAGCACGAATGACGTGGGAAGCTGATTGAGGAAATCGCGCTCCCGTGTGTCTTTCAGCGCGTGGAACGAGACGTCGATCGTGTAGATGTCGGCGTCCGGCGCGTTCGCGACGTTCGAGAGCTTCGGGTCCTTGTTTCGAGCGAAGGCGGCCGAGTCGCGTATCTCGCGCAGCGCCGCCCATCGAGCGTCGATGTCCTTGAGGAGCTCGACCGATTCGCTCGCATAGCGGTCGATGGGCACGCCGGCCGCCTTGGTCAGGATGGCCGTGGGACCGGGCGCATTCGGGGACGCGTTCCAGCTGGTCCTGGGCGTGGACACCGAGTTGACGACGAAGATGATGATCCGGCGCACCCGGTCGAGGGGCGTCGGCCGGCCGGCGGCCCGGAGCGCTTCGAAGGTCTCGAGATAGTCGAGCACGCCGCGCAGGCCCAGATTGTCGGACAGGCCTCCGTCCACCAGGTGGAAATAGGGGTCCTCGACCGCGTCATCGAACTCGCGCAGCTCCTGGAGTCGTTTCAAGATGCGCCCGGCCGGCCGCGGCGGCCTGGCCACTTCGGTGAACTGCCGGAGCCAGGCCGGCTCCCGGTAGCCGCACGTCCCGCCGTAGTTGTTGATCGTGAGCGGCGACAGGACGACCGGCACCGCGGACGAGGCCGCGGCCGCCCGCGCGAGCCGGAAGCTGCCAAGGTCGGCGCACATCACGTCGAAATTCTGCGGCATGAACACGATACGCGATCCGGTCGTGAGCTCGGTCGCGCTCACGGCGATCGTCGGACCGCCCGTCCCCTTCAGATCGGCGAAGGTGGCTCCGTCGAACAGGAGCTCGTCGTAGAGATTCGCCGCGAGCTCGGAGCGCCCCCAGCCCTTTGACAGCAACACACCCCAGTTCAGGGGGTTCAGGATGCGTCTGACGAGCTGGCCCTGCACGTCGTGCTTCAGGAAGCGCTTCTCGTACTCGTCGAAGAGCTTCTCGCCGTAGAGCCCGTAGGCCAGGGCGGTGAAGCTGCCGCCCGACACGCCGGTGATCACGTCGACCTCGTCGAGCAGACGAGCGGTACGGCCCGCGGAGCTGACGATCTCGAGGCGCCGCAGGGTCTCCAGAACGCCGAAGGAGAACGCGGCGGCGCGCATCCCGCCGCCGGAGAAGGCCAAGATGATCACGTCGTCGGTCGCGCCCCGCTTGATGCCGAGCCCTTCGAACCGGGGCGTCGCCGATTCCTCGAAGTGCGCCAGCGGAGGGTTGACGATTCGGGGCACCTGGTCGCCGAGGAGCAATAGCAGCAAGGCCTCGCCGACGACCAGGACCGACGCGCCCAGGAGCACGCGCGACGCGCTGAGCTGGATCACACGCGAGCCTCGCTTTGTCGGCGGAGCAACGGCTCGGTCATCTCCCCGTGTCCTACAATCTCACGCCGCGCCGGGACGACACGAACACTATGAGAGGTCGGGAATTTCTTGGGGCTCGCCGAACCGCTCTGATACGGTTTCGTCGTGCAGAGAATCCCGGCCAAGGAGGATCCCATCGACACCGAGAGCGTGATCACCCGTCGAAAGTTCGTCGGCGTAGCGGGAGTGCTCGCGGGCGCCACGGTGCTCGGCCCGACGGTCGCCGGGGCGCAGGCGCCGCCGTCCGGCAAGCCGGCCGAGCCAGTGAGCACGATCACGACGCCGCCGCGCGACTGGTCGCCGGAGGCGAACCCGACCACGTACGTCGATCCCGACGTGATCACGATCGATCCGGCGTTCAACCGTCTCCGGCAGGGCAACACGCCGATCAAGCGGCTGTGGACGGGCGCGCTCTGGTCGGAAGGCCCGGCGTGGTGTGGGCAGGGGCGCTATCTCGTCTGGAGCGACATCCCGAACAACCGGCAGCTCCGATGGCTCGAGGACGACGGCAGCGTCAAGGTGTTCCGCGCGCCGTCGAACAACAGCAACGGCAACACGTTCGATTTCCAGGGCCGCCAGCTCTCCTGCGAGCACCTGACCCGGCGGGTCGTCCGCTACGAGCACGACGGCTCGATCACCATCATCGCCGACTCCTATCAGGGCAAGCGGCTCAACTCGCCCAACGACATCGTGCCGCATCCCGACGGCAGCTACTGGTTCACCGATCCGCCGTACGGCGGCCAGCTCTACGAGGGCACGCCCGACGCGCCGGGCGGCCCGAGCAATCCACAGGGCCGCTTCAAGCATCGGCTCGGCCAGCCGCCCGAGGTCGCGAACCTCAAGCGCGAGCTGCCGACGGCCGTGTATCGGGTCGATCCGACCGGCCGGCTCGACCAGGTCGTCAGCGAGGATCAGCTGCCCAACCCGAACGGCCTGACCTTCTCGCCCGACTACAAGAAGCTCTACGTGATCAGCACCGGCCCCGGCCCGGGAGACAAGGGCCCCGGCGGCAAGCGCGACATGCACGTGTTCGACGTGGCCGCCGACAGCAAGCTCTCCAATCAGAAGCTCTTCAGCGACTTCATGGTCGACGGCATCAAGTGCGGCCCCGACGGCGCGCGCTGCGACATCGACGGCAACGTCTGGGTGTCGAGCAACGGCAACCCCGGCGGGCGCGGTCTCGGCTACAGCGGCGTGACCGTGTGGACCCCGGAAGGCAAGCTGATCGGACGCATCCGGCTGCCCGAGGTGTGCGCCAACATCGCGTTCGGCGGCCCCAAGCGCAATCGGCTGTTCATGTGCGGCAGCCAGTCGCTCTACGCCCTCTACGTCGCCACGCAGGGCGCCGCGCCGAGCTGAGCCGGCCGCGCTCTATCCGAGACGACGGCGGTCCGAAGTCGCCGAGCCGGCGACAGCCGGACAGGCTCGCGTATCATGAGCGCACTGTGGGATCGGCCCCCGATCGTGCGCTCGGCTGGCTCCTGGCGTTGGTACTCGCGCTCGCGCCCGTGCCGGCGCGTGCGGTGGAGCCCGATGCCGCCGCGGGCCTCACGCTCGAGCGCGTGGTGCTCCTGATGCGTCACGGGATCCGACCGCCCACCAAGGCAACCGTGACTCCGCTGGGCATCGCCGCCGCGCCGTGGCCCAAGTGGGATGCGCCCTACGGGCACCTGACGGCGCACGGCGCCGAAGCGATCCGGCTGCTGGGACGCTTCGACCGTGAAAGCCTGGCGGCACGAGGGCTACTCCCGTCCGAAGGATGCCCGAAGCCGAGCGTCGTTTCCGTGTGGTCGGACACCGACCAGCGCACCATCGCCACCGGCGACGAGCTGCTCAAGGGCATGTTCCCCGGCTGCGAGCTTCGCAACGGCCATCTCGCCCAGGGCGCCAAGGATCCCTTGTTCAACCCGTACAAGGACGGCGTCGCCGTCGACGCGGCCGCCGCCCGGCAGGCCATCCTCTCGCGCGTCGGCAGCCTGGAGAGCCTGCGTCGGCGCCACGGCGCCGCCTTCGACCGGCTGCAACACGTGCTCGGCTGCTGCGCTCCCGCCGTGTGCCAGGCGGCTGGGCTGCCGACAAGCTGCCGAATGGCCGAGCTGCCGGGCGACATCGCGCCGCCCGAGCCGGGCGATGGCCGCCCCGATCTGACCGGCCTGTTCGACTTCGCACCGAGCGCGGCGCAGACGCTGATGCTGGAATATGCCGAGGGCAAGAAGCAGGTCGGCTGGGGCCGGGTCACGGCGGCCGACCTGGAGCTGATCGGGAGCCTGCACGCCCTGAAGGGCGACCTGCTGCAGCGGCCTGCCCTGCTGGGCGCGCACGGCGCCACGAGGCTGGCGCGGCGGATGCTCGACGCGATGGAGGGCGCCGATAGGCCGCTCTACACCGTGCTGGTCGGCCACGACACCAACATCGGCGATCTCAGCGGCCTGCTCGACTTCGATTTCCAGGTGACCGGCTACGCGGCGAACACGCCCCCGCCCGGCAGCGCCGTCGGCTTCGAGCTCTTGGCGGACCGAGCCGGCGCCCGCTACGTCCGCGCCTTCTACCGCTCGCAGAGCCTGCAGCAGATGCGCGAGCTCACCGCGCTCGACGCGGCGCGCCCGGCGTTCCGCCAGGCGCTCAGCATTCCCGGCTGTGCCCTGCCGGGCGACGCGGCGCGCTGCTCACTCGACACCTTCGCGCGCCTGGTGCGGGGCAAGCTGATCCCGGCGCCGTGAGCTAGCCCGGACTCGCGTCGGGATTGGCGGCAACCCAGCTCATGAAGATCTGATAGCCGAGCGCCAGAAGCGTGGCGCCGACGAACATTCCCAGGATTCCGCCGGTCGCCAAGCCGCCCAGAGCGCCGAGCAGGATGACCGGCATCGGCGCGTCGACTCCGCGACCCAGCATCAAGGGCTTCAGGACGTTGTCGGCCATCCCGGACAGCAGCAGGATGATCGAGTACGCGATGGCGGCGCCGTGGCCGTAGTTTCCGCTCGACCAGATGTAGCCGATCGCCGGCAGGATGACGATCAGCGCCGGCACCTGCGCGATGCTCAGAACGAGCGTGATCGCCGCCAGGACTCCGGCCCACGGCACGTGGGCGATCAGGAGCGCGACGCCGACGAGGATCGCCTGCACGAAGGCGATGCCGATGACGCCCTGGGCGACGGCGCGGATGGTCGCGGTGGACAATCGCGCGAACGTCTCGCCCCGCCCGCCGCCGATGATGCGCTCGAAGATCGCGCGACTCCCGCGCGTGCCGGCCTCGCCGTACGCCATCACGATGCCGGCCACGATGAAGGACGCCAGGAACTGCAAGAGCCCGAGGCCGATGCTCGCGACGATCGCGAGCGCCTTGCGCGCCAGCTCGCCGATCTTCGGCTGCATGCTCTCGACCAGGCCGGGCAGGTCCGTGTACGCCTTCGACCAGAAGGCGTAGATCTTCTGGCCGACGAACGGCCACTCGCTGATCCCCTCGCGAGGGGCGGGGATCTTCAGCGTGTTCTGCTGCACGGACGTCACGAAATCGAGAACGGAGCTGCCGAACGAATTCATCAGCAGCGCGGTCGGTGTGATGATGAGCAGGCCGCCGATGATCACCACGATGGTGGCGGCGAGGCCCTGCTTTCCGCCGAGGCGGCGCGCGAGCGATCGGTGGAGCGGATAGAGCGTGATCGCCAGGATGAGCGCCCAGGCCATCAAGGTGAGGAAGGGCGCGAAGACGACGTAGCACAGCCCCGCCATCACGGCGATCACGCCGGCGCGAATCAGCACGTCGAGCAGACGAGCCGCGGCGCGCTTCTCGAACTCGGAGCCGGGCTGCCACGGCGTGTTCATCGCGTCGCCCGCCGGCGGGCGTCGTGATTCTACCCCAGCGCGCGACCGCGCTGGCGGCAAAGCTGGGGGCGGCGACGGCTAGCCCGCGCTGGCGGCGCGCGGTGCGGCCTCGCGGTGGTCGGCCACGCCCATGGCGGTGAGCGTCTTTCGGCCGAGCGGCGTGACGGAGAGGGCGCGGCTGTCGGGGACGCGCGCGACCAGGCGTCGCGCGAGGAACGCTTCGGCCAGGCCCGCACCCACGGCACCCGAGATGTGGTGGCGGCGCTCGGTCCAGTCGAGGCAGCCGCGGCAGTAGTGGCGCTTGGCGCCGCGCGCCTTCGGCAGGTCGACGCCGAGCTCGGCGAGAAATCTCTCGCCCGACGCCGTGACCTCGCCGCTGCCGTCGGCGAGCACCACGTGACGGCGGCGCAGGAGCATGTCGCACACGAGGACGCCCAAACGCCCGGCCATGTGGTCGTAGCACATCCGCGCTTCGCGGAGTGCGGGCTCGACGCGATGATGGGGCGGCCAGCCGTTGGACGGGATGGTCGCGACCGTCATCAGCCCCTCGATGGCCCGGGCGACCTCGGCGGAGCGCAGCCGGTAATAGTGGCAGCGACCCTGCTTCTCCATCGTGAGGAGATGACCGCCGAGCAGGCGAGAGAGATGGCTGCTCGCCGTCGCCGCGGTCACCCCGGCGAAGTAGGCCAGCTCCTTCGCGGTCAGCGCGCGGCCGGTGAGCAGCGCGGTCAGGATGCGCGTCCGGGCGGGCTCGCCCAGGAGCGCGGCCACCGTGGAGAGCATGTCCGTGTCGCCCATGAGCCAAGACTAGAGGGCGCGGGCCTTCGCGGCAAGCTCGGACGCTTCGGGCTCGATCGAAGCGTTCGGCGTGGACGGCCCGCGCGGCGCGTGGCCTACTTCGAAAACAAGGAGGACGACATGCTCACACTGTGCATCCGCTACACCCTGGACGCCGCCAAGCTCGCCGATTTCGAGGCCTACGCGCGCGCCGTGGCCGGGCCCATCGAGCGCTGCGGCGGCAAGGTCGTCGGCTACTTCACGCCGACGAAGTTCGCCGGGCCCACCAACCTCGGGCTCTCCCTGATCGATTTTCCGAGCCTCGCCGCGTACGAGCGCTACCGCGAGGCACTGGCCGCCGATCCCGAGCACACGGAGGTCGCGCGGCGCGCCGCCCAGTCCGGCGTCATCCTGGTCGAGGACCGCTCGTTCGTGCAGCGCGCGTCGTAGGGGCGCCCGCCACGCTCACAGGGGTTAGCGGACACGGGAGCCGCTAACCCCGTGTGGCCCGCTCCAAGGTCGTCGACGAGAATCGCTTGTCGGCTCCACCCTCGCTCCCGTGGTAAGACGGTTCGCGGGTGGCATCGTGATGCGTTCACCAGGGAAGCTCGTATCCGCAGCGCTCCTCGGCCTGAGCTGCGCGGCGGCGAGCGCCGCGGGAGAGCCGGGGCGGTTCTCGCCGGTGGCGCCCGGCATCGAGTACGCGAGCTTCGAGCGGCGCTCGGACGACGTCGAGACATTCCAGATCCACGCATTCAAGGTCGATCTCGAGGTGGCGGAGCTTCATCTGGTCTCCGGTGGCGGATCCTCCCCGCGCCGGACCGTCGAGAAGATCGCCGCGCCGTACCCGGCGGTCGTGGCCGTCAACGCCAGCTTCTTCGACGCCGAAGGCCGCGCGATCGGGCTCGGCGTCAGCGACGGGCAGCTTCTCGCCGCGGGCCGGCGTCAGAGCTGGGGTGCCCTGGTCGTCGAAGGCAAGAAAGCACGGATCGTGCTCGGGAGCGACATCCAGGATTACCGAGCGTACCGCCTGATCGTCCAGGGCATTCCCCGTCTCGTCGTCGGGGGGAACGTTCAGCGGCTCAAGCCTCAGGTCGCCGTGCGCACCGCCGTGTGCGCCGCGGCAAGCTCGGTCGTGATCGTCGTGGCGACCAAGGTGGAGACCAACGACTTCGCGCGCTTCCTGGCCGACGCGCCGGACAAAGGCGGCCTCGGCTGCTCGGATGCGCTGAATCTGGACGGCGGGCCGTCGACCCAGCTCGTCGTGAGGCTGCCTTCGATGAATCTCGCCCTGCCCGGTTGGGCGGTGCCGAACGCGCTGCTCGCCCTCCCGGGCAGGATGTAGGGCAGGCCTCGCGCGGCCTACCCCTGGCTGAGGAGGAGATCGGAGCGGTCGTACTCCTGGCTCGGCTCGATCGAGCCGGGCTGTGCGCCCCGGGGCTCGACGGAGATCGGCGTCACGGACCCTTCGCGCGGCTTCGCGGGCTCGCTGGTGTCGATCCCACGATTCGCTTGAGCGCTGTACGCCTTCTCGAGGGCCCAGCCCGTGCACAGGACCGCCAGGATGACGAGAGCAGTGAGACCGATCGCCCGTCGTGCCTTGTTCATCGTCCTCTCCTCCCTCGCGAGACCGAGCATCCGTTGCCTCCACCGCGCGAGCCCCCCGACCAATCTCGGTGTCCTTGCGCCTCGTGCCTTCGTGAAACAGCAGCAACGATGCCAACGGTCGAATGCTGCGGGAACGAGGCGCACGAACCTTTACGTCCACGCCGCCGCCGGGTCTAGCCTCACGGCGATGCGGGCACGTCTCGGCGTTGGGCCGAGAGTCGCTGTGCGCTCTAAGGCAGCGATTCTTCGCTCGTGAAAAGCGGGGACGGCCTGGACGCCGGCGGTCCGATGCTCGTCGGGCCAGCGCCCGGTGGACCTACTGAAGCGGTGTTGACTCGGTGCGTCGAGCCCGAGCGACGCGGCTCACGCGGCGCGCGATCGCCCGGGCGTTGTGCCTGACGCCTCCCGAAACGCCCTGATCAGCGCGCGTGGGCCCTCAAGAAGCGCCGCGCGTGGTCGACCACCTCGTCGATGTGCTCCGGCGTGTCCTTCCACGGATAGATGGTGACCTCGGACTTCGGGGCGAGAGTGGCCACTTCCATCGCGACCTTGTAAGGGTGCGCGGGCACGTCGTCCGGCGCGATCAGCAGCGGCGTCTTGATGGAGCGCACGAAATCGCGCGACACCGTGAACACGAAGTCGGCGCGGTTGGTGTACATGCTCGTGAGGAAGCGGTGAACCATGTCCATCGTGAGATCCGAGCGCTTGGCGCAGAGCGGCGGCCCCCAGCCCTTGATGTTGTTCTGGTAGAACAGGTCCGGGATCTCGGGCCGGAACCCGCTGGGCTGCATCATCGCGGCGGCCACGATGCGCTCGGGAGCCCGCTTGATGAGGTTGTGGATCATCGGCCCGCCGATGCAGAAGCCCATGACGAGAAACTCCCGGATGCCCAGGTGGTCCATCAGCCCGAGCTGGTCGTCGGAGTAGGCGTCCCAGGGGCGATCGATCTCGAGCGGGCCGCTCGACTGGCCGGGGTTGGCGTTGCGCAGGTCGGCGCAGATGCAGCGGAAGTCGTTCCGGTACCGCTCCATTGGATTGAACGGCGAGGCGGTCTGCCAGGACGAGTGGGCCGAGTTGAGCCCGCCGCCCGGGATCAGGAGCAGCGGGAAGCCGGAGCCGACCTCGGTGTAATGGATGCGGACAGGGCCTCTCTCGTAGAACGGCATGGCAGGTTCTCCTCCCTCAGCGAATTGCCGCTACTCTATACCATCCCGGGTCGCTCACGACCCGGCGGGAATCACAGGCCTCCCAGGTCGCAGATGATGCGCCACTCGGCATCGGACACCGGCTGGACCGAGAGGCGCGCGAGCCTCACCAGCACCATGCTCTTGAGGCGCTTGTCGGCCTTGATCTGCTCGAGAGTGACCGGCGTCGGGATCTTCTTCACCGCGGCGACGTCGATGGCGCGCCACGCCGAGTCGGTCGAATCAGGATGCGCCTCGGCCACCACCTTCACGATGCCGACGATCGCGCGCTCCTTGCCGGTGTGGTAGAAGAACGCCTCCTCGCCCTTCTTCATGGCGCGCAGATTATTCTGCGCGGAGAAATTACGGATGCCCGTCCACTCCGCGCCGTCGCGCCCTTGGCCCACCTGCTGCTCCCACGACCACTCCTCGGGCTCGGACTTCAAGAGCCAATGTGCCATGGCATGGTACGGTACCATCGCTCGGCGCCCATGCACACGCTGCTGTTCCTCGACCCGGGCCACTTCCACGCCGCGCTGACCCTGCGCGTGCCGCAGCCGCGCGTGGCCGACGAGGTGTTCGTCTACGCGCGGCAGGGCGCCGAGCTCTCGGACTTTCTCGCCCTGCTCGAGCGGTTCAACCGGCGCTCGCCGAACCCCACCCGCTGGCGCCCCGTCGTGAGCACGTCGGACGATCCGCTCCGGCGGCTCGTCGACGAGCGGCGCGGTGACGTGGTGGTCCTCGCCGGCCGCAACGGCGGCAAGGCGCGCACGATGCGCCGGCTGCACGAGGCGGGCTTCCACGTGCTGGCCGACAAGCCCTGGCTCGTCGAGCCGGCCGACCTCGAGCCCGTGCGGGCGAGCCTCGCAGGCTGGCCGCTGGCCGCCGAGATCATGACGGGACGTCACGACGCGGCCGCCGGGCTGGTCAGGCGGCTCGTCGGCGTTCCCGCGATCTTCGGCGAGTTCCGCGACGACGGACCGGCGATCGAGCAGGAGAGCGTGCACCATCTGGAGAAGCTCGTGGACGGCGCTCCGCTCCGGCGTCCGTGGTGGTTCTTCGACGTGCGCGTGCAGGGGAGCGGCCCGGTCGACATTCCCACCCACGTCGTGGACCAGACGCAGTGGTTCGTCGATCGCGATGTCACGTCTGCGAAGCTCGTGTCGGCCCGCGCCTGGTCGACGCGAGTGCCCGTGGAGGCGTTCCGGCGGATCACCGGCGAGGCGAAGCTCCCGGCCGAGCTCGAGCCGTTCGTCGACAGCGACGCGCTCGGCTATCGGTGCAACGCCGAGCTCGTCTACCGGATCGGCCGCGTCACCGCGCGAGCGGCCACGAGCTGGAACCTGTCGGCGTCACCCGGCGGCGGAGATGCCTCGCACAACGTCGTGCACGGCACGCGCGCCGACGTCCGCCTGGAGCAGAGCGCCCGCACGGGCTACCGTCGGCGCGTGTTCGTCGAAGCGCGGGCCGACCCGGCCACCGTCGCGGGCGCGCTGCGCGACGCGATCGAGGCGTGGC
>JACXTT010014036.1_pt1 | contig 10508 bp, 11 predicted proteins | sample 9270951 | NCBI WGS metagenome assembly JACXTT01 (sample SAMN15532306, study PRJNA645909) | rock metagenome | isolation source: weathered quartz diorite | place: Puerto Rico | collected 2017-06-21
ATGCCTACGCGAACTTTCGCCATGGCTGTTCCTCCTGCTTTCTCTCTCAACTGATTTCGGTGCTGAGGTCTGTGGTGGTGGGTACGACCGGGGGGACGGCCGCAGGTCGGGTGGGACGGTTCGCGGGAGCACCGCTGCGGTCCTGGCTGGAGCGCTCCGCCTCGATCAGGTCGGAGAGCCAGCGGACCTCGCGCTCGACGGACTCGGTCGCGTGCCGGCGCAGCTCGGTCTGGTAGCGGTCCGAACCGCTTCCCAGGGCGCGGGCCCGGTCCAGCCGCTCCTGCAGTCGCGAACGGCGACCCTCCAGGATGCGCATCCGGACGCCGGCGTCGGTGCGGGAGAAGAACGCGAACCGCATGTTGAAGCTCTCGTCCTCCCAGGCAGCCGGCCCGGCTTCGGTGATCTCCGAGGCGAAGAACTCGATGCCGGCCGGGGTGACCTGGTAGACGATGCGCTGGCGACGCGAGACGGCGCTCGACATCGTCGCGACCTCGGTGATCCAGCCCGAGCGCAGCATCCGCTTGAGCGCCGGGTAGAGGGAGCCGTACGACAGCAGCCGGGTCCAGCCAAGGAGCAGGTTCAGGCGCTTGCGCAGCTCGTAGCCGTGCAGCGGGGACTCCTGGAGGAGTCCGAGCACTGCAAGCTCGAGGGTGGCACCCTTGCTCGGCATCTGAGGTCCTGTTCTCTGCTATCGAGACGTTCTATCGAAAGTTCCTATCGGAGTAACCTATCGCATTGATATATCGCAGCACCAATTCGCCGCGTGGCTCCGGCGTGTTCTGAATCGGACCTGAACGGCTTCCGAGCCGGTCGTGGTGGGCGTTCAGGTTCGACGCCGTACCCTCGGACCAGCGCTTTGACGCCCTGAACTGCCCCTGCCCTGCCCCAGCACCGCCTCCCCGGGAGTCCGAACACCGTGAGTTCCAGCACGCCACGTCCGCCACGCCCCGCAGGATCCAAGCGCGCCGCGTCCAAGCCGGGCTCCAAGAGGGGACCCCAGAACCGACGCAAGGGTGGGCCGAAGCCCAAGCTCACCCGCACGCAGATTTTCCGGCGCGTGCTGCGCTACCTATTGATCGCCGGGGTCGTGTTCACCGTGCTGATGGTCTCGATCGCCTACTTCGCCTACGAGTCGACGAAGATCCCGAGCCCGAACCAGGCCTTCCAGGCGCAGACGACCAACATCTACTACGCCGGCGGCAAGGCCAAGATCGGCCGGTTCGCGACCCAGAACCGTGAGTCGGTGCCTCTCTCGGACGTCTCCCAGGCGATGCAGGATGCGGTCATCGCCGCCGAGGACCGCACCTTCTGGACCAACAAGGGCATCGACATCAAGAGCATCCTGCGGGCTGCCTTCTCGAACGCCCAGGGCAACGCCACCCAGGGTGCCTCGACGATCACCCAGCAGTACGTCAAGCTCCTCTACCTCTCCCAGCAGCGGACCTTCACGCGCAAGATCAAGGAAGTCTTCCTGTCGCTGAAGATCCACAACCAGCAGTCGAAGACGCAGATCCTCGAGGGCTACCTCAACATCGTGTACTTCGGACGCGGTTCGTACGGCGTCCAGGCAGCCGCCAATGCCTACTTCGGGATCCCAGCCAAGCAGCTCAACGCCTCGCAGTCGGCGATGCTCGCAGCGGTGCTGAACTCCCCGAACTACCTCAGCCCGGACCGCAGTGCCCAGGCACGGGTCGCGCTGACCCAGCGCTACGACTACGTGCTGGACGGCATGGTCGCGGCCGGGACGCTGACCCAGGCGCAGGCCACCCCGATCTACGGCAAGCTCCCGGCGATCAAGAAGCAGTCGACCTCCAACCTGTACGGCGGCCAGAACGGCTTCATGCTCGACATGGTCAAGAGCGAGCTGCTCAAGCTCGGCTTCGACGAGGCCCAGATCGACGGCGGCGGCCTCAGCGTCGTCACCACGTTCACCCGCCAGGCGATGGCCGCGACCAGGAACGGTGTCCTGGCCCAGAAGCCCACGGGGCTCAACCAACTGCACGCCGCCGCCGCGTCGGTGGACGTGAAGACCGGTGCCCTGCTCGGCTTCTTCGCAGGCCAGGACTACCTCAAGAGCCAGCTCAACTGGGCCTCGATCGGCGACTCCCCGGGGTCGGCGTTCAAGCCGTTCGCGCTGGCCGCGGGACTCGAATCCGGCTTCAGCCTCAAGTCCACCTTCCAGGGCTACTCGCCGTACCGGTTCCCGAGCGGGCTGACGGTCAAGAACGAGGGTCAGGGTGACGGTCACAGCTACGGCGCCAAGGTCAACCTGATCAAGGCGACCCAGGAGTCGATCAACACGGCCTACGTCGACCTGACCGCGTCGATCCCGAACGGACCGCAGAAGGTCATGGACACCGCGATCAAGATGGGCATCCCGGCGAACTCGCCCGGGCTGTCTCCGGACGCGACGGTCGCGCTCGGGTCGGCGACTGTCAGCCCGATCAACATGGCCAACGCGTACTCGACGATCGCCGACGGTGGGCTCTACCACAAGGTCTACGTGGTCCAGAAGGTGACGAGGGCCAGCGACGGCGAGGTGCTCTACACCGCGCCCGCCCAGACCCAGCGTGCCATTCCCGCGGACGTCGCCGCGGACGTCAGCTACGCGATGCAGCAGACCGTCACCGGTGGAACCGGGGCGAACGCACAGGCCCTGGGTCGGCCGGCGGCCGGCAAGACCGGCACGGCGACCAAGACCGGCGGCAAGGTGATCACGTCGTGGTTCGTCGGCTTCACTCCGCAGATCGCCACCGCGGTGATGTACGTGCGCGGTGACGGCCAGCAGACCCTCGAGGGCTACCTCAACCCGTTCTACGGCGCGACCTACCCGACGAAGACCTGGACCGCGATCATGCAGACGCTGATGAACGGTCTCAGTGTCGTGCCGTTCCCGCCGCCGGCCTACGTCACCGGGACGCCGCCGTCCTCGGGACACGCGCCGACGCCGCCGCCGAAGCCGAAGCCGTCGAAGACGCCGACGCCGACGCTCACCCCGACGCCGACCCTGACGCCCACCCCCACACCGACACCCACACCGACACCCACGGCAACGCCGACCGGGCCGTGCACACCGGGTCTGCTGCATACGTGCCCGACCCCCACGCCGACTCCGTGACCGATCCGGTGTCCTCCCCGACCCGGGAGGACCCGGTCGCTGGTGCCCTCTCGGAGGTCATCGGCGGGCCGGTGGGCGCTCGCGCCCGCCCGCACCGCTTCTGGACGCCGGTGCGGGTGATGCTCGCGCTGTTCACGGTGGTGTTCTCGCTCGGCCTCGTGCAGAAGTACCCGTGCGGCGAGACCAACTGGTCCAACACGACGGTCCGCTACGGGAAGATGTGCTACTCCGACGTGCCCTACCTGTACGTCGACCGCGGGTTCGCCGAGCACCGCTACCCGTACGCCGCACCCGACGGCCGGTACAGCTCGATGGAGTACCCGGTGCTGATCTCCTACCTGGCCTGGGGCGCGTCCGAGATCACCTCGCTGATGCCGTCAGGCCCCTCGGAGGCGATCCGCGCCAAGACGTCGGTCGACGGCCTGTGGGGACTGCCGGGCATGACGAAAGAGGTCAACACCTACTTCCTGGTGACGGCCGTCCTGCTGTTTCTCTGCGGCCTCGGCTCGGTGTTCTTCCTCGCCGGCGCCAGTCCTGGTCGCCCCTGGGATGCGATGGGCCTGGCGCTCTCACCGACCCTGCTGGTGGCGGGCCTGGTGAACTGGGATCTCTTCGCGGTGCTGTTCACCTGCGGCGCACTCTGGGCCTGGGCGCGTGGCAGACCGATGCTGGCCGGGGTGATGGTGGGCCTCGGTTTCGCCACCAAGCTGTACCCGCTGTTCCTGCTCGGTGCGTTCCTCGTCGACGCCGTTCGTCGCCGTCGCCCCGACATGTTCGCGGTGGCGCTCTCGGGCGGTGCGGCAGCCTGGCTGCTGGTCAACCTGCCGGCGCTGATGGGCAACGCCTCGGCCTGGCGGGTGTTCTGGAGCTACAACTCGTCCCGTGCTGCCGACCTCGGATCGCTGTGGCTGGTGGCCAGCCAGCGCGGCATGAACGCCAGCGCGCACACCATCAACCTTGTCTCCGGAGTGGTGTTTGCCCTTGCCTGCGTGGCGATCCTGACCTTGGGGCTGCGCGCCCAGCAGCGGCCACGGGTGGCTCAGATCGCGTTCCTGATCGTCGCGTCCTTCCTCATCGTCAACAAGGTGTACTCGCCCCAGCACGTCCTGTGGCTGTTGCCGCTTGCTGCGCTGGCACGCCCGAGATGGCGCGACCTGCTCATCTGGCAGGCGTGCGAGCTCGCCTACTTCGGAGCCGTCTGGCTCTACCTCGGGGGCTGGCTGGCGTCGTCGTCGGGCAGCGATGCTCCGGCGTACCAGCTGGCGATCGTGATCCGCGTGATCGGTGAGATCTACCTGATGACGATGGTCGTCCGCGACATCTGGCAGGCCCCCGCCGACGCCGCGTCAGCTGATGTCGACCCGGTCGAAGGCGGTGGCCGTGTGCCGGACCCGGACCTCGACGACCTCGCCGATGTCGGGCACAGCCACGTCTGAGGGCAGGAACAGCATCGAGGCCTGCATGTGCGGAGGCTCGGCGAAGTAGCGATGCTTGCCGTCGACGGTGAACGGCGACCGGGCAAGACCGGCGGCGTCGAGCCCTCCACGGGCCAGGGCTCGGGCCCGTGCCCGGACACTGGCCTCGCCCGTCGGTGCTTCCAGACCGATGCCGTGGGCGGTCCCGCCCGAGACGACCAGGATCGTGCCGCCGCGTGACACCGAGCGGCCGCGGTAGCCGATGACCTCGCCACGTTCGACGCGGTGCGCGTCCAGGACGTGCGCACGGACGGTGAGCGCCCCCGGGTCTCCGAGCCACAGCTCGGTGCCGATGCGCTGCCGGAACTGAGTGTCCGGATACGACGCCGCCAGCGACGCCACCTCGGCTGCCGACAGGTGCGACACCCAGACCGGGCCGTTGCCGAGACCGGCCGCGACCAGGTCGGTCAGCAGGGTCTCGGCCTCGGCGAGATTGGCGCCGGGTCCGCCGAGCGGCAGGTGGATCGATGCTCCTTCGAGGCGCACGTGAGGATGCTTCTTCAGCTCGACCGCTGCGTCGCGCAGCCCGCGGGCGGTGAACCCGTGGCGCTTCATCGACGTCATCCGCTCGAGCACGATCCGCGGATTCGCGTGCACGTCGAGGAGGCCGCTCAGGTCCTCGAGCGAGCTGATCGTGTGGATGACGCGGGCCGTGTGCGCCGCGTCGATCGCGCCGTCGTCGAAGGAACGCCACGGCGTCAGCACCAGCACGTCATCGGGAAACCGGGTGGCTACCTCGTCGACCTCGTACGGCGTGCCCACGGCGATCTGCGGAACCCCCAGCCAGGCCGCCTTGCGTGCCAGCCGGGCCAGCCCGAAGCCGTACCCGTTGCCCTTCGCGACCGGCACCAGGCCGGGACGCGCCTGCGCGGTCGCGCGCAGGTGTCCGCGCCACCGGTCGCCGTCGACGTGCAGAACCAGACTCACGAGGTCATCTTCGCAGCCGGCTCAGCCACGGCGTTTCAGGTACAGGTCGAACGCCCGGTAGATCGCCTTGTTCAACGGCAGATCCCACTCGCCGACGTACTCGACAGCCTCGCCCCCGGTGCCGACCTTGAACTGGATCAGCCCGAGGTGCGGGTCGTCGGAGGCCAGGGTCTCGGTGATCCCGCGCAGGTCGTAGACGTGTGCTCCCGCGTCGCGGGCGTCGGTGATCATCCGCCACTGGATCGCGTTGGATCCACGGACATCACGCTTCTCGGTCGACGACGCACCGTAGGAGTACCAGGTGTGGGTACCGACTCGGATCCAGATGGTCGCCGCGACCAGGTCGCCTTCGTGGTGCGCGAGGTAGAGGCGGATGCGGTCGGGATCCTCGGCACCCAGTGCGGTGAACATCGTCTGGAAGTAGGCCAGGCCGCGAGGCGTGAAGTGGTCGCGTGCGGCTGTGAGTGCGTAGAGCTCGTGGAAGGCGGCCAGGTCCTCGGTACCGCCGACGCGCACCTCGACCCCGCTCTTGGTCGCCTTCTTGATGTTGCGCCGCCACAGCTGGTTCATCTGCGCGAGCAGTTGCTCGTCAGTCAGCTGCCCGCTCGCGTCCGCCAGTGGCAGCTGGAAGTTGTACTGCGGCTGGCCGGCCGCGAACCCGCCGGCGACCGCCTGGCAGCGCCAGCCGAGCTCGCGCAGCTGCGAGACGACTCGCGCCCCGCTCTGGCTTCGTTCGGTCGGCGGCAGCTGGGTGAGGGTGGTGACCGCGTCGTCGGCGATCCCGTCCTTGATCACGGCGGCACCCCAGCGGCGAGTGATCACCGGAGGTCCGATCCGGATGCCGAAGGCGCCTTGGGACTTGAGGTGATCGGCCATCGGGCCGAGCCAGGCACCCAGGTCCTCGGCGTCCCAGTCGATCACCGGGCCCTCGGGCAGGTAGGCGAGATAGCGCTTCACCCGCGGCAGCTGCCGGTAGAGGACGAGCGCGGCTCCGACGACCTGATCGTCGCGGAACCAACCGATCGATTCTGCCTGCCACTCGGCCTTGACCGCCGCCCACGCGGGCGTTTGCAGGAAGCTCGCCGAGTCCCGTGTGCGCAGGAACGCCAGGTATTCTGCAGCGGCGATCGTGCGCACGGACAGGGGAGAGGTCACGGAGCGAGACTAACGATGCTCTCGTCAGTGGCCGAGGTCGCGGTCGACGACCTGCCGGATGATCTGCCATGCCGGCTTGTCCGTCTGAACGAGCTGCAGGTGGTTGCCCGGCACCCGGCCGAGCTGCGCGTTCCCGCCGGCGGCGCGGTCGGCTGCGACGTACGACGTGCTCTGGCTGATCGGGACGAGTTCGTCCTCGAGCGCGTGAAAGGCCGTCACCGGGCCGTGGGCGGGCACCAGCCGGGTCGGGTCCCCGAGGTTGTATCGGTCCGGGAACTGGGCTGCGCTTCCGCCCATGAGCAGCGTGACTGCCCCGTTGCCGATGTGCTCGGTCTCGCCGACGGCCAGGTTGAGGACTCCCGAGAGCGAGTAGGTCCGGTCGATGGTCACCTTGCTCGCCCCGCCAGGGGTCTTGTCGGTGCGCGAGGCCGCCCAGACGGCGAGGTGACCGCCGGCCGAATGCCCCAACAGCACGACCGGCAGGGTCTGGTCGATCGGCAGTTGAGGAACGTAGTCGATCGCCTCCGCCACGTCGCTGAAGGTGGTCGGCCAGCCGCCACCGGCGTACGTGCGGCGGTACTCGATGTTCCACACCGCGTACCCGTTTCGGCGCAGGTCGAGCGACGCGGCGTCCATCAGGTCGGCACCGAAGCCCCGGAACCAGTAGCCGCCGTGGATCAGCACCACGAGTGCCTTGGCCGTCCGCGCAGGCAGGCCGAAGAACCCGTGCTGGTCGGGGTGCTCGTTGCCGTACGCGATCTGCTCGTTGGTGGCCGGGACGACCAACCGGCGACCGAACGGGCCGCAACCAGCCACCGCGGCAGTCGCGAGACCCGCACCGCCGAGCAGGACGCCCCGCCGGGTCAGAGACGCGCGCGCAACCACGCGAAGTCCTCCTGGTGCTCGGCCGCGCCGCCCGGCGTCTCGCAGATCACCGGTGCACCGGCATCGCGCACCACCCCGGCAAACTCGTCGGCGTCGAGCTGACCGCTGCCAAAGTTGGCGTGGCGGTCGGCTCCCGAGTCGAACGCGTCCCGGCTGTCGTTGGCGTGCACCAGGTCGATCCGGTTGGTGATGGCGTGGATCTGCTCGACCGCGTCGGTCAGCGAGATGCCACCGGCCCAGGCGTGACACGTGTCCAGGCAGAACCCGACGTTCTCGTGTCCGTCCGCCTGCTGGATGGAGGCCCAGGTCCCGGCGATCCTGTCCAGGTGGCGGGCCATCGCGTTGTCGCCGCCGGCAGTGTTCTCGAGAAGCAGCGGGATCTTCAGATCCGTCGCCTCGACTGCCTTGCGCCAGTTGTCGAACCCGACAGCCGGGTCGACACCCTTCTCGACGTGGCCGCCGTGCACGATGAGCCCCTTGGCTCCGATCTCGGCCGCGGCATCGAGATGTTGCTGGAGCAGCTTGCGGCTGGGGATCCGGATCCTGTTGTTCGTCGTCGCCACGTTCACGATGTACGGCGCGTGCACGTAGAGGTCGATCCCGGCAGCCTCGGCGTCGGCTCTCAACCCCGCCGCCCCGCCGGCGTACCGGATCTCCGGACCCTTGTATCCCTGGGGGTCGCCCAGGAAGAACTGCACCAGGTTGGTGCCGCGCGCCTGTGCCTCGGCAAACGGATCGGTCTGGTCGACGTGTGCCCCGATGGCGAGTTCCGCGGTCATGACATCAGCCTAGGAGTGCGTACCCACACGACCGTCGCCTACTCAGCCTGAAGCCTTGCTAGCCAGATAGTGCCGCTTGCGCGCGGCCGCCAACGCAGCGGTGCCTAATCCGAGTTCCGCAGCCAGGTAGGCCCAGTAGGTCGCGTCCGTCCTGGGGCGGTCGAGTCGCAAACCAGCGAGGCGCACAGCTCCAGCCCCGAGCCAGGTGGCGCCCACCGCTCGCTGGGCTCCCGCCGACCGGCTGAGGAGCGCGAAGGCGCCGAGCGCGGCGTACGTGCCGCCGAGCCCGGCCCGGGTCTCGGTGATCGCCCGCGGCGAGACCGGATGCAGCTGCAGGGCCTCGGCAACCCGCTCCGGGATCAGGACGCCGGCGGCACCCGACAACATCAGGGCGGCGCTGCTCAGGTGTCCCAGGTCCATGACGCCAACGTAGGCCGAGGAGGCAACGTTTGTGGATTTGAACATGTTCAAATATGCTCGCACCATGAGCCCGAACCCCCAGGACACCCGGCAGTTGATCCTGGACACCGCGTTGCGCCTCTTCGAGGAGCGCGGGTACGCCGCCACCACGATGCGAGCGATCGCAGCTGAGGCAGGTTTGGCCCCGAGCAACGCCTACTACTGGTTCGCCAACAAGGACGAGCTTGTCCAGGAGTTCTACAACCGGATCCAGGACGACCACCTGGTGCGCGTCGCGGACGTCCTCGCCGGAGCCGGATCACTGGCCGAACGACTGTCGGCCGTGGAGCACGGCTACCTCGACGTGATCGGTGGATACCACGGGTTCGGTGGCGCCTTCGTGTCAACGGCTCTGGGGTCTTCCGCCGCGAGTCCGTTCAGCGACGAGTCTGCGCGACCGAGGGAGAAGTCGATCGCGATCTACCGCGAGGTGGTCGCCGGGGCTCGACCCGCAGTGCCGGAAAAGATCAGGGGTGCGCTTCCGGAGTTGCTCTGGCTGTGCCATCTCGCGATCACGCTGTTCTGGGTCACCGACTCGAGTCGTGACCAGGAGCGCACCCGACGTCTCGTGGACGCGGCCGTTCCGCTGGTCGCGCCGCTGATCCGGGTCGCGAAGCTCCCATGGGCGGGATCCGTGACCGACCAGCTCGAACGAGCGCTGGCGGTGGTGATGGAGAGGACGAGCGCATGACAGTGGTGGAGAACCGACGTGTGCCGGTGCGCAACCCCAGGACCTGGGTGCCGGGTCCGGGTGGCTACGTCATTGCGGTCGTGATCACCTGCGTGGCGTTCTCGGTGGTGCTGACCGGTGCTCTGGTCGCTGGCTCGCCGCCGCAGATCGTCGCCTACTGGCCGTTGATCGCCGCTGCCTGCTGCACGTTCGGGCTCCCGGTCGGGATCCTCGGTGCGGCGGTCGTTCACGTCACGACCCGACGTGCCCGGGCCGAGTGGGTGCACGTGCTGGTGGCGGGGCTGGTCACAGCCGCTCTCGTGCCGCTGTGGTTCCGGACGCTGTACGGCGGCGACTTCGACCTGGGATGGATCAGCCTGGCCGCGGGTGGTTGCGGGGCTCTCGGCCGCGGACTGGCCCGACCGTGGATCCGGCCGCGATGAACACCCCGGGCTTCGGCGGGTACGTCGTGGCGATCGTGCTCAGCTGGCTCGCGTTCCTGCTGATCCTGCTGCTGGTCACACTCCCGATCGAGCTTCTCGAGATTCGCAGCGGATTCGGACTCGCTGCCATCGTCTGGTTGGCGAGCTACGTCGTCATCGTCGGAACCCCGGTCGGCGTGGTCGGCGCGACGATCGTCCACCTCATGTGCCGGCACCAGCCGCGTCAGTGGGTCCACGTGCTGGCGGCAGGCGGCGCGGCGGTTCTGATTGAGACGTCGGTCGCACTGCTGGCCGGTGCCCAGGCGCCGCAGCTGCTCGACCCGGTCGTGCTGCTCGTCCTGGCTCCGATGACGCTGGCGGCCATGGTCGGCCGTGCAGCCGTGATCCCGCTGGTGCACACGCGAGCTGTCCACAGGCCTAACGAACGACGTGCAGCCCACATGCGCCCGTTCTGACGATTGGCCACGCGCGCCCCGCTCCGGTTACCCTTGCGCGTCTCCCTCTCCCGATGAGGGGGCGACACCGCACAGCCCTCCTGCCACGGAAACGCCGTGGCCGCCAAGTCCGAAGGAGGTGGAGAACGCTATGCGTAACTAC
>JACXTT010014037.1_pt1 | contig 10508 bp, 11 predicted proteins | sample 9270951 | NCBI WGS metagenome assembly JACXTT01 (sample SAMN15532306, study PRJNA645909) | rock metagenome | isolation source: weathered quartz diorite | place: Puerto Rico | collected 2017-06-21
CGTACTCGCCGAGTTTTTTCCGTCGGGTGGCCGATTAACCGAAACTTCCGCCGGATCTGTTGGTTCCTACCTTGGTGCAATGTAACCTCGAACCTGGGGTTTTCACCACCTTTCAGACGTACGATCGCCGACGGTGCTAACCGATTGTTATCACTGTAGGCGCCTCGTCGTAGATGATCGAGGTCACGCTCAGCGGGTTCGCCCGAGCCCTTGACTACATAAACCTTCGGTATGATTCCGGCCTTCGTCATGAACCTGGTGAACTCACCATCGTTGGTAAGGATGATCAAACCCTCCGACCCGAAGTCGAGTCGTCCGATTGGATAGACTCGCTCTCTGATCTTGCCCTTCACGTAATCGAGAACGGTGGGACGTCCTTCCGGATCGCTCGATGTGGACATTACATTTTTAGGCTTGTTCAGCAGAACATAGACGTGCCTTTGGGGCGGCCGAACTTTTTTGCCGTCGACCTTGATGACATCCTCAACGGGATCCGCCTTCGAGCCCAATTCTGTCACCAGGTGGCCGTTCACCGTGACGCGGCCGGCTTGAATCATTTCTTCGGCGTGCCTGCGGGACGTAACGCCAGCATGCGCAAGGATCTTCTGAAGCCGCTCCTGCATACTTCAATTGTATCGGGGTTTTAGGATTCGACGATCTGTTCCTCAACCGCTGCCTGAGCTTTGATGAGCTCTTCGAATTCCTCCATACTCGGCAGCTCGGCCAGATCCTTGAGGCCGAAATGAACCAGAAATTCTTTCGTAGTCTTGTAAAGAATCGGACGGCCTAGAACTTCTTTGCGTCCTGCAGTCGTGATCAGTTTCTTGTCAAGAAGGGTCTTGATGACGCTGCTGGCATGAACACCTCGGATATCTTGGATTTCAGGTACAGTGACCGGCTGTCGGTACGCGATGACGGCCAGTGTTTCCAGCGCCGCCAGCGATAAACGCGTCGGCGGGATCTGGGTTTTGATGAATTGTTTCAAAATTTCATGGTGTTCAGGTTTAGTTGAGAAGCGATAGCCCCCGGCAACCTCACGTATTTCGATTCCATGACCTTCAGCGCGATACCGTTCCATCAATTGGTCTACGGTTCGCTGGACCTCGATCGTGCCTACATCCGGGAGCGCCGCATGAATAGTTTCCAGACTAACGGGTTCCTTCGCCAGATAAACGATGGCTTCAAGAAGCGCTGAAAGATTTGGATAACTCATAGTTCGGATTGGCTTGGGCGGTGATTTCGCCAAATGCTTTGTCCTGTTTCAAATGGATGGCGTGAATCCGTGTCAATTCGAGAAGCGCTAGGAACGCCGTGATCAAAGCACGCCGTGATGCGATTTCGGGCAGGACCTCCAGCAATGCTACACCGCCAGGAGCTGCGACAATCCTCTCGAATAAAAATGCCATCATCTGCTCGACCGAAAACTCGTCACGATCGACCTGCATCAGCGGCCGTTGTTCGGCTCGCTTCAGTACATCCCGAAAAACCACGAGCAAATCATACAAAGTGACCGCCATCTCCGGTTCCAGTTCACTGTCTTCCATTGCAATCGAACCGGGATTGGACCACGCCGCATTTTCGACCAACTCGCGCTGGTAGAGCATCTGTGCGGCGTTCTTGAACTTTTCGTATTCCAACAGCCGCCGGACGAGTTCCGCCCGGGGATCCTCTTCCTCTTCAGGACTGATATCCGGATCCGGCGGCAGAAGCATTCTCGATTTAATGTAAATGAGCTGGGCCGCAATGACCAGGAACTCCGAGGCTACATCCACGTCGAGTTCCTCCATCAGATGAAGATGCTCGAGGTATTGTTGCGTAATCTTCGCAATCGGAATGTCGTAGATGTCGAGCTTCTGTTTGCGGATGAGATCGAGCAGTAAATCGAGTGGTCCTTCGTACAAGGGCAGCGAAATTTTGAGATCGTCGAGCATCAAAGTTTAAATTTTCATCGCTTCTCGAACTTCAATCATCGTCTGCTCAGCGGCGATCTTCGCCTTTTTCGAACCTGCCTCGAGGATATCTTTCACGTCACTAGGATGGGACTCCAGTTCCTGACGCCGTTGGTAAATTGGCCCCAACCGTTTCTGCAGGCTATCGAAAAGCCACATTTTGCATTCAACGCAGCCTATTCCGGCGGTGCGACAACCCTGGTCCACTTCGGCCACCCGGATTTTATCGGAAAAAACGTCGTGGTAATCACCCACGGGACAAATGTCGGGATTGCCGGGGTCCGTGCGCCGAACGCGAGCCGGATCGGTGACCATGTTTCGAACGATCTCCTTCATTGCCGGAGGATTTTCACTCAGGGCGATGGTGTTGCCGTAACTCTTGCTCATCTTGCGGCCATCGGTTCCCGGCAACTTCGGAACCTCTGTCAGCAAGGTTTGCGGTTCCGAAAACACCTGACCATAGAAATGGTTGAACCGGCGGGCAATCTCGCGTGTCAGCTCGATATGTGCCACTTGATCGCCGCCTACGGGTACGGCGTTCGCCTTGTAAATAAGGATGTCGGCGGACTGCAGCAGCGGATACCCGAGGAACCCGTAGGTATGCAGATCGTGGTCTTTGATCTCGGTCATTTGCTCTTTGTAGCTTGGCACCCTTTCGAGCCAGGGCAACGGCGTGATCATCGAGAATAACAAGTGAAGCTCCGCGTGCTCCTTCACACCAGATTGAATGAACATTGTCGATCGTTGAGGATCAATCCCGGCAGCTAACCAGTCCATCGCATTGTCGATGATGTTCTCCCGGATGCCCTCTGTGGAGTCATAATGCGTGGTCAGCGCATGCCAGTCGACGATGCAGTAGAAACATTCATAATCGTCCTGCAATCTCACCCAGTTATCGAGCGCGCCCACTAGGTGGCCGAGGTGTAGCTTGCCGGTCGGCCTCATACCACTGAGGATTCGTGGCTTTTTCATTGTTCAGATCAAATACGAAAGAACGAAGTCTCTGACCGGATAAAAAAGCATACCCGGAACTCCGAGATAGAGGAGAGCGAGGAGCAGCATAAAACCGTAACTCTGCATCTGCTCCAATGCATTCGCCAGCGATCGCGGCAACAGGCCCGATATAACGGCGGCTCCGTCCAGCGGAGCAACAGGGATCAAATTGAAAACCGCCAACAGCAAATTCAACATCATCCCGTGATAGGCCACCAACGTCAGCGGAAGCAAAATTGATCCTCCAGAAATCTCGTTGAATACGACTTTGGAAATTATTTCTTTGTCGTTGGACAAAAGGAACTTAACAACAACCAGGAAAATGAATAGGAGGGTTGCCAGCAGAAGGTTACTGATTGGACCGGCAGCAGCGACCAGCATGTGATCGCGGGATGGACGCTTAAGCCGGGATACATTAACAGGCACCGGCTTGGCCCACCCGAACATAGCGCCGTGAAGCACAAATATTCCCAGCAACGGAAAAACAATTGTCCCCATCAGATCGGCATGAACCATCGGATTCAGCGAAACCCGGCCTAAATATCGGGCCGTAGGATCGCCGAAACGGTCCGCCGTCCACGCATGCGCCGATTCGTGAATGCTCAGCGAGAGCAGAAGAACAATAAACTGGATAATGCCTACGTAAATCTCGACGCTCATTGCAATAAACAGTCATTATTGCACACGGGGACAGCCCCGAGCCATGTGCTATAATCGCCGCCATGCACGTCGTCCTGCTCAGACTCGCGCTGGGCCTGTATTCCCTTGGTTTTGCACATTCCGTTTTTACTGCTCTTAAAAAAAAACAAACGTTTTTCCAGCCGGCTTTGGCAGCAGTCTTCGGAGGATTCATCCTTCATGTCGCATCGATCGTACTTCGCGCTGTTGATGTCCGTTACCTGCCCCTGACGCAGCAGTACGAAGCGTTTTCTTTTTTCGCTGCCCTGGTCACGTTGGGTTTTCTTATCGCCTACGCGAAATATCGTATTGCCTCGTTGAGCGTCTTCGCTTTTCCCTTGATCTTTGTCATGACTTTCGTCGCAAATCTTTTTTACGATCCGTCCGCGGCCATTCCGCCCGTACTGCGCAGCAATTGGATTTATATCCACACACCCCTTGTTTTCTTTGGGTATGCGGCGCTGTTTATCGCATTTACCGCGGCGATCATGTACCTGATTCAGGAAAGAGCTCTCAAGTCAAAACATCCGATACGTTTTCATAACTGGCTTCCCTCACTCGAAGTCTGTGATGACCTCGCCTACAAATCCCTCGCCATTGGTTTTCCGTTGATTACGCTGGGCATCGTTACCGGTGCGCTTTGGGCGCAGGCGGTTTGGGGCGTTTGGGCTTCAGACGCCAAAGTGCTCTTTTCATTTCTCACTTGGCTGGTTTACATGCTGCTGATTTCCTATCGGCTGATCGCAGGTTGGCGAGGCCGCAAGGCTGCCTACCTATCCATCGTCGGGTTCATCGGGGTTCTGGTGACTTTTCTCGGCGCAAATTATTTTGGAGGACTTCACACGTTTCAGTGATGCAGCTTGCACTGGTCGGCCTTAGTCACAAAACAGCACCAGTCGAAGTCCGTGAGCGGTTGGCGTTCCGCAATGACGCTCTTCGCTCGGCTTTGACGTCGCTGGTCGACCGACAAGCGGTGAATGAAGCGATGATCTTGTCGACATGCAATCGTGTCGAAGTCGTCGCCGAAAGCCCCGATGACCGGATGCTGCGGGAGTTTATTTGCGAGTTCCACCAGATTCCGCATGACTCGGTTTCAAACCATCTCTATAGCTACCGCAACGCCGACGCCATCCGGCATGTTTTTCGTGTGACCGCGAGTTTGGACTCCATGATTATCGGTGAGCCGCAGATCCTGGGTCAGGTTAAAGAAGCCTATCGGATGGCGATGGATGCAGGAACGGTGGGTATGCACCTGACCGCGCTCATGAATCGCGCATTCGCCGTAGCCAAGAAGGTTCGAAGCGAAACCGGCATATCGCAATCGGCTGTCTCGGTCAGCTATGCCGCGGTCGAGCTGGCTCGGAAGATCTTCGGCGACCTGTCCGGTAAAACCGTCATGATCATCGGCGCCAGCAAAATGGGCGAACTTGCGGCAAAACACCTGAAGAGGGCCGGCGCATCCTCGGTGCTCGTTAGCAATCGAACGTTCGAACGCGCTGTCGAATTGGCAAAGGTGTTCGAAGGAGCAGCGGTTCCGTTCGAGCATTTCACCGATCACATGGCTGGGGCCGACATTGTGATCACATCAACCGGGGCACCGCACTTCATCATCAGCAAGAATCTGGCAGAGCAGGTTATTCATCGTCGTAAAAACAAGCCGATCTTCTTCATTGATATTGCGGTTCCACGGGATATCGATCCCGCCGTCAACGAGATCGATAACGCTTTTCTCTACGATATTGACGACCTTCAGCAAGTGATCGATGCCAATCTGAAGGAACGGCTCAAAGAAGCCATGCGCGCCGAAGAAATTGTTGTTAACGAGGTCGAGGCGTTCTGCTTGAAGATGCAGACGCGGGATGTTGTGCCGACGATCGTCCAGCTCCGGGAAAGCCTGGAGAAGGTTCGGCGTGATGAAATTGAGCGCAACCGCCGCCACCTGAAAGACCTATCTCCCGAGCAACAGGCAGCCGTCGATCAGATCACGAAATCCCTGGTGAATAAAATTTTGCATCCTCCAATTGAGCACTTGAAACAAATGGCACACGAGCCTCAAGGCGCTGATCTGGCCGAACTCATTCGCAAGATCTTCAACGTTAAGACAGAATGAACGTCCGCACGCTCCGGCTAGGAACCCGTGGAAGCGCACTGGCACTCTGGCAAGCGAACTGGACCAAGACCCAATTGCAACAGCGCTGGCCGGAATTAGCCATGGAGCTTGTGCCGATCAAAACGACGGGCGATAAGATTCTCGATGTGCCACTGGCGAAGATCGGCGGAAAAGGACTCTTCACGAAGGAACTCGACGAGGCGCTGCTGGATGGCCGCATTGATCTCGCTGTCCACAGCGTAAAGGACGTGCCCTTCCAGCTTCCCGGTGGAATTACTTTTGGCGCCATCCCAGAACGTGAAGATCCGCGTGACGCTTTCATCTCCAATGGTCCGGCGCTGAAAGAATTGAGGCCAGGCGCGACTGTCGGAACGAGTAGCCTTCGCCGTCAGATTCAACTACGCCATCGCTTCCCCGCTCTGAATCTCGTCGTTTTGCGCGGCAACGTTGACACGCGCCTGCGAAGACTCGCCGCTCGCGATTTCGATGGGATCATTCTGGCTATTGCTGGATTGAAACGTCTTGGTTATGAGCAGCTGGTTACTCAAATACTCGATGACGACGTGATGCTCCCGGCTGTCGGACAGGGTGCTCTGGGCATTGTGTGCCGCGATGAGGACGATGCAACTCGGCAAATTCTTCGGGTCCTGGATCATGCTCCCAGCCGCACCGCTGTGACCGCTGAGCGCGGGCTTCTGCGAGCGCTCGGGGGCAGTTGTCAAATTCCAATTGGAGGAAAGGCCAGCTTGGTCTCAGGCCGTTTAACCATTAAAGGGTTGATTGGAAGTCTCGACGGCAGGCGAATCGTTGCGCATGAGTTGAGCGGCTCACCAGATCGGGCCCTCGAGCTGGGGATCGAACTTGGCGAGAAACTCTTGTCGATGGGAGCCGGAGAAATCCTTGCGGAGATCGCCCAGTATGGAGCTGAAGGGTAAGACCGTCCTCATCACGCGAGCCGCTTCGCAATCTGCCGAGCTGCGGTCGCGTCTGGAAGATCTCGGCGCCCGCGTGATCGAATGCCCTACGATCCGGATCGTTCCACCGAAAACCTGGAAACCTGTGGATGACGCGATTCGCCGGCTCGCGACGTATCACTGGCTTTTGTTCACCAGCGCAAACGCTGCCGAACAATTTATGGATCGCATGGGCGAACGGCGCCCGAGCAATTCCATCGCGGTTGTCGGTAGAGCAACGGCCGACAAGCTGAATCAGTGGGGGCTGAAACCAGCCATCGTGCCTAAGGAATTTCGCGCTGAAGGATTGCTGGCGGCATTTCCGGAAAATCTGGTGGGCACTCGAATCTTGTTTCCCCGCGCAGAAGTTGCCCGCGAATTGTTGCCGGATGAGCTGCGGCGCCGTGGCGCGACTGTGGATATTGTGACCGTCTACAGGACCCTGAAAGCGTTTTCCGGCAGTATCGGTGAAATTCTTGAATCGGAGCCTGTGGATTGCATCGTTTTCACCAGTCCTTCGACCATTCCCGACGACTTGCATTCCCTGCCATCCCGCACGGCACTCGCGGTGATCGGGCCGGTCACTCGCGAAGCGGCGCAACTGTTGGGTCTAAAGCCCGACATTGTAGCCGTCGAATCCACAATTCCATCGCTCGTCACGGCGATCCGGGAGCACCTGAACAAATGACAACAGCAGACTACGACAAATGCGCCCGGCGAATTGTGGATGCGCTGAAGCTCGCATCCGGCGAGCGCGTGTTGCTCAAGCTCGATACCCGGATGTTCACCACACTTGTTCCGCCTCTGCAAAACCTGATTCGGGCGTCCGGCGCGCTCATTTCCGGAGTTATTCTGGCGGAGGATACGCCGTCATCGTCCGATGAGGAACTGGATTCTCTGCGCAGACTCTTCGCGAATGCCGATGTTTTCATCTGGTTGCCGGAACTTCACCAGGGCAATCGCCCGGCGCTGCGCCGTTCTCTGAACGAATGGCTGGATGGTCACCGCGGGCGGGCGGTTCACTTTCACTGGCAAAGCGGCTCTTACCCTATCGGTTTACACGATCTGCCGGCTCGAGAATTTATCGATCGAATCTATTTGGCTGCGCTTGATGTTAGTCCCAATGACCTTGACCAGCAGCATAGACGCGCAATCGGTGTGCTGCGTTCGGGTCCGGTGCGTGTGACGACACCCGAGGGAACCGATATTTCTTTCGAAGTCGGCAACCGGCCGTTCTGCAGTCAAGTCGGCGACGCCAGTCCTCCACGCATGGAATCCGCTCGCACCCGCATCGACCGAGACATCGAGTTGCCTGCCGGCGTTCTCCGGGTTGCGCCAATCGAGACATCGGCTAATGGTTCTGTTTTTCTCGAGGTGTGGCGCCCGCTCGCTACGGAAGGACGTAACTTAATGCTTCATTTCGCCAACGGCCACATTGCTGTACAGGGCGTCAATGCCGACAAAATCGATCAAGAACTGACTGCGGCAGGCGGCGATGCGCGGATGTTCCGCGAATTTGCGCTGGGGTTTAACCCTGCGCTCCAGGTTTTTCCCGAGGCGCCGTTCATTGCCTACTATGGCTACGGCGCCGGCGTTGTTCGTCTCAGCTTGGGAGACAACGAAGAAATGGGCGGAGCGAACCGGGGCGGCGGCGTTTTCTGGAATTTCATCCACAATGCGACGGTCACCGTCGATGGCCGGGTTCTTGTAAAGGATGGCGAGCTGCAACTGTAGCGAATTGTGTTGACTATAGGAGCTGGCCAGCGTTCAATGTCGTGAGGGCGCATCCACAAGAGTAGGAGGAGGTTTTTGATATGACCCGTCGATTCTTTGCGTCACTAGCGGTTGCGGGCATCTTTGTTGTGGTGGCGTTACTGGTTCCCGGGTTTGTTTCCGGCCAGGCTCCAACCGCTCCAGCGAAAGCGAAGGCTCCGGCCAAAGCGTGGACTTTGTCGAAAACACCCGACGGCCAACCCGATCTACAGGGCTATTGGACAAACTCAACTTACACGCCGCTGCAGCGGCCGAATAACATCAATAAAGATTTTTTCCCAAAAGAGGAGTTCGAGGACCTAGTGAGGAACCGGGCCGATGAAGAGGGGGCTCAAACAACGCCCGGAACCATTGCGGACGTGTACTATGACTTCACTCAGTTTGGGTTGGATCGCAGCCAGGGAGTATTGGCCCAGAACCTCCGCACGTCGATGATTGTGGATCCCCCGAATGGGAGACTGCCTCCTTTGACCGAACAGGGAAAAGAGCGGGCTGCCGAGCGCGCCGCGGCAAGAAAACGGATGGGTGCTCCAACGGATATGGTTCAAAACCAGCCGCTATCCGTTCGCTGCATGCACATGGACCGCGTGGGTCCACCCATGCTCCCGGGAGCTTACAACAACACCTATCAGATCATTCAGAGTCCTGGCTACCTCACAGTCCTTGTCGAGATGCTCCATTGGGTCCGCGTCATCCCCTTGGATAATCGTGCGCATCTACCATCCAACGTTCACCAATGGGTGGGAAGTTATAGCGGCCGGTGGGAAGGCAACACCCTGGTGATCGATAGCACGAACTTCACGGAGAAGACGGCGTTCCAGGGGGCGAGCGAGAAAATGCATTTGACCGAGCGCCTCACGCGCACCGACGAGGAAACGATCCGCTATCAGTTCACCGTTGACGACCCCTCGACCTGGACAAAACCTTGGACCGCCGAACTGTACTTTAAGAAGACCGTGGGGCCGATATTCGAACACGCCTGCTACGAAGGCAACTACGGTTTGGCCAACACGCTGGCCGGCGCTCGAGCCGAAGAGAAACGAACCGCTGCCAAGAAGCAGTAAGAACCGCCAAACATCGCAATTAGGAACGGTAATCCCAAAAGGGATTCCTGTGCCTGTATTACCGCGCGAAGCGGTGCAGTCGTTCTCCGCCTGGGTGGATTAGTCCGCAGGTTCCAAGACGCACTGGAGTTCCTCCACGTCCTCGCCTGAAGCAAGTTCGATCAGGAAGCGGGGTTCTGGTTCGAGTCCCGTGAGGCTGATCACTTTTCCCTCTGCGTCTCGACTCGGACCAAAGCGAATCTTCACCGGTGCATTCCGACCAAACTTCACACCGGCCAGTAGATCTCCCGCTATCCAGCTGTCGACTATAGCCGGCTCCAGCCGCCGCGGCTGCCACCTTTCATGGGCGCGGACATCGTGGGCGAAATCGCTCGCCACCAGGAGGTCGCGCCAGTCCGTCTTCGCTAACTTGATAGCATCTCGGAGTCGAGGAAGACTTCCTCCGCTGAGCCGAATCGCGGCAAAGCGCAGCCGCTCAAGGCCGGACGGCGTGGGGTTGTGGACCAAGGGAAGATTCCCCGCACAGTCGCTGGCCAGTAATCGTTCCGCCTCGGCACAGTCCGAGGAGCCGAAAAGCGCGGTTACGTGCTGCTTGGTCCGTGTGCTCAGTTCCACCATGTTCCTGTTAAGCAGCCCAGGTTCATTTGGTGAAAAACATTCTGATCACCTTTCCAGAGGCCAGATCGATCAGACACTGGTAGCCTGCAATGTTGTACGCCAATACCGACCTCGCGTCCAGGAAGCCCGAAAAGCACTCCGCAACCAGACCAGTTGGATTGGCCTCCATCTCTATTCGAAGACGATCTTTGTCCAGGAAGCCCGTATAGCAATCCAGCGGGGCGGGATGTTCAGCAATCCAAAGCAACTGCCCGTCAAGTGAGAATCCGCGAAGATTCTTCGCTTGGTTCCACTTCCACAATGCCGAGTAATCCAATATCAAGCAAATACATTCGTCTATTTGGCTGGCGTCGAGGATGGGGTAACCCGC
>JACXTT010014038.1_pt1 | contig 10507 bp, 9 predicted proteins | sample 9270951 | NCBI WGS metagenome assembly JACXTT01 (sample SAMN15532306, study PRJNA645909) | rock metagenome | isolation source: weathered quartz diorite | place: Puerto Rico | collected 2017-06-21
GAGAGCCGCGTTCACCTCGACATCGAGACTGACGACATTCCTGCCGAGGTCGCGCGTTTGGAAAAGCTCGGAGCAATCGTCGTCGATCGCCTCGAGCGTTGGGTCGTGATGCAAGCGCCCACGGGCCAGCGTTTCTGCGTCGTGCGCGTGCAGCTCCGCTTAAGTGGCAATGATTTCAGCTCGGTTCAGTTGATCACAGTAACCTCCAATCAATTCGCCGGAGCCTCGCCGCTCCGTCGGCCTCCTCCCGCTCGAACGCCGCAAACAGACGCCAGACATCCGCTAGTCGCGCCGCTCGCGGACATCACAGGCTACTCGGATGGCGAGCAAAACATGAAAGCTCCGGCCGCTGGTAGCCTAGAGCAATACGGATGCGGCGCTTGAGCTTCGGCAATGGCGCGATGCCCACTGCGGAAGAACAGCCAAATGAAAGACAGCGCGGCCAGCGTTGCGCTTACCGCGAGCAGCATTTCCACCACGGGCGACAGCATGCGTCGCTATCAACCCAAGCCGCCACTTCTCATTCAGCGTCGAGCTGCTCGTTGCGAGCGCCAACCAAACCGGTGATGAGCCGGCCGCCAGACAGGTGGAGCAACAGGGCGAATAGCGCGATGAGCGCCAGGCCGCCGTACACGAACGGGCTAAGGTGAAGGTCGGAAACCATTCGACAGAGGCTTATCGCGAACCCGGCATGCATCGCGAGCAGCACCAGCGCGAGCGCGCCGAGACTGAACAGAAGCAATCCATGGCCCCTCGCACGCGAGCTTCCACTCCCTTCGGGCTCGCGATCATACTGGCAGTGTTCGCGATCGTCCCCCGCGATTTTATTGGTCTGAGCCTCCAGCTGAATGGTGTTTGAATCCGCGGACGCAAGCACATAATGGAGGTTACGCTCCTCCACCTCGGCGCTTTTCACGATCGCAAAACCAGCCACCTCCAATTCGGCGATCAGATCGTCGAGCTTGATGAACCCGTGACGGTGAAAGCGATCCATTAGGGTTCGTTTGTCATGAGTAGGCTTGGCGAAGTCGACCACGAGAAAACGGCCGCCCGGTTTCAGCACGCGTCGGGTTTCACGCGCGATCTGTGGGCGCGCCTTCTTGGGCAGGTGGTGCAGCATGAGTGTCGAGAGCACCACGTCGACGGAGGCGTTTGGGAGCGGCAGCGCTTGGACAGGCGCCTCGGAGAATTCGATTGCGACCTTCGCGCGCCGCGCCTTCTCCTTTGCACGCGCGATCATCTCGGGCGATGCGTCGACGCCATAGACGACGCCCTCGCGTCCGACTTGGCGCTTGGCCAAAACCGCGAGCGTGCCAGTGCCGCAGCCGATATCTAGGACGGTCTCGCCGGGCTCCAATTCTGCAAGCCGCAAGATTTTCTCGCGGAAACGTTTCTCGCCGCCGAGCGTGAACAACCAGACAAGGAGGTCGTAACGAACAGCGCCGTGAATGATTAAGCCCGCCTGCTCGGCTCTTGTCGATTTTACGGCTCGGGATTGCATGGCCGGCTCCACGACAATGGACATCGTGTGCGGAAACTGACACTATATCCGAGATGGTTTCAACCTACAGAGCCCCGCGAACGCCCCGTTCGGGACACTGAGGCCGAAACTGTACGGAAAAACCGATGACCGTTGTTAAAGCCGTAGTTCCGATCGACCGCCGCGTGACCCGCACCCGGAGGACGCTGCATCACGCGCTGCTGCGGCTCATGCTGGAGAAGGGATATGACGCGGTGACGGTCGAAGACATCTGCCGCGAGGCCGACGTGGGTCGGTCGACCTTCTATGCCCACTTCACCAACAAGGACGATTTGAAGCGCAACGGCCTTGATCATCATCTCCGCACGGCGCTGCTCGCCAAGCAGAAAGAGGCGAAGAAGACGGGCAACGCATCTTTCGCATTCGCTTTGCCTTTCTTTGAGCATGCGAAAGAGCATATCGACCTCTATCGCGCGCTTGTGTCCAAAGGCGGCGCGCCGACGACGCTCGCAATGATGCGCCAGATCATCACCGACCTGATGCGGCGTGAGATCGCAGATGTCGCGCCACGCAAAGGCGGGCCGAGGGAAGCGATGGTTCAGTTTCTCGTGGGCGCCTTCATGTCGCTCCTAACCTGGTGGCTCGACAGCGGCGCCAAACTGGCGCCGGACGAGCTTGACGCCATCTTCCGTCGCCTTGCCAACGATGGCGTCGCGTAGGCGCCTCAGGCCACACCCTCGATCTTCAATCCGCCTATGGCGCAAGGCGTTGGACCGACGACAGCGCCATCGCCGCCAATGGAGCGCATGTCGCGTTTGGGTCAGTGCTCGCTTCACCGAAGCCGCAACATCGCGTACCGGCACACGCGTGCCTTTGAAAACAGGGGTTCCGCTCAGGATTTCAGGATCTTCAACCACTGCCTTGCGCGCTGCTGCGAGCTTAGCGTGGCGATCTTCAGCACCTTTAGCGAATGGCTTCAGGTCTATAATGAGAAACTCGTCTTTGCATTCGCCTGCATAGTAGAGATGCGCCTTCATGGCTTTGGACACAGTGGCGATGACGCTTGACCGCTCCGCCGCAGTCATTTGTCGGCGCTGCGCACATAGAAACTCACCAGCACACAGGCGTTGGCTCGCGCGCCCGAAAATCAAGGGCTAAGACTCATCTCCGCTGGATATCCCTAGTTCCGCGCCTGATTCGATGACCAAAAGCCAAAGGCGCTCAATGAGGCGCGCACCGCTGGTGAAGGTGCTGCGTGGTGCGCTTGTGCTAACCCGGGAAAAAACTCTCAGAGCACTACCACGGACGGGTGCGTATCCGCCGCTCGATCCCAATTTCTGACACTACCGCCGCGCAGTCCGTTTTCAGAATCGCACTTCCTCATTCGTTCTAGCGCAGCTGCGCGCCGGTCTGTCGCCTTTGCGTGCGCGCCTGTGTGGGGCAAGGCGTCTTCTCCAAACCCAACGAGTGTGCTTAGCTCTTCTCAGCATGCGGTGAGGGATCAATGCGGGCTCGGGCAATCGCGGAGGCAATTCTGATGGGCCTTGCAATCAGCGCACAAGGGGCGGCGCAGGTCACATCCACGCCGCCAGCAGCGGGTTTAGATGATCCTCTGCTTGCCACGCTTAGCTCGCGCACCCTTGCGGCGCAGGCCGATCGCGATCGGATGGTGGCGGCGCTCAACGCTGCCGAGAGCCGTCATGATCTGGATCATGTGATCTTCGATGCTGGCATGGCGTTGGGCGCGAGAGCGCTTGTGGCGGGTGACTATCCCGCGGCGCATCGCGGTTGGACCGCCGCCGCCAGTCATGCGGGCGCCGACCCGAGCGCAGAAACACTGCTGCGGCGGGATCGTGCGCGGACGGGCGATGCAGTGACGTTGCTGTTTCAAGCCGGCGATCGCAGCCCAACCACACACAACCAAGTCTATGAGCAGCTGCAACAGATCGCGACGGAATTGTTTCCATATGCGATCCAACCCAGCGATGGACCGGAACTAACATCGTTTCAGGCGGCGTACGCAGAGGCTATTGCGTGGCGCGAGATCGCCACAACGGGCTACACACCACGCTCTGCTGCGGCGCTGCACGATATCAACGGCGCAGAGGTCTGCCCGATCACAATGCACGGCAATGGCAATCTCGATGACACATTGCGCCTTGCGCAAAATGGATCGGGAGTGGCAATATTTCGCATTATCATAAACGATAGCGGGGCAGTGATGCACGTCGATGTTGCCTACGCCGCCCCGCCTATGGACTACTCGCGCGTCATCACGCAACTCTCACGCCTGAATGCTCAACGCGCCACACGCGCGCCGACGGGCTGCGTGATGCCGCACATTGCCTTCATGCCGTTAACGATTTCGCACGGGCCTTGGAACTGAATCGGCTTCATCATCCCAATGTGCTTTCACCAGCAATGCGTGAATGTGAGGCCGAACGACGTCCTTGTTCTCGCCGCGCCAATGACCTGCGATAAACGCCATGGCGCTCGGGGCGCTGGCCGGCGCCACTCGCCAACCTGTTCGGTTATAGCGACGCATTGCGCTCATTGTCCCGAGGCCGCGCTTCGTTCGTGATGGAATTGCTGTCGAGCTGAAGCCAGCGTGATCGCGGAACGGCTCGATCCCACTTGCGGACATTAGCTGGAACGCGCCCGAAAGCGGACGGTTAGCGTGGTTTCGTCGACTGCATCTCTCCAAAACCGCACCGCCGCGCTCAGATTGCCTGGTCAATAGCCAAGCGGTCTGGCATGGGTGATGGCGACGCAAGCGCGCTTCCTGCGAGTTCGCAGCGCGCCGAAAGAATTGGGGCTGACATGCAGCGCGCCCTTTGCTTGGTTGCCTTCCTGATCTTCGTCTTCGCCCCTGGCACAGCGCTCGCTTACGGGAACTGCACCGACGCCGACTACATGAGGTTGATCGATGCGCGCCTACCAACGGGCCGCTGTGATATCATCGACGACACCACAGAGATCCATTGGGGCGGACATGTCGCGCACATACGCTCGATCAAGCTTCACGGCGTCAGCATGCCACGCAGCGCGGACTTCATAGCTCGTGTTCGTGAAACAGCGCGCCGAGTGGGCACAGCGATGGAGCTAATGGGCGACGTAGACATCGATAACGTGACTCTCTTCTTCACCAACTACGAATCGCCCTTGAGCGAACCGCAAGAGCCTCTCGACAAAGGCCCCTATGACGCTGCGGCGGCGAGGGGTGACGCGGAATGTCCCATCTCCATCTACAAGCGCGACACCGACGGCATGAGTGAAAGAGAGTTTGTCTTCATAATCGCCCACGAATTGTTTCATTGCATTCAGTATAAGACTTGGGGGGCGATGCCTCGCGATCGCTGGCTTGTCGAGGGCTCTGCAGAGTATTTCGCAAATCTCGCCATGCCATACGTGCATGCGTCCGACGGATATGTTTCGGAGTTCGACGATCGAATTGCAGGCCTCGCGCTCTACGACATGTCCTATCCAGCGGTAGTGTTCTTCTCCTGGCTTGGACAAGAGCGACGCGCCGCGGGCGTGGGCGACTTTTTGGCCGCCTATCGCGGCGCGATGGCGGCGAACGTCACGCCCGACATGTGGGGCGAATTCGCCAAGGCCTATTACGGCAGAACTATACGCCTTCCGGGCGGGCGCGAATTGCCCTCAACCCCGCGTCTTGGAGATGTCACTCGCATTAGTGGGGATATGCATTTCCCGGAGAGCCCCATCACACCTTACACGCTTTTCGGCGCCCCCTACACTTTTACTCCCCACAAGAGCTACACGCTGACCTACGCCCCGCGGGGGCCGGACATACGCGAGTTCTGGCGATCTTTTGCGGGCGGTGATTGGGAGGCGCCGCGAACGAGCGTGTCTGCCTGCGACAATGATGTGAGCTACCTCGTCATTTTGGGGTCAACAAATAGCGTGCGGGCGGGTGCGTTCGATGTGCGCGCGGACGAGCGTTCTTGTGAACGCCGCCGCGAACGCCCTGGAGGCGGAGGTGGTTCGGACGGCAGCGACTACGGCGAACCGCATTTGGTGACGTTCGACGGCTACGAATATAGCTTCCAAAACGTCGGTGAGTTTGTCCTGACGCGCGCCAGCAACGGCTTTGAAATCCAGACGCGTCAAGAACAGGTCCCCGGTCTCGTCAACGGCGCAGAAGTCGCCGCCAACACCGCAGTCGCCATTCGCGTGAACACGCACCGCGTCGCACTCTACGCCCACGCATTCAGAGGCGTGCCCATCGACCGGAGCCGCTTATATGTCGATGGCGTGCCCACCAATGTCGACAACGACGAGCTGCGATTGGGCGACGCCGTAATCCGGGCGCGCGGCGACAATGCCTTCGACATCACGTTGACGAATGGCGCCCATGTCGGCGTCGATTTCTTCACGCTGGGCGATTTCAAATATCTCGACCTTTCCATCCATGTTCCAGCAGCTGCGCCTGGAACGTATACTGGGCTCCTCGGCGACGCCGATGGCGACCCCCATAATGACTTGCGCATTCAAGGCGGCGGGGTCGTGCCCCAAGATCGCTCGGCCTATGATCACGCAACCGGCGCTATCGGGGCCGTCGCTTCAATTCCGCTGCCGCTCGATCAGATCGCGACGGCCTATTACGACCATCTCGCACGCACCTTCGGCGATAGCTGGCGGATAAGTCCGTCCGCCTCGCTCTTTGACTACGGCCCCGGACAATCGACCGCAAACTTCACCAACCGGGCATTCCCCCGCAGCTACGCCACGCTCTCCACACTCGATCCCCAAGCGGTCGCGGATGCAACAGCGGCATGTCAGTCGGCGCATGTACCCGACGCGCGCATGAACGGCTGCACCTTTGATGTCGCCGTTAGCGGGCAGCATGGGTTTGCGGACGCAGCGGGCCAAATCGCTTCTGAGGTGAGACGCCGCGTCGAGGATGAGGTACGCCGTCGACTTCCCGACATTCCGCTGCCGGTGCCGGTGCCGCATTTCTAAATTGCGGGGACAGAAGCGTAACCGCTACGAGGGACTGCCAAGAAGTGGCAAGTCTGCGTTCTGCCGTTTGATCCCAAGAGCGGACTCTAGCCCTGCCCTCCCGTAAAACGGACGTTGGTCATCCGTTGTTCGCTGCGGCGGCGAACTGCGTGCAAGCTATCGCTCCGCCGCAAAGCGCTCCTCAGTGGCGGCGATCATCGCCTTGAACCGCGGATGCGCGCGCACGGCGTCCAAGTCGGGATCGACTTTCGCCCAAAGCACCGATTCCTGGTGAACTTTACTGAACACCGGTTCGAGTAGATCGAGGCCGCCGTCGATATCCTTGCCGTAATTCAAGAGCGCGCATGCCAAGTTGTAACGCATGTTGAGGTTTTCCGGATCGAGCAGCAGCGCGCGCTCGATCCACTCTCTTCCGCGATCGACCTCACCCAGGGTGAACAGCGCAGAGACGCCAAAGCTCAGCGCTGAACCGTGGTCGGGTTCGCTGGCAAGCAGTCTTTCGATGCGCTTCAGTGCACGCTTCGCCGCGACTTCGGCGCCCACCACGTCGCCCGCGGCGTGGTAAAAGGTGAGGACCATCCCGGCGGCGTAGAACTCATTCTCGGCGAGACCCGCCGCCTTCTCGAAGTAATTGATCGCGCCCTGAGTGTCGTGGGAAAGTGAACACCAGGTCGCCGCTTCACGATTGGCCTCATAGCACGCCGGGTCTAGCGCCAAGGCGCGGTCGATCTCGACCCGCGCTTCAGCCAAACTCCCTTTGCGATTTAGTACCCGTGCCTTGGCGGCATGCGCCTCGGCAAGATTGGGATCGAGCGCAATGGCGCGCTCGGCTTCCGCTTCGCCATCCTCAGTATGCGCTTCGAAATAGAGTCTAGCGTTCGCCAACATGAGCGCCAGCAAGGCCCAGGCCTGCGCGTAAAGCGGATCGATCTCGATCGCGCGCCGGCAAAGCCGAATGGAGAGCTCAGCCGCGCGCCGGCTGCCCGAATTGCCGGTGTCGCGATATTGGCGCGCCATCAGGTACAGATTGTAGGCTTCGAGATTAGTCGTTCCACGGCTCTCGATCGCCTGCTTCTCCTCCGGCAGCAGTTTGACCTTCAGTGCAGCGACAATCGCGTGTGAAATGTCGTCTTGCAGAGCGAAAATATCGTTTAGGTCGCGATCGTAACGCTCCGCCCAGACATGAGCCCCCGTGGCGCCGTCGATCAGTTGCGCGGTGATGCGGACGCGCCCGCCAGCCTTGCGCACGCTGCCTTCAAGCACGTGGCTTACTTTCAGCGCCCGCGCTATTTGAGGCACATCGACGTGTTTGCCCTTATATTGAAACGCAGTGTTGCGAGCAGTAACCAGCAACGCGCCGACTTTGCTCAAGTCAGTGATAATGTCTTCGCTGATCCCGTCGCTGAAGTACTCCTGCTCCGCGTCGCCGCTCATATTGGCGAATGGCAGAACGCAGACCGAAAGCGCCTGACGATCCACCGGGCCGCTCTTCGGCGGGCTCTGGAGATCCATACAAACAACGTAAACGCGCACCGGGCGCTCGATGTTTTTGAGGCTGTGCTCGCCTGTGTCCTCGAGCACGAAGGCAACCTTCCCTTCCACGTTGTCCCGCACCATCTTCGACAAAGCTACACCGCCGGCCGGCGCTAGCGCTTGGACTCGCGCTGCTACATTGACACCGTCGCCGTATATATCGTCGCCGTCGATGATGACGTCTCCCAGATTGATGCCGATCCGGTATTGGATGCGCTTGCCGTCGGGGAGTTCGTTCTCAGCTTTTTCCGTCGCCTTTTGGATCGCGAGCGCGCAATGAACCGCGGCTACCACGCTTGGGAACTCGACTAGCGCGCCATCACCCATGAGCTTAAACACGCGCCCGCCATGGCTTGCCACATGGGGGTGGAAAACCAGGGCGCGGTTCGCCTTCAGTCGCGCAAGAGTGCCCGCCTCGTCGGCCTCCATGAGCCCGCTGTAGCCAACAACGTCGGCCGACAGGATCGCGGACAGCTTCCTTTGCATGAGTCTTTTGATCGCCTCGTGACGTCCTCAATCTACATGATCAGTTACAACTCAGCCATAGAGCGCCGCGACCCTTCGCTTCGAGCCAGTCTCAGAAATCCCAAATGCGGACTCGAACCTACTAGCGTCCGAAAGCGGATCTCTCAGTTCACGGACGGAGGTGATAACGGTTGAAACGCCGCCAGCCGTCGCAATGGCGGATGACCCCTTCAACGGCCCTACGGTCGAGTTCTCCAAAGCAACCTAGGAGCGCGTCGAGCATAAGGCACGACGTGGCCTAGCCTTCCTTAACCTCGGGCGTTTCGCTTACGTTGCCGTCAGACTCTTCGTTGCCGGCATCTTCGCTAACGCAATCCTGACGCTGGTCCTCAATCGCCAGCGGTACAGGCGTGCTGTTGAGCGCTCTCACGCTCTCTGGCGGCGCCAGTCTGGCCCGCTCTGTTCGCTCAAAAATCTCCGCCGCTTCGGCTTCGGTCTTCAGCGCGATCGCGGCATTGATACGAACTTCAGAGAGCTTGTACTCGGTCGTCGCTTTGATCCCGGCGACTTCCGCATCGGCTATTTCGACTTCTTTCCGGACAAGCGCCCTCGCGTCCTGGTTTGCCAACCAAGAGTACTTTACGACGTCGCCCCAGCCGCCGCTTCCCTTGCGATCACTACTCATGGACTCGCCTCATCAGTCCTCTCTTTGAACGGAACGAATCCCTTCGGCAGGATCGCGTCAGCCGCAGCTCCGTCGCCGCTCAGCAGCGACAGAGCATGGTGGTCCGAAGCAGCCAGCTCCTTCTCCAGTTCCTCGGTCATCAAATAGGTGCCGCGTGCTAGCAGCGCCTCTCGCACTAAGGCGATCACTCGCAAATCATCGTCGTGAACGCCCGCCTCAAGCACAGCGTTCTGGCGAAGCGCGTCGCGATCAGTCGCGGAGAGGCCAACCTTTCCCGCAGCCCAGTCAGCCAGCAGGAAAGCGCGCACCACCTTCCTGCGCAGCTCTTTCGCCGCGTCATCTCCCTGAAGCGATGCCTTAAGGGCTCGTGCCTCAAAAAGACTAATTGAAGCGGCAAGAATTTTGTCGTCGAGGTCTTTGCCTCGCGAAACCGCCAAGTCCAGCGCATCAAGTGCTGCGCGCCTCGCTTGCTCAATCCGCTCGCTTTCCAGGGCCAACTTGGGGGTCAACTTAGATAATCCTGTCTCTGCCGACGATATTTAGGCCGCGCCCCTGCTTACCACAATGCCCGCTTTCCGGTGTCGCGGGTAACGAACATTACATCGCTCTCCAGAACAAGTTGGGGCTTCTCTTCGACGCCTAAAGGAACATCACATCCGGTGGACGTCGGGGCCGACACCTAAGCTCAGCTCTCAAACCTTTCTGCGAACTTGTTCGTCTGGCGCGTGCTCTCGCGCGCCCTGACGTGCGCAGCTGTGTCGCGCCACACTCTTGGCAATTGCGTTTCCAGAAATAGATGCCCGCAGTTCGATCCCATGAACGGACGTAGGCCCCATTCGCCCGCAAAACGGACGTCGTTTGGTAACTGACCACTTCCTTTTTTTGGCCAATTAACTCTGTTCTGTTTGCGCCTGTCCGTACGTTGTACGGGTGCTAGATAACGTCTCTGGAGACCGTCATGGCAACCGCCGCCAAGTCAGAGCGCATCGAATTGAGAGTAACGTCTCAGCAGAAGGACACTTTTGCGAGAGCAGCCGAGGCGCGGGGCGCAACTATGAGCGACTTCATAAATGACGCAGCCGCGATGGCGGCAGAGGAGGCGCTCGCGAATCGTACGTCATTTGCGCTTTCGTCGGGTCAATGGACAGCCTTCGTGGCCGCTCTAGATCGACCTCCTCAAACAAAGAAGCGGTTAGCCAAGCTTCTCAAGAAAAAGAGTGTCCTTGATTGACCGCCAGCAAGAAGGGCGACTTTAGCGCCATCGAGCAGATTGCGCGCAGCGGTTCGATTGAGACTCGCCGAATTGGAGTACGCCAATCTTTGGCTTAGCCACCTGCGGCGGACAAACAATCCCAACTATC
>JACXTT010014039.1_pt1 | contig 10507 bp, 10 predicted proteins | sample 9270951 | NCBI WGS metagenome assembly JACXTT01 (sample SAMN15532306, study PRJNA645909) | rock metagenome | isolation source: weathered quartz diorite | place: Puerto Rico | collected 2017-06-21
GGGCGGCGCCGTCGACGGCGGCGCGACTGTCGCTGGCCCGCGACCCCGAGTTCCGTGCGGCCGTGCGCGCCGACGCGCTCGGCCGTCCCGACGCGCCGTCCAGCCGCCGCTGGGCGGAGGTCGTGCTGGCGCAGGCGACGCGTCCCGAGCATCAGGAGTGGCTCGGACGGACGCTCGCCCAGATTGCGGCCGCGCGCGGCGGCGACGTCGTCGACGCCCTCATCGACGTCTCGATTGCGGAAGGCCTGGCGGCCCGCTTCACGATGACGCTCCTCAACTTCGACGACGCGCGGGTCGCGACGCTGCTGCGGCAGCCCGAGAGCCTGATCGCGCTGTCCGACGCGGGGGCGCACGTCTCGGTGCTGTGCGACGCGGGCTACGCGACGCATCTCCTCGGGTATTGGGTGCGGGAGCGCGGGGCGCTCACGCTCGAGGACGCGGTCCGCCGGCTCACGTCGGTGCCGGCTGCGGTCTACGGGATCCCCGACCGCGGGCTGGTAGGGGAGGGGCAGGCGGCGGACCTCGTGTGCTTCGATGCGACCCGCGTCGGCGCCCGGCCACCGGAGCTGCTGCACGACTTTCCCGGCGGCGCGGCGCGCTACGTGACGCGGGCGGACGGGATCGCGCACGTGGTCGTCGGCGGCGAGACGGTGCTGGCCGACGGGACGTTCACGGGGGCGTCGCCGGGACGCGTGCTGGGAGCGCGATCGGTAGTCGGGTGAGCGCCGCCGTCGAGGCTCACATCCGGTCGACGGCCTTGTAGCGGCGCGCGATCTCGTTCCAATCGACGTGATCCAGGAACTTCGCGACGTAGTCGGCCCTTGCGCCGTAGTCCTTCGCGTATGCCGCCTCCCCGACGTCGCACACGACGAGCGGGTTCGCGCCGATCCAGCCGCCGTGATCGTCGCCGTCGAGGATCACGTTGTGCCAGCGGTCGTCGTAGGGATCGTAGACCAGCGCGGCCCAGGCCTTCGCGGCGAGCGCGCAGCGCGAGAAGTCGGCGGCCCAGACGGCCATCGACCCCATGTGCTCGGTCATGTGTCCCGCAAGGTATCGGGGAACGTCCACCGCCGTCGGCGCGAGATTCCCGAAGTAGAACTCGTGGAGGAGGACGGCGTTGGCGGCACCGACCTGCGCGCGACGGAGATCGGCGTAGCGCTGGCCGTCGAGGTCCGACTCCTGGAGCTGTCGCTCGATCTGTGCGAGCCGCTTGGCGTCGTCGGCGTACGCCGCGTGATGCGCGTCGAGTTGCGCCCGCGAGAGAAAGCCGGGCAGCTCGGGATACGGGAGGGGCATGACGGTGCGGGGCTGGAACCCGGGACGTGCGACCAGCAGCCCCTCCGAGGAGAGGCCGGTCTCCTTTGGTGGCGCCGCCGCGCGACCGGCACCGGCGACGAGCCCGGCGACCGTGGCGCAACCCACCACGAACCCCCTTCGCGACATCGTGTGCATGGTCTGCTCCTCACCACGGGGCGGCGATCGTCACACCGGCGGTGCCGCCCCAGTCGTCCGCGCCCCGGCTGATCCCGCGACGCACACCGACGTCGAGCGCGACGTCGTGGAGGAAGCCGAGCGCGCCTACCTCCCAGATCGCGCCCACCAGCGTGCTGTTGTCGTCTGGGGCGCTGCGCACCGCCTCGCCGTTCACCTCCGCGACCGCGCGGAGGCTGCCGCGGACGGGATGCTCGAGGATGACGCCCCAGGTGAGCCCGGGCTCGCCGTGCGTGGCGTCCACCAGGCCGCCGCCGTTCAAGTGATACGTCCACCCGAACGCAGTCCCGGACGCGATCCCCGTCACTTCGGCCCCGACCTGGCGTTCGTCCCTCGCCGTCGGCACGAGGAGGCTCAGCTCGACGGCCAGCGAGGGCGACGGCCCGCGCTCCTGGAGCGCGCCCTCGTGCGCGATCCACTTGAGGGATACCGCAGTGTCCTCCGCCTGCGAGCGGCCATGGTGGGCGGTGAGATCGTGGGCAGCCTTCGTCTCCGCGACCAGCTCGAGGTTCTCCGCCAGCCCGAGGTTGGCGATCGTCGTCGGCGCGACGATCGTGTCGTCGCCGTGTCGCCGGCGGAATCCGATGCAACCGAACTCCACCTCGATCTCGCCGGGGGCGGCGACGGCGGCATCGGTCGAGACGAACGGGCGGTACGCGAAGGCTACGCCGGCACGGGAGAGCATGACGAGCGCGAGGAGGACCCTCGCCATCGACGGCCTACGTCGCCTTCGCCCGCTCGGCGCGGCGGTTCACCTCCTCCCAGTTGAGGTTCTGGAAGAAGGCGTCGACGTAGCCGCGCGTGTTGGCACCGTAGTCCATCGCGTAGGCGTGCTCGTACATGTCCATCACCAGGAGCGGGGTGCCCAAGGCGAGGCTGTGGGTGTGATCCCACAGCCAGTACGTGTGCGCGGCCTTCTGGTGCGGGTCGAACGCCAGCACGACCCAGCCCGAGCCGCCGCCCAGCGCGAGGCCCGTCTGGCGAAATTCCTGCTCCCACGTCTCGAGTGAGCCGTACTCCGCCTTGATCAGCTCGACGACGCTGCCGCTCGCCTTGCCGTCGCCGCCCAGATTCCCGAAGTAGCGCTCGTGGAGCAGCATGGAGTTGGTGGCGATGAGCTCCTCGCGCTTGAGCGACCCTACCTGGTATGGCGCCGCGTCCTTCGGGAGCCCGCCGAGCTGCTGCTGGATCAGGTTCAGGCGCTTCACGGCGCCCGTGTAGTTGTTCTCGTGGTGCGAGCGGAGCAGCTTCTCGGACAGACCACGGAGCTTCGCGGGGTCGAAGGGCAGCGGCGCCGGCTGATGATCGCCCCGGTACGCCGGGGGCGCGCCGGCGCTTTCCGCGGCGGCGTCCGCCGCGGAGCCGGATACGCCGACGAGCGCGGCGGCCGCCGCGCCGACCACGAGCGCCTCGCGTCGCGTGAGCTGCGTCATGGGTTCCCTCCCGATGTCGTGGCGATCCGCTCCCGGAGCGACGCGTAGAGCGCGTCGTAGAGGAACGCCGACTGCTCGACGGTCTCGACGTCGTTGCGGGCGACGAGCGGGAAGCCGTCGGAAATCGCACGCAGGCCCGCCGACTCCGGGGTGATCCCGAGCTGGTCGCGGAAGTCGGCGCCGCGCACGATGCGGGCGAGCGCCACCAGCGCGGCGTCGCCGGAGCAGTGCTCCTCGACCAGCGCCTCGAACGAGCACCGCCCGCGCGCGTCCTGATGCGGGTAGGTGGCGCCCGGAGCGTCGAAGCCCTTGGCGCCCTGGCGCTCCTGGACCGCCGCCACCTCCTCCGGCTCGACGAACAGCACTCGTGCGTCGCGGTCGATGAACCGGCGGATCAGCCACGCGGTCGCTGCGCGATTGACCTTGATTCGACGTTTCGTGACCCAGGTCATGGTGTCCCTCCGATCGTCGCGTGAAGGAGAATACCGATCACTCCCGCGGCCGCGATGACCGGCGGCTCGGGAATCCGCTTCACGTACACCAGCACCCCGAGGGTCCCGAGCCCGATGAGCGCGGTCGGGACGTCGACGATCGCCCGCCGTCCGAGCACGACCGCGGCGCCGGCGATGGCGCCGGTGGCGGCGGCGGTGACGCCGTCGACGAAGCCCTTCACGGTGCGGTTCCCCGCGAAGCGGCGGAAGTAGGGCGCCGGCAGGATCACGAACAGGTAGCAGGGCAGGAAGACGCCGAGCGCCGCGATCGTGGCGCCGAGCGGCCCGGCGACGAGGTAGCCGATGAACGCCGTCGTGATCACGACCGGGCCGGGTGTGATCATCGCGACGGCGACCGCGTCGAGGAACTGGCGCTCCGTCAGCCAGTGGAAGCGGTCGACGACCCCGCCGTACAGGAACGGCACGATCGCGAGCCCGCTTCCGAAGACGAACGCGCCCGCCTCGGTGAAGAACCACCAGATGCGCCAGAGCGTGTCGCCCGCCGCCGCGCCGTGGAGCCCCGATACGAGCCATGCGGGTGCGAGGCCGAGCGCGGTCACCCGCGACGCGCGTGCGGGAAGACCGCGGACGGCCAGCCCGAGCAGGCCGCCCGCGATGAACACCCACACGACCTCGGACTCCGTCCACGCGGTGACCAGCGCGGCGCCGAGGAAGATCGCCCACAGGAGCCAGTCGCGAGCGAGCGTCATGCGGACGAGCTTCCACGCGCTCCGCCCGATGATCGCGATGACCGCCGCGCCGATGCCGTAGAACGCTCCCTGCATCCAGGAGAGCCCGCCGAAGCGCACGTAGAGCGCGGACAGCACGAGGACCATGACGAACGACGGCAGCACGAACGCCAGCGCCACCAGCGTCGCGCCGAGCACGCGGCCGCGGACCCAGCCCAGGTAGATCGCGAGCTGCGCCGCGAGCGGCCCCGGCGCGAGCTGCGCGAGCGCGAGCCCCTGCTTGTAGTCCTCGGGCGCGACCCACCGCCGCCGCTCGACGAGGTCGCGCTGCATGTAGCCGCAGAGCGCGATCGGACCGCCGAAGCCGAACGTGCCCAGACGGAGGAAGTACCAGAGGAGGTCGGCGAGCGAATACGCGGGGGAGACGGCATCGTCGACGGTGGGGGCGGAGGTGGTCGGCCGTGCCATCGTTCAGCCTCGCTTGCGACGGAAGTACTCGTAGAGCGCGTCGAAGACGGCGCCGCCGCGCGCGAGGCGCTGCTCGTCGTCGCGATGCGCGACGGCCAGCCCGGCGATGACGGGGGCGATCCCCGCCACCTCCGGCCGCTCGAACTTGCCGTCCTTCACGTCGATGTCGTGTACGATCTCGGCGATCGGACGCAGCGCGGCGTCGTCGAGCCCGAGGTGCGCGAGCAGCACCTCGAAGGTGCACTGGTCGCCGTCGTGCGTGAACTCCGCGTCGAACATGTCGAAGCGCAGCTCGCCCGGCTCCGGGCGATACCCGCGCGCCGGGACGAACTTGAAGCGGGCGTCGGGATCGACGAAGCGGCGGACGAGCCAGGCGCTGGCGATGCGATCGACATGGACGCCCTGCCGGGTGACCCACGTCCGGCCGCGCAGGTCGCCGAGTCGTGCGAGGTGCTTGGCCTCCGTCTCCGGCGGATCCGCCCGACGCTGGAGGTCGTCCACGAGGCCTTCCGCGAGCGCCCGCCCCGGGGCCCCGAAGAAGTCGATCTTGCCGACGGCATCGAGGCGCCGTCGCAGTCGTGCGACGTCGCCCCCGAGCTGGGAGCCGCTCGGGCGCGCCACGATCGCACGGACCTCGTCGGCGATCTGGTGGTAGTCGCCCTCTCGGGCGGCGTTGAAGAGCGCTTCGACCCGGTCGTCCTCGAGGCCCTCGATGAAGCGCGCTTCGCAGATCAGCGCTTCTCCGCCGCTCTTCACGATCTCCCGCAGGAGCCACTCGAAGTCCTCCTGGGTCTCGTCCGTCTTCGGCACCACGTACACCGAGTTCTTCACGGCGACGGCCCCGACGGCCTGCAGCCGCCTCCATACCTTCACGCGGAAATACGATGGCTTGGGCGGAATCTGGTGGATCAGCAGAAGCCACCGGGGATCACGATCTTGGGCTGCCACTTAAGTGTATCGTCCATACATAACAGTTGTTTCTGCGACAAGCCCGATCGGCCCCAACCCCGCCCCGAGGCGCTATCTCGGGAGCGAGAGGGCGTCCCAGTCGACGGCGCACGCGGCGCCCGTCCCCGCCGGCAACCCCGCCAGGTTGCCGCGCGCCGCCGTGCCCTCGGGCTTCAGGTGGAGCGCCGTCTCGTACGCCCGCCGGGCGTCGGCGAAACAGCCGGCGCGGTGCCACGCCCAGCCGAGGTTGTTGAAGGCGCGCGCGTTGGTCGGGGCGAGCCGCGCGGCGGCACCCCAGAGCGCCGCCTCGCTCTCGTAGTCGCGATTCCGCGCGTGGGCTGCGAGCGCCAGCAGCAGGACGACGCTGGCGATCGTCGCACTCCCGAAGCGAGGGGCGTGGCGGCAAAGCGCGTCGAGGACGACGCCCGCGAGCAACGCGGCGCCGAGCACTGCGGGATACAGATGCCGTTCGCTCGCCACGTCGGCGCGCGCGACGAGCGAGGTCGTCGGCAGGAGCTGCAGCAGCAGCCAGAGGACCGCGAACGCCGGAACGGGATGCCGGCGAAGCGTCGTGAGGGCCATGGCGGCGACGGCGACGATCACCAGCGCGCCGGCGGCGAGCGCCGGTGACCATCCTGCCGGTGGGGTCATCGCCGGGTCGATGCTCAACCGTCGGACGAGGACCAGCCGTGAGACGAGGTAGCCGACGGCCTGCACGCCGCTCGACAGGTTCGTGATCGGGCCGCGGAGCTCGAGGCTGTACGCGAGCAGCGTGCGATAGCGCGGGCTGGCGAGCACGACGAGCAGCCCGGCGCCCGCGGCGATCCATGCCGGTGCGGTGCGGCGGAGCGCCGTCCGCCAGCCGGCGTCGGGTGCCGCCGCGACCTCGAGCAGCAGGAGCGCCGCGGGCCAGACGATCGCGGTCTCCTTGCAGCCGAGCGCCAGCGCGAAGATCGCGAGCGACGCGAGCCGGCGTCGCCAGGCCCCATCGCTCGCGAGCGGCCAGAGCAGGAGTGCGGCGAAAGAGAGCAGCGTCGTCAGCGACGCGGAGCGCCCGCTCACGTAGGTGACGGCTTCGGTCTGCACAGGATGGACGGCGAAGACGAGCGCGGCGACGGCGGCGGGCATCGGTGCGACGAGCCGCCGGCAGAGTCGCCACGCCAGCACGACCGTGATCACGTGCGCGATGACGTTGAACAGATGGAACCCGTGCGGCCCCGCGCCCGCGGTCCACTGGACGGCGTACGACAGCGCCAGGACCGGACGGATCCCGCTCGGGAGCGCGCGCGCCCAGTCGGCCAGCGTGTGGACGCGCGGGTTGCTCACGATCACCGCGTAGTCGTCCCACTGGAACGGCCCGCGGGCGGCGTTCCCCCACGCCAGCGCGAACGCCGCGACGGCGAGCAGGACGACGCGGCCCGGCGCGCCGCTCAGGGGATCGTCGTGGTCGTGACCGGCGGCATCGTCGTGCTGGTGGCGCACGAGAACTCCATGCCGGGACACGTCGTCGTGGTCGTGGTGGTGGCCGTGCAGTGGAAGATCACGGTCGCGTCGCTGTCGTCGACCGTGAAGTCGTACTTGTCGCTGGCCCCGCTCGACGGGCAGTCCGCGTTAGACAGATAGGTCAGGTCGGAGTCGGTGTAGTACGCGCTGTAGACGTCGTAGTGCTTGAGCGTCTCGCCGCTCAGCCGGTCGCCCGTGAGGACGCCGCCTGCGTTGTTGAAGAAGCCGGGGCTGACGCCGGTCTCGCCGTAGCAGCCGTTGTTGTGGACGGTGAGCGTCACGTTCTCGCTCGGGGCGAGCGTGAACTCGAGCGTGTCGCCGGCGTGCGCCACCTGCCCCTTCACGCGCACCGCCAGATCCCCCTTCCTGATGCTCTGACAGAAGCGGTTGCCCTTGTGGTTGTCGGGGCAGTGCAGGACCGGGAAGTGGTACTCGTCGACGAGCGACAGCACGCGGCGGCGAATCGTGGCGGCCTCGTTGTCGCAGCACCCGATGCTCACCTGCATCTGGCACGTGCTGCCGGGATACGAGATCGCCCCCTTGATGCCGGAGTCGCCGCGCTCGCCGGTCTGGATGTAGCCGTCGTAGTCCTGGCAGTTGCACTGGAACGCGTTGGGATCGGTGTTGGGGTAGGTCCCGAGGTCGCCGTTCACGAGCGGCGGATACTGCGCCGGGTCGGGGTTGAACATGCCCTGACCCCAGAGGGTCGAGCAGAACTGCTCCTGCGCCGGCGTGAGGCGCGGCCGCGGATGCAGCGCGCTCGTGAGCGCCGGGAAGCTGTGGCAGGAGGGCGGGTCCTTGGCGGCGTCGGCGTTCATGCCGCACGAGCCCCGCGTCGCCAGCTCGAGCGGGATCGCGGCCGGCATCAGCTCGGTGGCGCCGATCGTCTCGACGATGAAGAAGCGCGCCACCGGGGTCGACGCGTCCGAGGGATGGTAGAGCTTCCCCTCGAGCGGACCGTCGCCGGGCAGGTCGAGGATGAAGCTCCCGGTGGCGTCGAGACGGGCCTGCTGGTCGCCGAGCACCGCGGTCCAGCCCGAGGCGCCTTCCGGCGGCCCGCTGATCGACGAGCCGTCGGCGGCGACGGTGAACCCCTGGGCCTGGAGCGTCGCGGTGTTGTCGACGAAGTCGGGCTGCGCGTCGGGCGGAACCGCGATCGACTTTGCGAGCTCGACCGTTCCCCGGACCACGCCGGCCAGGCCGCCCGCGTTCTGCAGCGTCAGCCAGAGCGATTCGACGTCGCCCGGGTTCTGGCAATTGCCGGCCTGCTCGGCGGCCGCGACTGCCGCGTGGAGCGTCCCCGACGTCGAGCTACGGCTCGCACCGAGCGACGTCATGTCGAGGTCCTGGCGCGCCTTGGCGACCGCGGCGAGCAGCGTCTCGGCGGCGTCGCCGGTCGCCTTCAGCTTGGCACCGTCGCAGCGCGAGCGCCCGCGGTCCGGGTGGACGTCGGAGACGACGGCATCCGCGAACGCCGCGAACTGCGCGAGCGAGACCTGCGCCTCGAATCCCTTGGCACAGGTCCCGACGCGGTCGACCTTCTTGAGCGCCTTCGCGAACCCCGACGCCGCCTTCCGGACGCACGCCTTCGAGAGCTTGCCGCCACCGGACGCGGCCTTGGCGGCGCAGCGCAGCGCCCGGCTGACGAACTTCCCGCCGTTCAGCATCCGCGCCTGCGAGCAGGTCGCGGCGTCCGCCGGCGGCCCTGTCGGCCGCCTCGCGTGCACGGCGACGACCGACGCCATCACCACCACCACCCCCAGCGCCCAGACCAACCCGGAATAGCGCACCTTCATCGTCGACCCCGTGCCGCGGCGGTCGTGAGCGACCGCGCGCCGGCCATTATGGTCTGACGGACGGGGAGTCAAGCGCGCGCGACCAACGAAAACCGTGGGCGGATCCGATTCCCACGAACGGGTGCCTGATTCCCAAGGCAGCGAGCGCTCCCGCTCGCCGTTCTCGCGCTTGCGACGATCGGCCGCGATCCGCACGCGTCGGCGTCGGCATCGTTCTTGTATCTGCATCTGGTGTCCACTCGCTCCACCACGAGGCTCCAGAAGGAGGGTCAGGGTATGGGTCATTTGGGAATCAGGGCATGGGTGCCCGCGCTCGCGTTCGCGGCGGCACTGACTGCGGTACCGGCCTACCGCGCGGCGGCTGCGGACGACGCGGACATCGAAGCCAAGATCGCGGCGGCGAAGACACCCGCCGACCACGAGGCGATCGCCGCGTACTACGAAGGGCAGGCCGCCGATCTGCGCGCGAAAGTCGCGACGCACAACAAGATGGGGGCCGACTACAAGAAGCTGCCCCACAACAACAAGGTCCACTTCGACCAGCACTGCACGTCTCTCGCCCGGGACTACACCGCGGCGGCCAAGGAGTACGACGCCCTCGCGAAGGCGCACCACGCGATGGCCAAGCAGGCGAAGTAGGCAGCGTCGGGCAGGGCAGCGCGGCGGCGGAGCGGCTGGGTGTGCACCACCCGGCCGCATTCGTTTTCGGGGCCGGGCATCGGCGATACTCCCGGCCGTACCCGGCGACGGGGCTCGAACGTCCTCGTAGCAGGGAGCCATGCCCCAGACCCCCGCCACCATCGTCCTCGCCGCCGTCGAGCGCTGCCGGAAGCGGCTCTGGGCACACTGCTACCGCATGACGGGGTGTCGGGCGGACGCCGACGACCTGAGCCAGGAAGCGATCGCGCGTGCGATCGAGCACGCCCGTGATCTCCACGACGCCGGCGCGGCCGAGGGCTGGCTGTTCCGCATCGCGACCACGGTGTGTCTCGACCACCTCCGCCGGGAGCGGCGGACCCGCGGGCTGACCGAGCTCGTCGACCCCGTCACGTTCGAGGAGGTGCCCGCACCGGTGGCGGGACCCGAAGCGACGGTGCTGCTCCGCGACGACGTCCGCCTGGCGGTGATCGCCGCGCTCCAGCACCTCGAGCCGAAGCCGCGCGCGGTGCTGCTCCTGCACGACGTCTGCGGGCTACCGCTCGCCGACGTCGCCGGCACCGTCGGCACGAACGCCAACGCCGCCAAGGCGACGTTGCGCCGGGCGCGCGCTGCGCTCGCACGCACTCGCGGCCGCGCCGACGTCGACGTGCCGGTCGATCCGGACGTCGTCGAGCGGCTCGCGCACGCGTTGGAAGCGCGGTCGGTCGCGGCGCTGGCGGCCCTGCTCGCCGACGACGTGTGGGGTGTGGTCGACGGCGGCGGCGTCGTGCGGGTGGCGACGCGGCCGACGTTCGGCGCGCGTCCGCTGCTGCGCCGGTTCTCCAATCTCAACCGGCGCGTGCCGGTGCCGGTCGCGTGTCGCGTCGTGCGGTTGAACGGCGAGCCGGCCGTTCTCGCCACGCTGCCGAGCGCCGGGGGCGTGGTTTTCGCGTCGGTGCACGTCCAGACGCCCGGGGAACCCAACGTACCGATGGCGGTGGTACCGGAACCGGTTCAACTCGGTGCCGCCCGAGAGGGTGAGCCAGTTA
>JACXTT010014040.1_pt1 | contig 10507 bp, 7 predicted proteins | sample 9270951 | NCBI WGS metagenome assembly JACXTT01 (sample SAMN15532306, study PRJNA645909) | rock metagenome | isolation source: weathered quartz diorite | place: Puerto Rico | collected 2017-06-21
CGCGCTGCGGTCGGTCACGAGCTCGGGGCGCGCCCCGGCGGCGCGCGCGCTGCGCGCCACGATGTCGGCGGTCACGCCGGGGAGCGGCGCTTCACGCGCGGCGTACACCGGGGCGACGATCACCGCATCGGCCTGCGCCAGCTCGCGCCCCAGCGCATCGCCGAGCAACGCGGTGCGCGAATAAAGATGCGGTTGAAAGACGGCGACGAGGCGCCGGCCCGGAAACGTCTGGCGCGCCGCGGCGAGCGTGGCGCGCACTTCACTCGGATGGTGCGCGTAGTCGTCGATGACCGTCACGCCTCGGGCCTCGCCCACCCGCTCAAAACGACGCGCCGCCCCGGTGAAGCCAGCGAGGGCGGCGGCGGCCAGCGGTAGATCGGCGTCGAGCGCCGCTGCCACCGCGAGTGCGGCGGCTGCGTTTCGCAAATTGTGCAATCCTGGCAACACGAGCGTGAGCGGCACGCGCCGGTCGTCGGGGAAGACGAGCGTCGCGCGTGATCCATTGGGCCCCAAGTCGACCGCGGTGAGCCGCACGTCGGCCACGTCTGTCGTTCCGAAGCGCCACACCGGGACGGCGAGCCGCGCCGCGACACGCGCGGCTCCGGGATCGTCGATCCCGGCGATGACGCGCTCCGCGCTCCCCGCAAACTGCACGAACGCGTCCTCGAGCTCGGCGACGCTGCCGTTGTAGCATTCCAGGTGATCGGCCTCGACGTTGTTGATCACGGCGACGCTCGGCGCGAGCGACAAGAACGACTTGTCGTACTCGTCCGCCTCGACGACGTACAACATCGATCCGCCGATCCGCGCATTCCCCCCCCAGGCCGCGATCCGCCCACCCACCAGTCCCGTCGGATCCCGTCCGACGGCGGCGAGGGCGTGGGTGCACATGGCGGTCGTCGTGGTCTTGCCGTGCGTCCCCGATACCGCGGCCACCGTCGCACCCTGTACGACGGCGCCCAGAGCATCGGCACGCCACACGACGGGGACACCGCGCTCACGCGCCCGTTCGAGCTCGGGATGGTTGGCAGGGACAGCGGCCGTCACCACCACCGCTCGGGCGTGGTCCACGTGCGCCGGATCGTGGCCCTGGAGCACGCCAATGCCCAGCGCTTCCAGGTCGCCTGCACCAGAAGTGTCGTTATCGCAACCACTTACAGGCACCCCGCGGCGCCTGGCGAGTAGTGCCAGGGCACTCATCCCCGCTCCGGCGATGCCCATGAAATGGACGGGGCGGGTATCGCCGTCGGGTGCAAACAAGGTCATCCGTGGGGAGCTAATATAAGGAATTTCAGAAACTTAGAAAAGAGCCGACGATTAAGCGCCGAAGAGTGTCAAAATCTTTGACATCACCTCCCGGGCGGCGTTGGGTTGTCCCCGGATGCGAGCCGCGCGGGCCAAAGCCTCCCGTCGCGCGGGGTCGGCGAGCAACTGATGGACCAGCGCGCTGAGCGAGCGACCCATGAGGTCGCGCTCCTCGAGCACCACCGCCGCACCGCTCTGCTCCAGCGCGCGCGCGTTATGCAGCTGGTGATCGGCCGCGGAGTGCGGCAGCGGCACGAGCACGCTCGGCTTTCCCCAGGCGCACACTTCGGCAGTCGTCATTGCGCCGGCGCGGCACACGACGAGATCGGCGGCGCGATACGCGCGCGCCATCGGATCGAAGAATCCCTGGACCACGACGCGGTTGCGCACGGCATAGCGCGCGAATGTACTCGCGTGCATCGGACCCGCTCCCCAGAGCAGATGCACATCCGACAATCCGCCGTGCTCCACCGCGCCGGCCACCGCGTAGTTCAACGCGCGCGCGCCCTGACTGCCGCCGAAGATGAGCACCGTCGGCCGATCGGGCGTGAGCCCGAACGCCGCGAGCGCAGTACTGCGATCCCCTTCGTCCGCCGGCGACCGAATCGGATTGCCGAGGGCGAAGACGACGGTGCGCGGGCCGGGACGCAGCCGCGCCTGCGCCTCGGGGAATCCCAGGTGAATCTGTCGCGCCCGCTTCGCCAGCCACCGCGTGGTGATTCCCGGCAGTGCATTCTGCTCCTGCAGCGCCGTCGGGATGCCGCGCCGCTGCGCGCGCCACACGACGGGACCCGACACATAGCCTCCCGTCCCCACCACGATGTCGGGGCGCTCGCGGTCCAGCACCGCGCCCGCCGAACGCCACGCGCGCCACGCGATGAGCGGCCAACGCAGGTTGCGCCACCAGGCATACCGATAGATCGGCTCGATGGGAAGCAAGACGTAGCGGTAGGGGTACCGCGGCAGCACTTCCCCCTCGATGCCGCGCTCGGCGCCCACGATCACGATCTCGGCATCGGGCCGCTCGGTTCGCAGCGCCTGCGCCAGCGCGAGCGCGGGCATCAGATGGCCGCCGGTGCCGCCGCCGGTGAAGAGAACCTTCACTGCAAATGTCCAATGCAAAATGTCCAATACCCAATGTCCAAGTGATCCCCCGTCTGATTTCGACATTGGACATTGGACTTTGGACATTTGTCTTTTCTCATCCCACGTCTCTCCCCCCCGTCCGCCCCTGCCCTACACTGATGAGGATCCCCGTCGCCGCTAGTGCGACGAGCAGGCTCGAGCGACCGTACGACACGAACGGCAGCGTGATCCCCGTGGCCGGAAGAATCGCCAATGTCACGCCCATGTGCAGCACCGCGCCGATGCCGATGATCGCCGTGAGGCCGGTCGCGAGCAGCTGCCCGAAGGGGTCGCGTGCCGAGCGGGCAATCCGGAAGCCGAGCCACACGAACACGCCGAACGCGACCGTCAAGACCAGCAGACCCAGAAAGCCCCACTCCTCGCCGATCGTGGAAAAGATGAAGTCGGAGTACGCGTAGGGCAGGTAGCCGAGCTTCTGCATCCCGTGTCCAATTCCCACGCCCGTGACCTGGCCCGCCCCGATCCCGACCAGCGATTGATGCACCTGCCACGACGCTTCCTGCGGCGCGCTCCCAGAGTTGAGGAACGTCAGGACGCGCGCAACCCGGTACTGCGCCGTCGCCACCGCGCCAAAGAGCAGCGGTGTGGCGCCGACGCTGAGCAGCAGGAAATGCCCGATCTTTGCGCCGGCAGAGAACACCACGACGCCCGCCAGCAACGTGACCAGCAACGCCATCGAAAGGTTCGGTTCGAGGAAAATCATGGCGACGAGCGGGCCCACGACCGCCGCGACGGGCAGCACGCCGCGCTTGAACGAGCGCATCGCTTCCCCCTTCTTAGCGGTGAGCATCGCGGTCCAGATCACGACGGCGATCTTGGCCAGCTCCGACGGCTGCATGCCGATTCCGGCGATCTCCACCCAGCGCCGTGCGCCATTGCGCACCGGGGCGATGGCGTGGGTGAACGGCAGCAGCGGGACGAAGACCAGGAGGGACACGATGGCCAGGATCCTCCAGGCGTGCCGTTCCCAGAAGTGATAGTCGAGCCGCGCCAGGACGGTGGCGAGGAGCCCCCCGGCCACGAGCCCCACCGCCTGATTCAAGGCGAAGCCCGACCCGACGACGTCGCCCTCTTTGACGCTGATCAGACTCGAGGCGCCGTACACGGCGATGATGCCGATCATCGACAACGCCATCGCCACGACGGCGAGCAGCCGGGTTTCCCAGCGGCGATCCCTCATGCAGCGCTGGCGAGCCGCTCGAACACCTGCCCTCGCTCCTCGTAGTTCTTGAACATGTCGTAGCTCGAGCAGGCGGGAGAGAGCAGCACCGCGTCCCCCCGCCGCGCCGCAGCCCGAGCGCGCCGCATCACATCGGCGAAATCCCCCCCGCGCTCGAGCGGCACGGCGCCTTTCAGATCGGCCTCGATCCGCGGACCTGCCTCGCCATACGCGATCACCAGCCGGCACTGCTTCTTGAGCAGCGGGCCGAGCCGGGTATACGGCTCCCCTTTGTGCCGCCCGCCGAGGAGCAGCACGAACGGGCGGTCCATCGCCTCGATCGCCACCGCGGTCGACGAGATGTTGGTCGCCTTGGAATCGTTGATCCAGCGCACGCCACCGACCTCCGCCACCGTCTCGAGGCGGTGATGCAGCGCCCGGAACGTGCGCAGTCCCTCGGCGATCGCTCCGGGGGCGATGCCTGCCTCGTGCACCGCCAGGGCAGCGGCGAGGGCGTTGGCGACGTTGTGCAGACCGAGCAGCGCGAGCGCGTCGCGCGGCAACAGCGCGCTACCGCCGAGCATCAGCGAGCGCGCCCGTCCGTCGTACCACGCGTCGGCGGGCCCGCCGACCGCGAATCGCACGTGACGGCCGCGAACCCCGCGCACCAGATCGAGCGAGGCGGGATCGTCGCCGTTCGCGACCCAGACGTTGTCATCGGTGGCGTTGCGATACATCAGGCGCTTGTCGGCGTAGTACGATGCGACGTCGGGATAGCGGTCGAGGTGGTCGGGAGCGAGGTTCGTCAGCACCCCGATCTCGGGCGCAAAGTCGGGGCTGTCGTGCAGCTGGAACGACGACGCCTCTACGGCGAGCCATTGCGGACGTTGCTCGGCGAGGGCGAGATCGGCGAGCGGCACCCCGATATTCCCGGCGGCTTCGGCGTTGAGCCCCGCCGCCCGCATGAGATGCGCGACGAGCGCCGTCGTCGTCGTCTTGCCGTTCGTCCCGGTGACCGCGATGCAGCGCATCCCGGGGAGGGCGCGCCACCCGAGATCGAGCTCCGACAGCACGGGAACGCCGCTCGAGCGCGCGACGCTCAGCGGCGCGGCGTCGGGAGGCACGCCGGGGGACACGACGACGCCCTTCGCGGCCGCGATCTTGGCGAGGTCGTGCCGCCCCAGCTCGACCTCGACACCCGGAAGCGCGCGGAGCAGCTCAACCGCGGCACTGCCCGGCGGCGACGTCGCGGCGTCGCTGGCGTACACCCGGGCGCCTTCGCGGGCGAGCAGGCGGGTGGCGGCGACGCCGCTCTTTCCCAACCCCACGACCGCCACCGTCCCGTCGCGCCAGCCGTCGGGCAGCGTCACCGCAGCTTCAGCGTTGCGAGCGCCAGCATGGCGCAGAGGAATCCCAGAATATAGAACCGCATCACCACCTGCGGCTCCGACCACCCCAGCTTCTCGAAATGATGGTGCAGCGGCGCCATGCGAAACACGCGATGGCTGTCGGCGTATTCCTTGCCGCGCGTGCGCTTCTGCCAGCGGTAGACGTTCACCTGGAGGATGACGGAGACCGTCTCCGCCACGAACACGCCGCCGGCGATCAGCAGCAGGAACTCCGCCTTCAGCATGATCGCCACGGCGCCGAGCGCGCCCCCGATCGCCAGGGCGCCGGTGTCTCCCATGAACACCGCGGCAGGATACGCGTTGAACCAGAGAAACCCGACCGCCGCCCCCATCAGGGCCCCGCAGAAAATCGCCAGCTCTCCCGCGCCGGCGACGTGCATCACGCCGAGATAACGCGACGTGTCGAACCGCCCGAACAGATAGGCGAACACGACGAATGTCCCCGCGACAAACGCCGTGAGGCCCGTCGCGAGACCGTCCAGCCCGTCGGTGAGGTTGACGGCGTTGGAGCTCGCCGTCACGACGAACGTGGTGAACGCGATGTACAGCCACCACGGCAGCGTGAGAAAGATGTATTTGAAGACGGGCAGCTGCGTCTCCGTCGCCATGGTGGGCAGGAACGGCCAGCGCACCAGAAAGACGCCCAGCGCCAGTCCGAACGATATCTGCCCCACGAGCTTCCAGCGGGCGACGAGTCCCTGCGACTTGCCGCGCACGATCTTCAGGTAGTCGTCGACGAATCCGATCGCGCCCATCCACAGCGTCGCCACGACGGCCACCAGCGCGTACCGGGTGTCGAGCCGCGCCCACAAAAGCGTCGGGACGACGGTGCTGAGGATGATGATGAGGCCCCCCATCGTGGGGGTGCCCCGCTTCTCCTGGTGCGTCGATGGACCCTCGGCGCGGATCACCTGCCCGACGCCGCCGCGACGCAGGCGCTGGATGATCCAGGGGCCAATCACGAACGCCATTATCAGCGCCGTCACCGTGGCCCCGGCTGTCCGGAAGGTGATGTAGTTGAAGAGATTGAAGAGAATGTGACTCTTGGCGAGCGGCGTCAGCAGGTGATAGAACACGGGCCCCTGGTGTCTCCCTTAGCTGAGATGGCGCAACAGCTGCTCCAGCGCGACGCCGCGCGAGGCCTTGAGCAGGAGAATCTCGTTCCCTTGGAGAGCGGCCTTGAGTCGCGGACCCAGCTCGGCGGCGTCGGCGGCGACGAGCAACCGGTCGCCCAACCGCCCGCGGTAGGGCGCGAACGACGCCGCGAACTCTCCCACCGCCCCGACCAGCACCGGCTCGCGCCGCACGATGTCGGCAGCGGCGGCCGCGTGCAATTTGGCACTCTCGGGCCCAAGCTCCAACATCGAGCCCACCACCACCGCCAGTGGCCGGTCCCGCTCGCGGGCCAGCCAGGCCGCCGACTCGACCGCCCGTTGCAGGGAGCCGGGGTTGGCGTTGTAGGTGTCGTCGATGATCGTCAGATCGCCGACGTGCAGCACCCGGCCGCGGCCGCCGGGGACCGCCACCCGGGGCAACGCTTCGAGCGCCGCGAGCGGATCGACCCCGAGCTCGCGGGCCACGGCGATCGCGATCATCGCGTTTTCGGCCTGGTGCAGCCCGAACAGCGGCAGCACCACTTCCCGTCCCAGAAACCGCACGCGGCAGCGCCCTTCCTCGTCCAACCCCACCGCCTCGGCCTGCAGGTCGGCGGGCGGTTTCGTGCCGGACACGATCGTGCGGGTGAGGCGGCGCGCCTGCTCGGCAAGCTCGCGCGGATCGAGGCCGACGACCGCGAGCGGCACCCCGTCGAGGAGCGACAGCTTCTCGCGCAGCACGCCGTCGAACGATCCAAACCCCTCGACGTGCGCATACCCCACATTCGTGATCACGGCGATCGTCGGCCCGATCACGTCCCGCAAGCGCGCGATCTCTCCCGGGACGCTCGCCCCGGCTTCGATCACGAGTGCCTGCGTGTCGTCCGGCGCGGCGAGGATCGTCAGCGGCACGCCGATTTCATTATTGAGGTTCGCCGCCGTGGCGTGCACGCGGTAGCGCGGCGAAAGGGCGACGCGCAGCAGCTCCTTGGTGCTCGTCTTGCCGCTCGATCCGGTGATCGCGACGACGGGGCTGCCGGCGGGCAGAAAACGGCGGCGCGCGCGCGCGAGCGCGCCGAGTGCGGCCAGGGTGTCTTCGACCGGGTAGAGCGACAGTCCCGGCACCGGGGCCGTTCCGCGCCGCACCACCGCTGCCTTCGCGCCCCTGGACTGTGCCTCGACGAGAAACGCGTGCGCGTCGAAGCGCGGCCCCTTCAGGGCGACGAACAGATCGCCCGGACCGATCGTCCGAGTGTCGGTCGACACGTTGGTGTACGAGCCCGATCCGGGCGCGGGCAACCCCAGCGCCGCCGCGACGCGCTCGCTCGTGCAGAATGTCACGACGCGCCGAGCTCCCGGATGACGTCGCGTTCGTCGAACGGCTGCTTCACGGTGCCGACGACCTGATAGGTCTCGTGCCCCTTCCCCGCCAGTAACACCGTGTCCCCGGCATGCGCGAACGACAAGGCCAGGGCGATCGCCTCGCGCCGGTCGGTCACGCGGTGATGCGCTTTACTCGTCATCCCGGATTCGACTTCGTCGAGAATGCCCTCGGGATCTTCGGTGCGGGGGTTGTCGGACGTCGCGATGGCGACATCCGCCAGGCGCACCGCGATCTCGCCCATTGGGGCCCGCTTGCCGCGATCGCGATCCCCGCCGGCGCCAAAGACGACAATCAGCTGTTTCGCGGTCACCGGCCGGACGGCATCGAGGGCGCGCTCCAGGGCGTCCGGGGTGTGGGCGTAATCGCGCAATACGGTGCACGGCCGCGACGCGATGCGCTCCATGCGACCGGGAACCTGCGGAGCGCTGGTCAGGCGCTCGGCGATGCCATCGACCGGAACGCCCATGGCCCATGCGGCGCCCGCGACGCCCAGCGCATTGGTGACGTTGAATCGCCCCAGGAGCGGCAGCCGCACCGCCGCCGACCCGAGCGGCGTGACGAGCTCGAAGCGGGAGCCCGAGGCATCGCTCGCTACCTTGCGTGCGGTCACGTCCCCGCTGTTCTCCCCGAACGTCACGCGGCGCTGCCCGCTATTGCGGCGCAGCCGTTGCCAGGCGGGGTCGTCGGCGTTCGAGACCACGATGCCGTTCGGCCCGAGGTAGTCGACGAGCCTCGACTTGGCTCGGAAATACTCCTCGATGGTGCGATGGTAGTCGAGATGGTCGCGTGTCAGGTTGGTGAACACCGCCACCTTGAACTTCAGCCCGTCGACGCGTCCCTGGTCGAGACTGTGGGACGAGACCTCCATCGCGACGCCGCGTGCTCCGTGGGTTACCAGGCCGGCGAGCGTCGCCTGCAGGTCGATCGGCCCCGGTGTCGTGAGGTTTCCCGCCTCGCTGGCAACGGCGGCGCCGTCGGGCGCAAAGGCGCCCAGCGTGCCGATCGACCCCATCGGCTCGACCGCCCCGAGGACATGACGGGCGAGTGTCACCGTCGTCGTCTTACCGTTCGTGCCTGTGACGCCGATGAGATCGAGCTGCGACGCCGGGTGCCCGTACCACAGCTCGGCGGCGACGGCAGCGGCGCGGCGGCCGTCCGAGACGACGACCTGCGGCAGCAGCACCGGTTGCTGCTGCTCGACGAGCGCGGCAGCCGCCCCGGCTTCCAGCGCCCGCGACAAGTAGCGGTGACCGTCCTCGACGGCGCCGCGGATCGCGCAGAACAACATTCCGGGTGCGAGACGGCGCGTATCCGCGGTGAGGCCGGTGAACTCGGGGATCGAGCGGGGGGGTTCGGCCGCGAGCAGCTTGGCCACGCGCAGGCCGCCGATCAGCTCCGCGGTGGTGGTCACTGCGAGCCGGCGAACACGGTGACGACCGAGCCCGCGGGCGCGGTGCTGCCGGCCGCGGGAAGGGTATGGTCGGGGGTGCCCCACCCGCGCAGCGCCACTCGGAAGCCACGGCGATGCAGGCTGCGCACGGCCTCGCGGAGCGGCCGGCCCGACACGTCGGGGACGACGCGCCCCGGGGCTTTGGCGGCGGTATCGGGTCGATACGGCCAGGGCACGACGTAGGGAACTGTGCCGTCGTCATCCACGAGCGGCGCCTGCGGCACGGCCGGTGCTGACACGAGCCGCGCCTCGTTCAACGTCACTGTGCGCGACGCCAGCGCCTGCTCGAGCAGCGAGCGCGTGACCGGCGCAGCGGTGGTAGCCGAGAAGTAGCCCTTCTTGCTGGGATCGGGGTCGTCGATCTTCACGACGACGACGATCTGCGGATCATCTGCAGGAAACAGGGCCGCGAAGGACGCGGTGTACTCGTTGGGGGCATACTTGCCGCGCACCACGCGGCGCGCTGTCCCCGTCTTCGCCGCTAGCTCGAAGTGCGCCAGCATCGCGCTCGTCCCGGTGCCGCGCTGCACCACGCCGCGCAGCAGGTCGCGCAGCTGCTTCGCGATATCATGAGAGATGACACGCCGCACCGGCTCGGTGCGGTGGCGATAGAGGACATCGCCCGACGGATCGCGTACTTCCCGCACCAGCGCCGGCGCCAGCAGTACGCCATCGTTGGCGATCGCGCCGTACGCGGCGGCGATCTGCAGCGGCGTCACGGCGACCTCGTAGCCGATCGCCAGACTCACTTGGCTCGTCCCCGACCATTCGTTGGGCAACCGTAGTCGCCCCGGCGACTCCGACGGGAATTCGACACCGGTCGACGTGCCGAGGCCGAAGTCACGCAGCACGGCGTACTGCTCACGCGGCGTCATGCGTTGCGCGAATTTCGCCATCGCGATGTTGCTCGACACGGCGATCGCGTCGGCGAGCGTCAACGTCGGCAGCGGGTGCTCGTCCTGCAGCACCGGCCGACCGGGCAGCTTGTAGCGGCCGCCTTCGCCCGAGACACGATCGGCGGGACGCACGCGATTGAGCTCGAGCAGCGCCGCGGCGGCGAAGATCTTGGCGAGCGAGCCCGGCTCGTAGGTATCGGTGAACGCGCTGGGCGGCGAGCTGCCGTCCCTGCGCTCCGAAGCGATCGCGAGCAGCTCGCCCGTCTTGGGGTCGAGGATCACAACATCCCCGCCCGCGGCGTCGGTCTCGCGCACCGCCTCGTGCAGCGCCCGTTCCGCGATTTCCTGCAGCTCGGCGTCGAGCGTGAGCACGACGTCCGCGCCTGGCTCGGGAGCGGCGATGAGGCGCGCCGGAGACTCGTACTCCCGCCCGGCCCGTAGGTAGCGGTGAACGCGCTGGGCGGCGAGCGGCCGTCCCTGCGCTCCGAAGCGATCGCGAGCAGCTCGCCCGTCTTGGGGTCGAGGATCACAACATCCCCGCCCGCGGCGTCGGTCTCGCGCACCGCCTCGTGCAGCGCCCGGTCCGCGATTTCCTGCAGCTCGGCGTCGAGCGTGAGCACGACGTCCGCGCCTGGCTCGGGAGCGGCGATGAGGCGCGCCGGAG
>JACXTT010014041.1_pt1 | contig 10507 bp, 12 predicted proteins | sample 9270951 | NCBI WGS metagenome assembly JACXTT01 (sample SAMN15532306, study PRJNA645909) | rock metagenome | isolation source: weathered quartz diorite | place: Puerto Rico | collected 2017-06-21
GGCTCGCGCGTGCACGTGAACATCACGTCTTACAACCGCATCGCGCTCGTCACCGGCGAGGTCCCAGACGAAAGCGCGCGCACCGAGGTGGAGAAGATCGTGCGCGCCGTGCCCAACGTGCGCGAGGTCACCAACGACCTGCAGATCTCCGGCATCTCGTCCTACGGCTCGCGCAGTAACGACACCTATCTCACCTCCAAGGTGCGCGGGCGGCTGCTCGATACCAAGCGCGTGCGCCCCGTGCACATCAAGGTCGTCACCGAATCGGGCGTCGTGTACCTGATGGGCATCGTCACCGAGCCCGAAGCCGACGAGGCCGTCGACATCGCGCGCAACACCGGCGGCGTGCGCAAGGTGGTGAAGGTGTTCGAGTACTGCAAGCCGAGCGACGACATTTGCCGCCCGCGAACCAAGAGCGGGACGTAGCCCCGCAGTTCGAAGCGAAGCTCCACGACCCGCGCTCGCTCGACTGGGTGGCCAGGCTTGCGCGGCCCCTCGTCTTCACCAACGGCGTGTTCGACATCCTCCACCGGGGGCACGTCACCTATCTCGACCGTGCGCGCGCGCTTGGTGCAAGCCTCGTCGTTGCGCTCAACAGCGATGCCTCGGCGCAGCGCCTTGGCAAAGGCCCGGGCCGGCCGCTGAATCTCCTCGCCGACCGGCTCGCGCTGGTCGCGGCGCTCGCCGCGGTGAGCGCCGTCACCTGGTTCGACGAGGACACCCCCGAGCCCCTGATTGCCGCCTGCCGGCCCGACGTGCTGGTGAAGGGCGGCGACTGGCCGGTAGAGCGCATCGCCGGCGCGGCCGGGGTGCTGGCGCGCGGCGGCCGGGTGGTGTCGATTCCGTTCGAGCACGAACGCTCTACGACGGCACTCCTTAAACGCATCAGAGGTACCATTGCCTCATGAGGTTGCACCAGCTAAAGGTCGAGTACGACGCCGAGCAGGATCGCCTGATCATGCTGGTCGCCACCAGCGAGGCGGTGGAGCTGCGCCTCGCGCTCACGCGCCGCTTCGTCAAGCTCCTCTGGCCCCTCCTCGTCAAGCTTGCCGAGGAAGCGAGCCCGCGCATCCGCACGCAGGCGAACCCCGAGGCGCGCAAGGCGCTCCTTGGGCTCGAGCACGAGCACGCCGTGTCGAAGGCCGACTTCAGCAAGCCTTACGACGCGGGCGGCGCCACGCGGCCGCTCGGCGACGCACCGCTGCTCCTCGCCCGCATCCAGACCGGGCACGACCGCAACGGCCAGCCGGTGGTAGCGCTTCACCCCGCCGAAGGGCAGGGCGTGACGCTTTCGTTCGACTCGGTGCTCTTGCACTCGCTCTGTCGCCTGCTCCAGGCGGCGGTCAAGAAGAGCGACTGGGACATGGAGCTCAAACTTCCGGGAACGGAGCCGTCAGAAGCCGGCGAGCGGCCGGCGCGCACGTTGAATTGAGTTCATTCGATCAGCTTGGCTTGATCGCGCCGCTCGCCCGCGCGGTCGCCGACCTCGGCTACGAGAAACCGACGCCCGTGCAGGAGCAGTCGATCCCGCTGGTGCTCGCCGGGCGCGATCTGATGGCCGGCGCGCAGACCGGCACCGGCAAGACGGCGGCCTTCGCGCTGCCGATCCTGCAACGCTTCGCGCCGCTCGCCTCGAGCTCGACCTCGCCTGCGCGCCATCCGGTGCGCGCGCTGGTGCTCGCGCCGACGCGCGAGCTCGCCGTGCAGGTGGCCGAGAGCTTCCGCGACTATGGCAGGCACGTCCCGCTGAGAAGCGCGGTGGTCTACGGCGGCGTCGACATGAACGCGCAGATCGCCGAGCTGCGGCGCGGCGTCGAGATCCTGGTCGCGACGCCGGGGCGGCTCCTCGACCACGTGCAGAACAAGACCGTGATGTTCAACCAGGTGCAGGTGCTGGTGCTCGACGAAGCCGACCGCATGCTCGACATGGGCTTCCTGCCCGACATCAAGCGCATCATCGCTTTGCTGCCGCCGGCGCGGCAGAACCTGCTCTTCTCCGCGACCTTCCCCGACGAGATCCGCACGCTGGCGAAGACGCTCCTGCGCAACCCTGCGGAGATCCAGGTTACGCCGCGCAATGTGGCGGCCGAGCTCGTGAGCCACGTGCTGCATCCGGTGGCGCGCGAAAAAAAGCGCGAATTCCTCGCTTATCTGATTCAGACACGCGGCTTGAAGCAGGTGCTGGTGTTCACCGCCACGCGCATCGGTGCGAACCGGCTCGCACATCAGCTACGCCTCGACCACATCCACGCCGACGCGATCCACGGTGACAAGACACAGGCCGAGCGCGAGGCTGCGCTCGCAGACTTCAAGGCGGGCAAGACCGCGGTGCTGGTGGCGACCGACGTCGCCTCGCGTGGCCTCGACATCGAGGGCCTGCCGCAGGTGATCAACTTCGACGTGCCGCGCTCGCCCGAGGACTACGTCCACCGCATCGGCCGCACCGGCCGCGCCGGGCAGACCGGCGAGGCGATCTCGCTCGTCGCGCCCGAGGACATGGAGTCGCTGGGCGCCATCGAGCGGCTGATCAGGAAGCGCATCGACCGCGTGCTGGTGCCGGGCTTCCAGCCGAGCGGCGCCACGGTCGCGACGCTGATGGGCGACCAGCCCACGCGCCGCAGTCCACCCGCGGTCAGGCGCGACCGGCCGGTCAAGCCGCCCTCCGATCCGATCTTCTCCAAACCCTACGAGCCGGGCACCGCGCCACCGGCAGCGCCCAAGCAGGAATCCCCGCAGCAGCCCAGACGCAAGCAGCCGCAGGTCGCCGCGCTCCTCGGCGGAAAACTGAAGCGCGCTTGATTTAGACGCAGCGCGCGCCGTCCACCTCGATGCAAACGCCGCTGATGAAGCCCGCCTCATCGGAAGCGAGATAGAGGCACGCGTTCGCTACATCCAGCGGCGTTGAAAAACGCCCGAGCGGGATGGTCGCCATGAAGCGCTTCTTCGCCTCCTCGGTGACCACGCCACCAGCAAACTCGGCCGATAGGCCCGTGTCTGGGCTGAACACCGGATTCACGCAGTTGACGCGGATCTTGTCAGGGCCGAACTCGGCGGCCATCGACTTGGACATCAGGATCACCGCGCCCTTCGAGCTGTTGTAGACGGTAAGTCCCGGCCGCGGCCGCACCCCGGCGGTGGACGCGATGTTGACTAAGCAGCCGCCGCCCCGGCGCCGGAACACCGGCACCGCGTGGAGCGCGCAGAGGTACACGCTCTTTACGTTCACGGCGTACACGCGGTCGAACTCTTCCTCGCTCACCTCGAGGTAGGCCTTGTTGCGATGGGTCCAGCCGGCGTTGTTCACCACGATCGCGAGCTCGGGGCCCGCATCGCGCACCAGCCGCGCCCAATCGGCGCTCTTAGTGACATCGCCCTGCACGAAGCGCCCGCCGATCTCGCGCGCCGTGCGCTCGCCACGCGGATCGATGTCGTTCACCACGACGCGCGCGCCTTCCTCGGCGAAGCGCCGCGCGATGCCGGCGCCGAAGCCCGAGCCGGCGCCGGTGATGATGGCGACCTTGTCTTTGAGCCGCATCTAGGCCTCCTTGAACGGGCTGTGCTCGACCAGCTCGTTGACGTAATGCGTGATGCCCGCGCGCTCGCGCTCGAGGAAGTGCTCGACCGCGCGCGCGAACTTCGGATGCGCGAGCCAGTGCGCGGACTGCGCCTGCACCGGCAGCAGGCCGCGAAACAGCTTGTGCTCGCCCTGCGCGCCGCCCTCGAACGCGGCCAGCTTGCGCGAAATGGCGTAGTCGATCGCTTGGTAGTAGCAGCATTCGAAATGCACCAGCGGCACGTGCTCCACGGCGCCCCAGTAGCGGCCGTACAGCGCACGCTCGTCGCGCAGGAAGAGCGCGCAGGCGATCGGCCGTGCATCGCGCTCGGCGAGCACCATCGCGACATGCGCCGGCAGCGCGGCGCCCAGGCGCACGAAGAATTCAAGGCTGAGATAAGGCGTCGAGCGGTGCGCGGCGTAGGTGCCGCGATAGCAGCGGTTGAAGAATTCCCAGTGCCGGCGCTCGATCGCGGCGCCTTCGAGCCAGCGGAACGTGATGCCGGCCTCGCGTACGCGGCGGCGCTCCTGGCGGATGTTCTTGCGACGGGCGTGCGACAGGCGGGCGAGGAAGTCGTCGAAGCTCGCGTAGCCGTGGTTCGCCCAATGGAACTGCACCGTGCGGCGCATGAGAAAGCCGAGCTCCGCGAGCGCGGCGGCATCCGCATCGCTGGCGAACAGCACGTGCAGCGACGAGGTTTCGCGCGCCAGCTCGAGCGCCGCCTGCACCAGGGTTTTCTTGGCTTTGGTTGAGGAGGCGAGCAGGCGCGGCCCGCGCACCGGCGTGAACGGCACCGCGCAGACGAGCTTCGGGTAGTAGTCGACGCCGTGGCGCTCGTGCGCCTCGGCCCAGGCCCAGTCGAACACGTACTCGCCGTAGGAGTGGTTCTTGGCAAAGAGCGGCATCGCGCCGACGAGGCTGCCGGCGCGCCGCAGGAGCACGAACTGCGGCGCCCAGCCGCGACCGGCGGCAGCGCAGCCCGTGTCGATCAGCGCCGAGAGGAACTCGTGGCGCATGAAGGGCTGCGGCCCGGCGAGCGCGTTCCATTCGTCGCGATCGACGCGCACGAGCGACTCGGCGATGCGGACGCTGTCCAAGTCGCTACGATACAATGGCCGCCATCAACGGGAGCCCCCGATGAAGAAAGTCGAAGCGATCGTCAAACCGTTCAAGCTCGACGAAGTGCGCGAAGCGCTTTCCGAGATCGGCGTCACCGGCCTCACCGTCACCGAGGTGAAGGGTTTCGGGCGGCAGAAAGGACACACCGAGCTCTACCGCGGCGCCGAATACGTGGTCGATTTCCTGCCGAAGGTGAAGATCGAGGTGGTCGTGCCGAACGACCAGGTGGAGCGCGCGATCGACGCCATCGTCAAGTCCGCGCGCACCGGCAAGATCGGCGACGGCAAGATCTTCGTCACCTCGGTCGAGCACGTGGTGCGCATCCGCACCGGCGAGACTAACGAAGCCGCCGTTTAGGAATCTCTGGACGAGCCGACCAATCGTCGTTCCCGCGCAAGCGGGAACCCATGATTTTTCTGAGCCCCCGCTTTCGCGGGGGCGACACTTCCTAGCTCTTAAGCAAAACCAGCACGGCGCCGCCGCCGCCCTGCGCGGCCGGCGCCTGGCTGAACGCCAGCACCTCGTCCCGCAGCAGCCACTTGCGCAGCAGGCCTTTCAGCACCGGCTCGCGCTGGCGCGAGCCGAGGCCCTTGCCGTGCACGATGCGCACGCAGCTGTGCCCGCGCCGGCGGCAATGGCGCAGGAACTCGGCCACGCTGACGGCCGCCACCTGGCGGTTCATGCCGTGCAGGTCGAGCTCGGCTTGCACCACCCAGTGCCCGCGCCGGAGCTTGCGCAGCACCTCGCGTTGCAGCCCCTCGCGCAGATAGGCGAGCTCGTTGCCGGCGTCGAGCGCGTCGTCGACCGAGAAGGGGCCGGCAAGTGATTCGGCGAGCGCCGCGCGCTCATCGCGCAGCCGCTGCCGCGGCACCGGCGCCGGGCGCCGGCGGTGCGCTACGCGCTTGGGCTGGCGGAGCGGCTCCGCGTCCGCGACCGCGCGGCGGAAATCGGCGTCCTCATTTCCGTTGTTACTTCGCGACGCCATCCAGGTATTTCTCCGCGTCGAGCGCCGCCATGCAGCCCGAGCCAGCGCTGGTCACCGCCTGGCGATAGACGTGGTCCTGCACGTCGCCGGCGGCGAACACGCCCGGGACGCTGGTCGCCGTCGCCATGCCCTCGGCGCCGCCGCGGGTGATGATGTAGCCCTCGCGCATGGCGAGCTGGCCGGCGAAGATCTGGGTGTTCGGCGTATGGCCGATGGCAATGAAAAGGCCCTTCGCCGCGAGCTCGCGCTTCTGCGCCTTCTTGAGCTCGTGCACCCGCACCCCGGTGACCCCGCTCTGGTCGCCCAGCACCTCGTCGACCACGGCGTCGAGCAGCAGGCCGATCTTGCCGTCCGCGACGCGCTTCATGAGCTTGTCCTGCATGATCTTCTCGGCGCGGAACTTGTCGCGCCGGTGAACCAGCTGGACGTTGCGCGAGATGTTGGCGAGGTAGAGCGCCTCCTCGACCGCGGTGTTGCCGCCGCCGACCACCACCACGTCCTCCCCCTTGTAGAAGAAGCCGTCGCAGGTGGCGCAGGCCGAGACGCCGCGGCCCATGAACTTCTGCTCCGAGGGCAGCCCAAGGTACTTGGCCGAGGCCCCGGTGGCGATGACCAGCGCATCGCAGGTGTAGGTGGCGAGGTCGCCTTCGAGGGCGAAGGGCCGCTCGGCCAGGCGCGCGACGTGGATATGGTCGTGCACGATCTCGGTGTCGAAGCGCTCCGCGTGCCGCCGGAAGCGCTCCATCAGATCCGGGCCCTGCACGCCGTCGGCGTCCGCCGGCCAGTTATCCACGTCGGTCGTGGTCATCAGCTGGCCGCCCTGGGCGATGCCGGCGACGAGCACCGGCTTGAGGTTGGCGCGGGCGGCATAGACCGCGGCGCTGTAGCCGGCGGGGCCGGAGCCGAGGATCAGCAGGCGCGAATGGCGCGTCGGGCGGTGAGCCATGGGTTCCAAAAATTATAAAGCCCGCATTCTGTTAACATAGATTTGCATAGGGACGAAGGGGTGTTTCTGCTATGGCAACGACGGTATCGACGGCGGTCTTGAAGGCGGTGCCGCTGTTTGCGAGCTTTCCTGAAGATCAGGCGCGCATGCTGACGACCATGGTCACGCGGCGCAGCGCACCGCGCAACACGACCATCATGTCGAGCGGCGACGCCACCGACTCGCTCTACATCGTGCTCTCCGGGCGGCTGAAGGTCATGATGAGCGACTCCGAGGGCAAGGAAGTAATCCTGTCGATCCTCGGCCCGGGCGAGTTCTTCGGCGAGATGGGCCTGATCGACGACGAGCCGCGCTCGGCGAGCGTGGTGACGATCGAGCCCTGCGAGCTCCTTTCCATCACCAAGCGCGACTTCAAGCGCTGCCTCGCCGAGAACTTCGAGATGGCGATGGCAGTGATGCGGGGGCTGGTCAAGCGCCTGCGCGAGGCCGACCGCAAGATCGGCAGCCTGGCGCTGCTCGATGTCTACGGGCGCGTGGCGCGGCTGCTGCTCGACATGGCGGAGAACGTGAACGGCGAGAAGATCGTCACCAAGCGCCTGCCCAAGCAGGACATCGCCAAGATGATCGGCGCCTCGCGCGAGATGGTGAGCCGCGTGATGAAGGACCTGCAGACCGGCGGCTACATCGAGATGCGCGGCTCCAACATCGTGCTGCGCGACACGATAATGCTGCCGGAGTAAGGCTGCGCCGCATTTCGTCCCTCGGGCAGAGAAGCGGCGCTGCGCCGCTGCCCGCCCGGCTCGCGGGCCTGGTACGCGAAGCAAGATGGCTCCTCCTCGGGGCGCTCGCCCTGTACCTGCTGCTCGTCCTCGTCACCTATCACCGCGACGATCCGGCCTGGTCGCATAGCGTCGGCGACGCGGTGACGCGCAACGCCGGCGGCCCGGTCGGCGCCTGGCTCGCCGACGTGCTGCTCTACCTGTTCGGCGTCTCGGCCTACTGGCTGGTGGCGCTCGGCGCCCTGGGCGTGGTCTGGGGCCATCGCCGGCTCGACATGCGCTCCGTCGGCATCGCGCTCGGCGGCTTCGCCATGCTGCTTTTTGCGAGCGCCTCGCTGGAGGGCCTGCGGCTCCATAGCCTAGCGCTGGACCTGCCGCATGCGCCGGGCGGCGTGGTGGGCGTCGCGGCCGGCACGACCCTCGCCGTCGCGCTCGGCTACACCGGTGCGACGCTCTTGCTGCTCGCACTCGCGGCGGCGGGCTTGAGCCTCTTCACCGGCGTCTCCTGGCTCTCGGCCGCCGAGTTCGTCGGCTTCGCCCTGGAGGCGGCCTGGGTTGGCGCGCTGCGGGCCTGGGAGCGGCGCCAGGACCGGCGCCTGGGCGAGCTCGCGCGCGAGGAGCGCGACCTGGTCGTGCAGGCCGAGAAGAAGCGCGAGGAGACCCATCCGCCGCTGCGCATCGAGCCGCCGGCGGCCGAGATCCGCAAGTCCGAGCGCGTGCTGAAGGAGAAGCAGGCGCCGCTCTTCGACGAGCTCCCGGACACGCCGCTGCCGCCGCTCAAGCTCCTGGACGACGCCATGTCCGGGGGCGAGCAAGTGAGCCCGGAAACACTGGAGTTCACCTCGCGACTGATCGAGAAGAAGCTGTCCGATTTCGGCGTAGCGGTGAAGGTGCTCGCCGCCTATCCGGGCCCGGTGATCACCCGCTACGAGATCGAACCCGCCATCGGCGTGAAGGGCAGCCAGATCGTCAACCTGGTCAAAGACCTGGCGCGCGCGCTGTCCGTCGTTTCCATCCGCGTCGTGGAAACCATCCCGGGCAAATCGTGCATGGGCCTGGAGATTCCCAACCCGCATCGGCAGACGGTGCGCCTGTCGGAAATCCTGGGCTCCGAGGCTTACCACGCGCTCAATTCCCCGCTGGCGATCGCGCTCGGCAAGGACATCGCCGGCAACCCGGTGGTCGCCGACCTGGGCAGGATGCCGCACCTGCTGGTCGCGGGCACCACCGGCTCCGGCAAGTCGGTGGCGCTGAACGCGATGATCCTCGCGCTGCTCTACAAGGCCGAGCCGCGCAACATCCGCCTCATCCTGATCGACCCGAAGATGCTGGAGCTCTCCATCTACCAGGACATCCCGCATCTGCTCACGCCGGTCGTCACGGACATGAAGCAGGCGGTGAACGCGCTCACCTGGTGCGTCGCCGAGATGGACCGCCGCTACAAGCTGATGAACTGGATCGGCGCGCGCAATCTCTCGGGCTACAACCACCGCGTGACCGAGCAGAAGTTCGAGGACCCGTTCGCGCTCGACGCCGGCAAGGCCGAGACGCTCACGCCGCTGCCGCAGATCGTGGTGGTGATCGACGAGCTCGCCGACCTGATGATGGTGGTCGGCAAGAAGGTCGAGGAGCTGATCGCGCGCCTTGCGCAGAAGGCGCGCGCAGCGGGCATCCATCTGCTGCTCGCCACGCAGCGGCCGTCGGTGGACGTCATCACGGGCCTCATCAAGGCGAACATTCCGGCCCGGATTGCGTTCCAGGTCTCCTCCAAGGTGGATTCGCGCACGATCCTCGACCAGTCGGGCGCCGAGGCGCTGCTGGGCGCGGGCGACATGCTGTATCTGCCGCCCGGCAGCGGCATCCCGCAGCGCGTGCACGGCGCTTTCGTCGCCGACCACGAGGTGCACAAGGTCGTCGAGCACCTGAAGTCGCTGGCGAAGCCGGAGTACCTCGCGGATGTGCTCGAGCCGGCGCTGATCGAGGATGCGCCCGGCGCCGAAGGCGCGCCGAGCGGCGAAAAGGACCCGCTCTACGACCAGGCGGTGGACATCGTGCTGCGCACCCGCCGGCCGTCGATCTCGCTCGTGCAGCGGCACCTGCGTATCGGCTACAACCGCGCCGCTCGGCTGATCGAGGACATGGAGCGCGCGGGCATGGTCTCCGCCATGCAGTCGAACGGCAACCGCGAGGTGTTGGTCCCCGCCAAAGCGGAGTAGCTTTGCGCACATGAGAACCCTGCTGGGCTGCATCGCCCTTGCTTTCGCGCTGACCGCCGGCGCCGCAAGCCTCGAGCGCTACAAGACGTTCCTCAACGGCACGCAGTCGGCGCGCGCGCAGTTCGAGCAGAAGGTCTACGACCGGTCGGGCAAGCTGGTGCAGCAATCGCACGGCAGCTTCGTCTTCCAGCGGCCCGGGCGCTTCCGCTGGGTGTACGAGAAGCCGGCCGACCAGGTGATCGTCGGCGATGGCCAGCGCGTCTGGATCTACGACCGGCAGCTCAACCAGGTGACCGTGCGCAAGCTCGCCACCGCGCTCGGCTCGACGCCGGCGGCGCTGCTTGCCGGCGCGAGCGGCATCGAGCAGGCCTTCGCGCTCTCCGACGCCGGCGAAAAGGACGGGCTCGAATGGATGGAGGCAAGACCGCGCGAGCGCGAGGCCGGCTTCGAGCGCGTGCGCCTGGGCTTCGATGCTGCGCGCGGCGGCCTGCAGGCGATGGAGCTCGTCGACAACTTCGGCCAGACCACCGTCCTGCGCTTCTCCAAGCTCGAGCGCAACCCGAAGGTCAGTCCCGCCGAGTTCCGCTTCGATCCGCCCAAGGGCGCCGACGTCCTCGGCGAAAAGTAATGGCCGCCGACCTCTTCGGAAGCGCCCGGCCCGTCGCGCCCCTTGCCGACGCGTTGCGGCCGAAGACGCTCGACGAGGTCGTCGGCCAGGAGCACCTGCTCGGGCCGGGCAAGCCGCTGCGCCTCGCCTTCGAATCCGGCCGCCCGCATTCCATGATCCTCTGGGGCCCGCCGGGCTCCGGCAAGACCACGATCGCGCGCCTGATGGCGAAGGCCTTCAATGCCGAGTTCGTCGCGCTCTCCGCCGTCTTTTCCGGCGTCAAGGACATCCGCGACGCCGT
>JACXTT010014042.1_pt1 | contig 10506 bp, 9 predicted proteins | sample 9270951 | NCBI WGS metagenome assembly JACXTT01 (sample SAMN15532306, study PRJNA645909) | rock metagenome | isolation source: weathered quartz diorite | place: Puerto Rico | collected 2017-06-21
ACGGTCCGCAGGAATGACCAAGTGGGGGACAATTCGCAAGAGGGCCATGCTGCGCGGGTTTTTCGAAGCAGAGCTGGCGAACATCACCTGCCCCATCGGCGTGCCCGGCATTGTGGGCAAAGAGCCCGAAGTCATTGCGGTGGCAGTGGCGGCACAGATATTGCAGACCGTTTGACACGCGGGCTAGGGTAATTCCTAGTGCTGGACCTGCCAACACGTCAGCACAAATGCAAATAAATTGTATACACTTTGAAAATCGTCGCAGCGGAGCGGGGCGTAGTCAGCATGCCTTAGTTCGCGACCCATTTCTGCTTACAGTGCCCGCGGTGGTAAGCAGTTTGCATGATACTGGTGCGGCTTATCCGCACTGCAAAGGGTACGACTGATGGAAAGCTACATCCTCGACTGGGCCAACCTGCTGTTGCGCTGGGTCCACGTCATCACCGCCATCGCCTGGGTTGGCTCCTCTTTTTACTTCGTCTTTCTGGACAGCAGCCTCACCGCCCCGGAGGACGAAGACCTGAAGCGCCAAGGCGTCAGTGGCGAACTGTGGGCTGTGCATGGTGGGGGCTTCTACCACCCGGTCAAGTTTCTGGGCGCACCGCCCAAGCTGCCAAGCCACTTGCATTGGTTCTTTTGGGAAAGTTATAGCACCTGGCTCAGCGGCATTTCGCTGTTCACGGTCTCGTATTTGTGGAGCGCCGGCACCTACCTGATCGACAAATCGGTCATGGATTGGTCGCCCAGTGCCGCCGTTGCCGTGGCTTTGTCGTTTCTGGCGGTGTTCTGGCTGGCCTATGACGGCATCTGCCGCGCCTTTGGCCAGCGCAAGAATGGTGATGCCATTGTGGGTGCCTTGGTGGCCATTCTGGTCGCGGTGGCGGCCTGGTTGGCCTGCCACTGGTTTGCCGGGCGTGCGGCCTTTTTGCTGGTGGGCGCCATGATTGCCACCAGCATGAGTGCCAATGTGTTTTTCTGGATCATCCCTGGGCAAAGAACCGTGGTGGCTGACATCAAGGCAGGCCGACCGGTGGACCCCATTCACGGCAAGCGCGGCAAGCAGCGCAGCGTGCACAACACCTACTTTACGCTGCCGGTGCTGTTTGCCATGCTCAGCGGCCACTACAGCTTTACCTACACGCATCCGCAAAACTGGCTGGTGCTGGTGATGATGATGTTTGCCGGTGCGGCCATTCGCCAGTTCTTTGTGCTGCGCCATGGTTTCAAACTGGGGCGCAATGCGCACCCCTGGCCGTACGCGCTGGTGGGTGTACTGACCATTATTGGCGTCATCGGCTGGCTGCGGCCGGTGCCACCGGTGGGCGGGGCCGCACAGGCAACACCCGCTGCTACCGCGGCAGCCAGTCAGGCTGGCGCCGCCATCACCTACAAGAACCTGCAACCGGTGCTGGAGCAACGTTGCTATGTGTGCCATGGCGCACAGACGCAGATGAAGAATGTGCGGCTGGACTCTGTGGAGGGCGTCAAACTCCACACGCGCGACATCTACCAGCAAGCGGTGGTCACCAAAGCCATGCCCATGAACAACGCCACCGGCATCACCGAGGCCGAGCGTGCGCTGATCAAGCAGTGGTTTGAGAGCGGGGCCGCGCTGAACTGACGCGCGGAACTGAGCCTGGGAAGTGCTGGTACAGTAGGCGCTTTTTCGGCGGACACTGGCCATGCATCTTGGAATCAAACCTGCGCTGTGGGCGCTGGCTGTCGCTGTAGCCTGCGCGGCCTGGGCCGGCGAACGCGGCTACTTCGGCTTTGGCATGGATGTAGACACCGAAGGGGCTTTCTGGAACCCCACGCTGCGCTCCATCACCATCAAAACCGTTGCGCCCCAATCGCCCGCTGCAGTGACCGGTATGCTGGCTGGCGATGCCGTGCTGGAAGTAGCTGGCAAACCCGTGCCAGGTGCCAAAGGCAAGGAGATGCAGGCCACCATTGAAAAGAACATTGGCGAATCGGTGCAGCTCAAGGTGCGTCACCCCAATGGTGACATCGCGGTGCTGAATATGGTTGCGGCAGCAAAGACCTGGTAGGGCACGGTTGACGTTCGGACCATCATTGCTGCTTGTTGTGTCCTCAACCAGCCCAACCTGAACCCATGTCCGAATCCAGGGACCTTCGCTTTGTAGCCGCCGTGCCGCACGATGCCGACGCCCTGGTGGCACTGCGCATTGCCGCCATGCGCGAAAGCCTGGAGCGTGTGGGGCGCTTTGACCCGGCGCGCGCACGCGAGCGTTTTCTGAGCGGCTTCGTTCCCCAAGCCACGTTCCATATTGAACGGAGTGGCCTGCGCGTTGGCTTTTTTGTGGTGCTGCAACAGCCTGGCTTGCTGCTGCTGGACCACCTCTACATGCATCCGCAGCACCAGGGTCAAGGACTGGGTTCTGCGGTGTTGGCCCACATCTTTGCGCAGGCGGATGCGCAGGCCCTGCCGGTGCGCGTAGGTGCATTGCGCGGCAGTGATTCCAATCGCTTCTATGTGCGCCACGGCTTCAGGCTGGTGGAGTCCGGCGAGTTTGACAACTACTACCTGCGCGCGTTCGTCGCGCCTTCGACACCATGAGAATCTTCACACACAACCTGGCGCGGGCTCTGTTGCTGGCTTGCACATCGCTGTGCGCACAGGCGCAAGGGCAATTTGCGTTTGACACCACGCCGGGCAAATTGCCCAAGGATGTCGTGCCACTGGACTATGCCATCCATTTGGTGCCGGACCTGGAACACTTTACCTTCAGTGGGGAAGAGGACATTCACATCACGGTGCGCAAGACGACGCGCAGCATTGTGCTCAACGCCAACCACCTGGACATTGATGCTGCCAGTCTGCTGGGCACCGCCAAGCACGCGTTGAATTTGAAACCGGAATTGGACGCCGAACAACAGACCCTGCGCTTCCAACTGGTACAGGACCTGGCACCCGGCCGCTACACGCTGCGCCTGCGCTTTCGCGGCATCATCAACACCTCGGCTCAAGGCTTTTACTACGACAAGTACCGCGTAGGTGCCGCGGACAAGATCATGATCGGCACCAATTTGGAAGCCACCGATGCGCGCAGTGTCTTCCCCTGCTGGGACGAACCGGTGTTTCGCGCGCGCTTTCAAATGACGGCAGATGCGCCAGCCAGCTTCACGGCCATCTCGAATATGCCGGTACGACGTCAGCAGCAACTACCAAATGGCTGGAGGCGCTGGAGCTTTGCACAGACGCCCAAAATGTCGACCTATCTGGTGGTGCTGGCGGCTGGCGAATTGGAGCGCAGCAGCGCCAAGCAAGATGGCGTCGAAATTGGCGTGGTAACGACCGCTGGCAAGCAAGCATCGGCAGCCTATGCACTCCGAGCCAGCCAACAACTGGTGCACTATTTCAACGACTATTTTGGCGTACGTTACCCCCTACCCAAGCTGGACCAGATTGCTGTGCCCGGTGGCTTTGGCGGTGCCATGGAGAACTGGGGTGGCGTCATCTACAACGAGACCGCCATGCTGTTTGACCCGGCCAAGAGCCCGGTGTCGACCCAGAAAGGCGCCTTTTCCACGATCGCGCATGAAACGGCACACCAATGGTTTGGCAATCTGGTGACCATGGCCTGGTGGGACAACCTGTGGCTCAACGAAAGTTTTGCCTCGTGGATGGAAGCCAAGGCGACCGACCATTTCAATCCCCAGTGGCATGCTGCACTCGACGCCAATGAACGCCGCGAAGTCGCCATGGCGTTGGATGCCTTGCACAGTGCGCACCCCATCTACCAAAAGATAGACAACGAGGCTCAGGCCAACGACGCGTTCGATCGCATCACCTATGAAAAGGGCCAGGCCTTTGTGCGCATGCTGGAGGCCTACTTGGGCGAAGTGCCGTTTCGCCAAGGCATACGCCGTTACATTGCCAAACACCAATACGCGAACACCACCAGCGCCGATCTGTGGTCCGAGTTGTCCAAAGCTTCCGGGCAACCGGTTGAGCGAATCGCGCGTGACTGGACGCTGCAGTCGGGCTTCCCGCTGGTCAGCGTAGACGCACATTGCGAGAACGGCCAGCGCACCATCCATCTGCAGCAACAGCAGTTCCTGCTGGACCACAACCGCAGCAGCGACAAGCTGTGGAGTGTGCCGGTGCAAATTGGCACGGTGGGCGGCAAGGCGGATTACGTACTGCTGACCCAGCGCAGCCAGACGGTGACCCGGCCCGGTTGCCAGGGCACGCTGGTGCTGGACCCACTGAGTGTGGGTTACTACCGCGTGCAGTACGCCCCCGAACTGTTGGCGGCAGTGCTCAAGGAACTGCCGCAGTTGCCCGATCGCGCGCGTATCAAGGTGGTCAGTGACTTGACCGAATTGTTCAATGTCGGCCGCTTGCCAGCGGCCTCGTTTTTTGACATGGCCACCAGCCTGGCCCATGAGCCCCGGCTGGCCATCTGGAAATTGCTGCTGGACGAGCTGACGGTGCTGGACGAGTTTGCACGCACCGATGCCGCGCGCCCAGCCTTGCGGCGCTGGGCCATAGCCACCGTGCGCCCTGCTTTCAACCAGTTGGGATGGGACAGCGTAGCCGGCGAATCGGTCGATAGCACGGAACTGCGTGCATTGCTGGTCGGGTTCCTGGCTGATATGGGTGACGCGTCGACTATTGCAGAGGCGCGCGCCCGATTTGACCGGTATCTGGCGACGCCGCAGAGTCTGGCGCCCGCGCTGATCAACGCGGTGACCTATACCGTGGGGCGCAACGCCGATCAGGCGACGTTTGACAAGCTTTTGGCACTGGCTGGCAAAGCAGAAGGAACCGAAGAAAAAGACCGCATGTACCGTGCCGCGTTGTCGGTGTTGGATACCAAGTTGGCCGAACAGGCCCTGCCACTGGCGCTGTCCAAAGACTTGCCACCACTGGTCTCTGGCCGTGTGCTGCCCATGCTGAGCCGCGAGCACGCCGGCTTGGTGTGGGCCTATGTGCAGCAGCACGCTGACGCGCTGTTGCACATGCAGCCGGAGTATGCGCGTAACGAAGTCTTCCCGCCGTTGTTCAGCTTTAGCACCAGCGTCAAGGACGCCGATAGTTTTGAAGCTTTTGTCAAAGAACACCAGCCGGCTGATGCTCTGGCGCTTGCTCAGCGTGCGACCGAAGGCGTTCGGCTGCGCGCGCAGCGCAAGGAAGGCTTGCTGCCGCAACTGGCACAGTGGTTAAACCGTTAAACCGCAAAGTCCATTCAGAGACTATTGCGCTACCAGCGCCGGCGATTGTGCGAGCTCCAGCACAATCCACGCCGCGAACTGTTTGGCACTGCTGCTCAATGCCCGGCGTGCGTCGCTGACCAGGTAGTACGAAAACGCAGCCGGCAACACCGGCCCGGGTAGGCGGACTAGCCGGCCCGCCAGTATGTCGTCACGCACCAGCAACGAGCGCGCCAGTGCCACGCCCTGCGCACCTACGGCCGCCTGCACCATCAGGGCAGCGTCCGTGAACCGCATGCTGGGCTTGACGGTGGCGCGGGGCGCAGCGGTCGCCAGCGCGGCAGCCTGCTGCCAATCGTGCCAGGTAACCGTCGAGTTGTCGCTGAGCAGTGTGCAGTCCAGAACCGCGTCTGCGCTGTCAGGCAGCTCACCGGCCCGGTAGTGCGGGCTGCAGACTGGCAGCATGGCTTCGTCCGACAATTTTTGTGCATGCAGGCCGGGCCACGCGCCCAGGCCGTAGCGCAGCGCCAGGTCAACGCCGTCGCGGCCGGGGTGAACCAAATCCAGGCTGGTGTCCAGTGCCAATTCAATGTTGGGGTGCGCCGTCATGAAGCCCGACATGCGGGGCAGCAGCCACTTGCTCGCGAAGGATGGCAGCACCGAGACCCGCAAGCGCCGCTGCGCGTGGGCAGGGCGAACCTCTTCGATGCAGCGGGCCAGGCTTTGCAAGGCCTCGCTCAGCTTGGGCGCCAGGCGCTGGCCTGCCGGTGTCAATGCAATGCCGCGCCCCTGCCGCTGCACCAACTGAACGCCGACGTGGGCCTGCAGAAATTTGATCTGGTGGCTGACCGCACCATGGGTCACGTGCAATTCTTCAGCCGCGCGCCCCAGACTCATCCAGCGTGCTGCAGCTTCAAATGCGCGAAGGGCGGGCAGCGGTGGCAGGTAGGTGGGCATGAAATAGTTGAAATTTTCTCAACATTTATTCTGACAGATTTCGATAGTGCAAAAGCGCCGTTCCATTCACACTGCGAACGCACCTGTCTTATCCCATTCGTTAAATCTATTCACACCATGCTGAACGCGACCCGAACCCCTGCCACCATGAGGCCCATTGATCTGGCGCTCGCCCTGTGCGTCACCGCCATCTGGGGCGCCAACTTTTCGGTCATCAAACTGGGGCTCAGTGCCATGGACCCCCATTTGATGGCGGCCATTCGCTTTGCACTCTGCGCCTTTCCCGCTGTCTTCTTTGTGCCACGCCCCGCGGTGGCCTGGCGCTGTCTGGTGGCCTATGGCCTGCTGTTCGGCGTGGGGCTGTGGGGCTCTGTCTATGCCGGCATTTACTTCGGCTTGAGTGCCGGCCTGGCATCGTTGGTTTTGCAGAGCGCCGTCTTCATGGGCATGGCCATCGGCGTGGTCGTGTTCAAAGAGACGCTGCGTCTGGCCCAAGTGGTGGGCACGGCAATGGCCGCGTGCGGCATTGCGGTGGTCTTTGTGTATGCCGACGGTCGCTCCACTTGGCTGGGCCTGGCACTGGTGCTGTTCGCAGCCTTGGCATGGGCGGTGGCCAATGCCGTGGTCAAGTCGTCTAGGACCACGCAGATGTTTGGCTTCATGGTCTGGTCCAGTCTGGTCGCGCCTGTGCCGCTGCTGGTGTTGTCGGTGTGCTTTTCGGGTCCACAGGCCGTAACCCAGGCGATTGGGCAGTTGAACGCCAAGGCCTTGTTGTCCATCGTCTTTCAGGTCTACCCCACGACCCTGTTTGGCTACGCGGTGTGGAATGCCCTGATAAAAAAATACACGGTGTCCAGTGTGGCGCCCCTGTCGCTGCTGGTGCCGGTGTTTGGCATGCTGTGTTCGGTGTGGCTGTTGGGTGAGGTACTGCCACTCTATAAATGGGCAGCCATGGCGCTGGTATTGCTGGGTTTGCTGATCAACACCTACGGGCTGGCGCTGTGGCGCATCGGGCCTGTGTGGGTGCGACGTCGCACAGACTGATTGCTATGCCGGCTTAGCATGGGAAGCGTATCAACTATCCCATGAGGAATCTATGGACTTGACCGTATTCACCCCCGAACTGCTCTTGCAAATTGGCGCCCTGGCCGATATTGTCGTCTTGATCGGCGTTTGGTATGTTTACCGGCGCGAGCAGGCCAAAAAGCCACACCACCGCTTCGGCGTGAGTCACGCCCAGGCCATCATGGAAATGGGTGAGCGCACCCGTGCGGAAGCGGAGCGCCAACAGCGCGACATGCACCGCGGTGCCATGGTGCACGGGGCGCGCTAGGTGTGCTGGGCCGTGCGTCGCCGATTGTGAAGACTTTGTGTCTGCAGGAAAGGTTTGCTTACCAATTTGCGGCGCACGTGCGATGAGACTTGTTCATACTTTGGCTATCTGTCACACGCATGAATAGGCCCGGGCCTTCACGCACATGAAGTCGTTTCAATTTTCCTACCCCTTTGTCGTGGCCTGCCTGGCCATGGCATCGTGCGCCCTGCTGTGGAAGCAGGGCGCGCTGTCCGACACTACTATGGTTGCAGTGTTGCTGGTGGCACTGTCCATTGCGCTGGTGCGGGGGCAGGTGCTGGCCCAGGCGCTGCGGCGCCAGGCGCGCGAAAAGGGCGCCTGGTTGGCCGAGTCCGCCAAGCTGCAGGGCCACATCAAGATGCTGAAGCAGCAGGCCTACTACGACCACCTGACCGGCCTGGGCAACCGCAATCTGTTGGCCGACCGGTTCAACTTTGCGGTTGAACGTTTCATGCGCAGCAAGGCAACCTTTGCCTTGTTGATGATTGACCTGAACCAGTTCAAATTCATCAATGACAACTACGGCCACAGCGCGGGCGACGAGGTGCTGATCACCAGTTCCAAGCGCCTGGTAGCGGCGGTGCGCGCGTCCGATACGGTGGTGCGCTTGGGCGGTGACGAGTTCCTGCTGTTGATCGAGCGCGCAGGAAAATGTAACGACGTGTTCAACCTGGGCCAGAAGCTGATTGACTCGTTGTCGGAAGAAATTGCCTTGTCAACGGGCGAAGTCGTGTCGGTCGGCGCCAGCGTGGGCATTGCCCAGTTCCCCAAGGACGGTCACGAGTTCAGCCGCTTGGTGGAATACGCCGACCAGTCCATGTACGAGTGCAAGACCTCGGGAAGAATGCCGCTGGAGTTGGCCTGATCAACCCGCCAGGCCGGCGTAGACGTTTTGCACGTCGTCGTTGCCGTCAATGGCTGCCAGGAATGCTTCCACCTCTTCCAGTTCCTGCGCGCTGAGGCTGGCCGGGTCAATCGGATTTTTGGCCTTGTAGCCCAGCTTGGCGGACAACACGGTAAAGCCGTGGGCCGGCAATGCACGGCTCACCAGGTCCAGGTCGGTGGGGTCGGTGATGAACAGGGTCGCGCCGTCTTCGTCACCGGGTTCAAAGTCCTGGGCACCGGCTTCAATGGCGGCTACTTCGGCGTCTGCGCCCGGCTGCGCCGGCTCGGCTTCGATCATCCCGATGTGATCAAAGTCCCATGACACGGAGCCGGACGTGCCCAGTTGCCCTTTGCGAAACAGCACGCGCATCTCAGGCGCCGTGCGGTTCACGTTGTCGGTCAGGCATTCCACCATCAGTGGCACGCGGTGCGGTGCAAAGCCTTCGTAAATAACATGCTCAAAATGTACAGACTCGCCGGTCAGGCCAGCGCCTTTTTTGATGGCGCGCTCCAGCGTGTCCTTGGGCATGGAGACCTTGCGGGCCTGTTCCAGCACCAGACGCAGGCGCGAGTTGCTTGCTGGGTCGGCGCCGTTGCGCGCGGCAATCATGATGTCCTTGGACAAGCGGCCAAATAGTTTGCCCTTGGCATTTGCAGCCAGTTCCTTGCCTTTTGCTTTCCACTGCGCGCCCATATTGGATACCTTTTTGCTGAAGGCGCAAGCGTGCGCCGGAGGTGTATTCTAATTCGCCAGTTGAATTGCCATGCGGTTGTGTCGCTCAACCAGCGGTCCCAGGTCCACGGTCGTCAGCTGCCCCTGGCGCACGACGACGCGCCCATTGACAATGGTGTAGTCGGCCTGCGGGCTGCTGCACAGCAACAGGGCGCCAATCGGGTCGTGCACGGCACCTCCGGCAAAGCCCAGCGTGTTCAGATCAAACAGCGCCAGGTCGGCGCACATGCCCACCGTGATGTGGCCCACATCGTCACGGCCCAGCACCTGTGCGCCGCCCCGGGTGGCCAGCCCCAGGGCATCGCGCGCTGTCATCTCGGCGGGACCCAGGTCGCAGCCAAAGAAGGTGCGCCCATCACGTGCCTGGGGCGGTTGCAGTGCACGCCCCACACGGGCCAGCAGCAAAGCCTGCCGCGCTTCGTTGACCATGTGGGCGGCATCGTTGCTGGCGCAACCGTCCACCCCCAGGCCGACCGGCACGCCGGCGTTCAGCATGCGCCGAATGGGGGCGATGCCGCTGGCCAGGCGCATATTGCTGCACGGGCAGTGGGCCACGCCGGTGCGCGTGGCAGCGAACAGGCTGATGCCGGCGTCGTCCAGCTTCACACAGTGGGCGTGCCAGACGTCAGGGCCCAGCCAGCCCAGGTCCTGCGCGTATTCAGTGGGCGTGCAGTTGAACTTTTCTTTGGAATAGGCCAGGTCATGGTCGTTTTCCGCCAGGTGGGTGTGCAGGCGCGCGCCATGGGCGCGGGCCAGCGATGCAGACTCGCGCATCAGGTCGCGGCTCACGCTGAATGGCGAGCAGGGCGCCACCGCCACGTTGAGCATGGCGCCGTGTGAGCCATCGTGGTAGCGCTCAATCAGGCGCTGGGTGTCGCGCAGAATGGCGTCTTCGTCTTCCACCACGCTGTCCGGTGGCAGGCCGCCCTGGCTTTGACCAACGCTCATGCTGCCGCGCGTGGCCACAAAGCGCATGCCAATTTCCTGTGCCGCGGCAATGCTGTCGTCCAGGCGAACGCCATTGGGGTAGATGTACAGGTGGTCGCTGCTGGTGGTGCAACCGCTCAGCAGCAGTTCGGCCATGGCCACCTGGGTGCTGGTATGCACCATGTTGGGCGTCAGCCCGGCCCAGATCGGGTACAGGCCGCGCAGCCAGCCAAATAGCTCGGCGTTTTGCACAGCCGCAATGGCCCGGGTCAGGCTCTGGTACATATGGTGGTGGGTATTGACCAGGCCTGGTGTGACCAGGTGGTCGCGTGCGTCTATGACCTCGTCGGCTGACAACGCGTGTGTTGGCAGGTCGGCAGCGGTGCCGACAAAGGCAATGCGGTGACCTTCAATGTAGATGGATGCGCCGTGCAACTCGCGCGCGCGCTGCGGGGTAGCGTGGTCTTGCGTG
>JACXTT010014043.1_pt1 | contig 10506 bp, 8 predicted proteins | sample 9270951 | NCBI WGS metagenome assembly JACXTT01 (sample SAMN15532306, study PRJNA645909) | rock metagenome | isolation source: weathered quartz diorite | place: Puerto Rico | collected 2017-06-21
CCGTGCGCCAGGCGGTGGCGGAGCAGCCCCCGGCCCGGCCTGCGGTTGCGCCCGCGGCACGCGTGCAGCCCGCCCCCGTGCGGGCGGAGCCGGTCGAACCCCTGCAACGGTCGCGGCCGGTGGCAACCGCACCCAGTGGCGCTGTGCTCGATTTGCAAACCCTGGACTGGTCCGCCCTGGCCGAGACCGCCGCTGCCTGCCAGGCCTGCGGCTTGTGCGCCGGGCGCAAGAACACCACGCTGCTGGCACCCGCCACTGCCGTGCAATGCGACTGGATGGTTGTGGGTGATCCGCCTGATGAAGACGAAGACCGCGCCGGCCAGCCGTTTGCACACAGCGCAGGCCAGTTGCTGGACAACATGCTCAAGGCCATGGGCGCCAGCCGCAACGGCAGCGGTGCCACCGGAGCCTATGTCAGCAATGTGGTGAAGTGCCGCCCGCCGCAGGGCCGCATCCCGCAAGCGGCCGAACTGGCGCAGTGCACCGCGTTTTTGCAGCGCGAGGTGGCGCTGGTGCAACCCAAGGTGATTCTGGCCATGGGCCGCTTTGCCACCCAGGTGCTGCTGGGCGAGCAGCCTGAACTGGCCGCGCTGCCGCTGGGCAAGTTGCGCGGCACCGTGTACCGCTACCAGGGCGTGGCCGTGGTGCCCACCTACCATCCGCGCGTGCTGCTGCGCGCCCCGGCCGACAAGGCCAAGGCCTGGGCCGATCTGTGCCTGGCCATGGACGCCCGCTCCCTACAATAGGGGGCATGACCTTTCTCGACCAGCTGCGCGCCGCCGAGCGCCAAAACGGCTCCCTTCTGTGCGTGGGCCTGGACCCCGAGCCCGCCAAGTTTCCCGACCAGTACCGCGGTGACGCCAGCAGGATTTACGACTTCTGCGCCGCCATCGTCGACGCCACGGCCGATCTGGTCATCGCCTTCAAGCCGCAGATCGCCTACTTCGCCGCGCACCGCGCAGAAGACCAGCTCGAAAAGCTCATGGCGCATATGCGCAAGGTCGCGCCCCAGGTGCCCGTCATCCTGGACGCCAAGCGCGGCGACATCGGCAGCACCGCCGAGCAATATGCCAAGGAAGCCTTCGAGCGCTACGGTGCCGACGCGGTCACGCTGTCGCCCTTCATGGGCTTTGACTCGGTGCAACCGTATCTGAAGTACCACGGCAAGGGTGCCTTTTTGCTGTGCCGCACCTCCAACCCCGGCGGCGACGACTTCCAGCCGCAGCGCCTGCAAGACGTACCCGGCCAACCGCGCCTGTACGAACACATCGCCGCACTGGCACAGGGCCCGTGGAACCTCAACGGGCAACTGGGCTTGGTGGTCGGTGCCACCTACCCCGCCGAGATCGAGCGTGTGCGCGCATTGGCCCCGACCGTGCCGCTGCTGATTCCTGGCGTTGGGGCGCAGGGCGGTGATGCACTGGCTACGGTCAAGGCCGGCTGGCGCAGTGCAAACGGTGAGACCACCGGGCCCATCATCGTGAACTCCTCACGGGCCATCCTCTATGCCAGTAGCGGTGAAGACTTTGCCGCAGCAGCGCGCGGAGAAGCAGTGAAGACGCGAGACGTTTTGTGGTCGGCGCGGAGCGTGCTTACGGTCGCAAATTGACAGCGAATGCGCGCTCACCGTTCAACATGGAAATCCTTTCCAAGGTTGGCAAAGTGTCTCCTAGTCAAGCCGTATGCGGATGATGTCTTGTTGAACTGAAACTGCCAAACTAGTATTGCTGAGTACACTGTTGTACGCACTTGGAATGGCAATGCAATTGGCCGGGCGAATTCCGTCATTTTTTCTCTTGTTTATTAGCCTGATATTGATGGCTGGCGATGGCTATGCACGCACGCTCAATGTCTGTATTGTGAATCGCGACCATCAGCCTTTCAGTGCGCTAGACCTGGAAGCCCAAGGGCAGCGGTGGGTGCGATCCGCTATCGAAGGTGTGCACGACCAGGTCGTATTTCATCCTGTACCCTGGTCGCGCTGTGTATTGGGGGTGCGCAAGGGCGATTACGACGCGTCTCTCGGGGTCGCCTTCAACGAAGAATTTCTTCCGGAAGTGGTCTATCCGGCGAAGAAGGGGCGTGTAGATACAACGCGATCATTGGGGTCGTTATCCTTTGTGGTCGTGGGTCGGGTCGGTGGCGGGGCGAGTTGGGATGGCGCAAATTTCTACGGTCAGACCCAACCCGTTCTGTACAACTCCGGAATTGTTGCCGTAGCCAACAAGCTGGCCAGCCTGGATGTCCCCCGATCAGATGGCCCTAAACAGCCACTGGACCTGCTGCGCATGTTGCTACTTGACCGCGCTGAGCTGGGCGTTGTTCAGTTGAATTCCCTGAACGAGGTCTGGAGCGATGATGAGTTCAAGGGCAAGTTCAAGATCATGAATGCGCCATTTCTCGAAATACCCCTCTATATCGGCGTCAATCGTGCCATCTATGAAAGAGACCCGGCCTATTTCGACGCACTATGGGATCACATTGGGCGCATGCGCGCCAACAACAAATAAGCGCGCGATATCCATGCCGCCCTCCCACTTTGGTACGGCCCTATTCCTGCTCATGGGCTGCGCCGAGATCGACGCGCTGGGATGGACAACTCCGGCATCATTCTTTCTATGGCGTTGATTCGGTTCACTTGGGACCTATAGCCGCGGTCTGCTTCTTATCCGGTGATAACAGGATACGATGCAGCAATGATCGACCTCTACACCGCCGCCACCCCCAACGGCCACAAGGCCTCCATCGCGCTGGAAGAGTTGGCGCTGCCCTACACCCTGAAGGTGCTGGACCTGTCCAAGGGCGAGCAGAAGACGCCGGCGTTTCTGGCCATCAACCCGAACGGCCGCATCCCGGCCATCGTGGACCGCGCGGAAGGCGACTTTGCGGTGTTCGAGTCGGGCGCCATCCTGATCTACCTGGCCGAGAAGACGGGCCAACTGATGCCCAGCGACGCCAAGGGCCGCTCGCGCGTGCTGCAGTGGCTGATGTTCCAGATGGGCGGCATCGGGCCCATGATGGGCCAGGCCAACGTGTTCTACCGCTACTTCCCCGAGAAGATCCAGCCCGCCATCGACCGCTACCAGGGCGAGAGCAAGCGCCTGTTCCGGGTGCTGGACGGGCAGCTGAAAGACCACGAATACCTGGCCGGTGATTACTCGATCGCCGACATCGCCAACTTCGCCTGGGTGCGCACGTACCGCTGGTCGGGTGTGGAGGTGGACGACCTGCCGCACCTGCAGCGCTGGCTCGATGCCATCAAGGCGCGCCCCGCCGTGCAGCGCGGCCTGCATGCGCCGCCCTCGAATCTGGAGCTGCGCCGCGACGGCAGCGCAGAGGCGCAGAAGTTTGCCGAGAAGGCCCGCACCATGGTCGAGATGGGCCAGTCCAAAGCGGCGGACACCCCATGAAACTCTATGTGGCCCCGCGTGCGCCCAATCCCCGGCGCGTGCAAATGTTCATGGCCGAAAAGGGCATTGCCGGCATCGAGCTGGTGAATGTGGACCTGAACCAGGGCGCGCACCGCAGCGCGGAATTCCTCGCCAAGAGCCCGCTGGCCAAGGTGCCCGCGCTCGAACTGGACGATGGCCGCGTGCTGACCGAGTCGCGCGCCATCTGCACCTACCTGGAAGGCCTGTACCCGGAGCCCAACCTCATGGGCGTGGATGCGGAGGAACGCGCCTTCATCGAGATGGCCGACCGCCGCGTGGAGTGGTACCTGATGGCCAGCCTGGGCAGCTGCATACGCCACACCCATCCGGGCCTGGCCGTGCTGGAGCAGCCGCAGTTTCCAGAGTTCGGCCGCTCCCAGGGTGAGAAGGGCCGTGCGGTTGCGGGCTGGCTGGACCAGATGCTGCAAGGCCAACCCTGGATGGCGGGCGGGCGCTTCACCATTGCCGACATCACCGCCTTTTGCGCGCTGGAGTTTGCGCGCGGGCTGATGAAGTTCAAGCCCGAGGAGGCTGGTTTGCATGCGCTGGCCGCCTGGCGCGAGCGCGTGAACGCACGGCCCAGCGCGCGCGCTTGAGGTGGAACATCACGCTATTATTTTGCTAGCTGCCTGCGCAGGTTAGATAAAGGCTGGAGGCCTAATTGGCTTCCGAAATCACCGCGTCAGCCCACACCAGGGCATCCATGTGCGCCATGTTGATGTGGTGGCTGCTGTAACCCAGTTCGGTGGCCAGGCTGGCAAAGCGGATGTCGTCGTAACTCTCGGCTGCCTTGGTCAATGCCAGCATGCGGCCCAGCACGCCGTCGCCGTGCTGGATGGCATCGAATATGGGGGCGGGCAGGGCCAGCAGCTCCAGTGCGTCGGCCATGGGCACGCCCAGCATGTCGTCCAGCAGCGAGAACAGGCCCACGACAAAGGCGCCTTCGCAGTCTTCGCTGGACAGCGTGCCTTGGCCCAGCAGCTCCATCATGCGGCCACGCACCACGGCCGTGGTGCCGATCACGGCGGCCGCGCCGTCGCCACGGCGTGCGGCGGTCAGCAGCAAGGCGGTCCAGCGTTGCAGGCGCTTCATGCCCAGCAGCATCACGGCGTGCTGGAAGGACGCGACTTCTTTCGCCAGGCCAAAGCCGGCGGAGTTGATCAGGCGCAGCAGGTTGAAGCCTAGCATGGCATCGTGCTTGAGCAGGGCTTCGATCTCATCGATCTCGGCCTGCGTGCGTACCAGGTTGAAAAGCTGCAGCACGCGGGCATGGGCGGGCGTCACCACCTTGGTCTTGATGACCTCGGGGCGGTCTATCCAGTAGCCCTGAAAGCGCTGCGCGCCCCATGCCGTGGCGCTGGCGAACTGCTCGGCGGTTTCAATCTTCTCGGCCACCAGCATGGCCGGGGTGCGCGCCTTGGCGGCAGCGGCCAGCGGCTTGTGCATCTCGGGTGGCACGGCCTGCATGTCCAGTTTCACATAGTGGGCCAGCGGCTGCCACGCCTTGTAGGTGGGCGCGACCACGGTGTGGTCAAACGCGAGCTGGAAGCCGCGCTGGTGCAGGTCGGCCAGCGTGGTCTGCAGCTGGGCAATGCCCTGGGGGTCGTGGCCGGGAATGGGCGCCACTTCGATCACCAGCTTTTCGGGCGTGGCCAGGTCCAGGTGGTCGCCCAGCAGGCTTTGGTGAGTGCGGTTGATGAACAGGGTCTTGGACTGCACGCCCAGCGTGTTGCTGGTGTCGGCCATGGCGTTGAACAGCAGCGCGATGTCGCTGCCGGTGTCATGCAAATGGTTTTGCGTGGAGCGGTCGTACAGCGCATAGGCCACCACGTTGCGCTGCGCGTCCACGATCGCCTGGCGGGCGATCATCTGGATGGGCGGCGGCAAGGTGGGGCTGGTCATGCTTGCGCAGGCGCCAGCAGACGCGCCAGGTAGCGCCCGGTATGGCTGGCCGGGTTGGCTGCAATGTCTTCGGGTGTGCCCACGCCGACCACAGTGCCGCCGCCTGCACCGCCTTCGGGGCCCATGTCGATCAGCCAGTCGGCCGTCTTGATGACGTCCAGGTTGTGTTCGATGACCACGATGGTGTTGCCCGCATCGCGTAGCTGGTGCAAGACCTTGAGCAACAGCGCAATGTCGGCAAAGTGCAGACCGGTGGTGGGTTCGTCCAGGATGTAGAGCGTGCGCCCGGTGTCGCGCTTGCTGAGTTCGAGCGCCAGCTTGACGCGCTGGGCTTCTCCGCCGGACAGCGTGGTGGCGGCCTGGCCCAGCCGGATATAGGACAGGCCCACATCCAGCAGGGTCTGCAGCTTGCGCGCAATGGTCGGCACGGCCTGCAAAAAGTCGTAGGCCGCTTCGACCGTCATGTCCAGGATCTGCGCGATGTTCTTGCCCTTGTAGAGCACCTCCAGCGTTTCGCGGTTGTAGCGCTGGCCGGCGCAGACGTCGCAGGGCACGTACACGTCGGGCAGAAAGTGCATTTCCACCTTGACCATGCCGTCGCCCTGGCAGGCCTCGCAGCGACCGCCGGCCACGTTGAACGAAAAGCGCCCCGGGCCATAGCCGCGTTCGCGCGCCACCGGCACCTCGGCCATCAGCTCGCGGATCGGGGTGAACAGGCCGGTGTAGGTGGCCGGGTTGGAGCGCGGCGTGCGGCCAATGGGCGACTGGTCCACGTTGATGACCTTGTCGAAGTGCTCGATGCCTTCGATGGCCTCGTGCGCCGCGGGTTCGTCGTGCGCGCGGTAGAGCTGCCGTGCCACGGCGGTGTACAGCGTGTCGTTGACCAGCGTGGATTTGCCCGAGCCCGAGACACCGGTGACGCAGGTGAACAGACCCACCGGGAACTCGACGCTCACGTCTTTGAGGTTGTGGCCCGAGGCCTTGACCACGCGCAGCGCCTGCAGGTCGCCTTGGGTGGCCAGGTGGTGGGCATGGCGTTCGGCCCAGGCCAGTGCCGCTTTGCTGGGCGCGCCCCTGGCGACCTTCTTCTCGGCGGGGGCGGGCGCCACCGTGGGCAGCCAGGGCGTGCGCCGCGCGGGCACGTCGATCTTCAAGGTGCCGGCCAGGTACTGGCCGGTCAGCGATTCGGCGTTGGCTTTGACCGCGTCGAACGTGCCCTGCGCCATCACACGCCCGCCGTGCACACCGGCGCCGGGGCCGAGGTCGATTACGTGGTCGGCGGCACGCATCATGTCTTCGTCGTGTTCCACCACCAGCACGCTATTGCCGATGTCGCGCAGGTGCTGCAGCGTGCCGATCAGGCGGTCGTTGTCACGCTGGTGCAGGCCGATGCTGGGCTCGTCCAGCACATACATCACGCCGGTCAGCCCCGAGCCGATTTGCGAGGCCAGGCGGATACGCTGCGATTCGCCGCCGGAGAGTGTCTCGGCACTGCGGTCCAGGCTCAGGTAGTTCAGGCCCACGTCGTTGAGGAACTTCAGGCGCAGCCCGATCTCGCGGATCACCTTGGACGCGATCTCTCCCTTGGCGCCGGGCATGGTGAGTGCGCTGAAATAAGCATGGCTTTCGCGCAGCGTGGCGTGGCTGATCTCGTAGATCGCACGCGCCTGGTCGCCCTCGCCCACCTTCACATGGCGCGCTTCGCGGCGCAGGCGCGAACCTTGGCAGTCCGGGCAGTGCTGGGTGCTGCGCAGGCGTGCCAGGTCTTCGCGCACCAGGGCGGAGTCGGTTTCACGGTAGCGCCGCTGCATGTTGGGCAAGATGCCTTCGAAGGCGTGCTTTTTGCTGACTTTCTTGCCGGCCGAGGTGCCGGAGTCCATCACATAGCTGAATTTGATTTCTTCCTCGCCCGAGCCCTGCAAGATCACCTGCTGCACTTCGGCAGGCAGGGACTCGAAAGACTGCTCGATGTCGAATTTGTAGTGCTTGGCCAGGCTTTCCAGCATCGCAAAGTAGTAGCCATTGCGCCGGTCCCAGCCCTTGATGGCACCGCTGGCCAGGCTCAGGGTGGGAAACGCCACCACGCGGGCCGGGTCGAACACTTCCTGTGCGCCCAGGCCGTCGCAGCTGGGGCAGGCGCCCACAGGTGAATTGAAGGAGAACAGGCGCGGCTCGAGTTCGGCAATCGAGTAGCTGCACACCGGGCAGGCGAATTTGGCGTTGAATAAGTGTTCTTTGGAGCTGGGGCCGGCATCGGATGAGCGTAGTGTGCTATCAATTTCGGAGTGTCCTGGGTCGTCCATCTCCACCGCGATGGCGCGCCCGTTGGCCAGACGCAGTGCCGCCTCGAAACTTTCGGCCAGGCGCTGCTTCATGTCGGGGCGCACCTTGAGGCGGTCCACCACCACGTCGATGTCGTGCTTTTCGGTCTTCTTCAGCGTGGGCAATTCGTCAAACGCATAGGCCTGGCCGTTGATGCGAAAGCGCACATAGCCCTGGGCCTGCATGTCGGCGAACACGTCCAGGAACTCGCCCTTTTTCTCGCGTGCCAGCGGCGCCAGGATCATCAGGCGCGTGTCTTCGGGCAGCGCCAGCACCGCGTCCACCATCTGGCTCACGGTCTGCGCCTGTAGCGGCAAATCGTGGTCCGGGCAGTAGGGTGTGCCGGCGCGGGCGAACAGCAGGCGCAGGTAGTCGTGGATCTCGGTCACTGTGCCCACGGTGGAGCGCGGGTTGTGGCTGGTGGCTTTCTGCTCGATGGAGATGGCGGGCGACAGGCCCTCGATCATGTCCACATCGGGCTTGTCCATCAGTTGTAGGAACTGGCGTGCGTAGGTGGACAGGCTTTCTACATAGCGGCGCTGGCCTTCGGCGTACAGCGTGTCAAAGGCCAGGCTGGATTTGCCCGAACCGGAAAGCCCCGTGATCACCACCAGCTGGTTGCGCGGAATGTCCAGGTCGATGTTCTTGAGGTTGTGGGTGCGGGCGCCCCTTACGCTGATGGTTTGCTGCTGCAAAGCCCGGGCTAGGTATTTGCCGTCGTCAGTTGGGGAGTTCAAGTTCGTGGCCGCCAGAAGAGTAACCCGCCATGATAGACAATGTCGGCTTGCGCTGCCCACCCCGGGTCTGCGTCGGTTTCTTCCCTCAAGCGCCTGCCGTGCCTACGCCCATCCTGCCCGATACCGCCATGACGCCCCAAGAGCGTCGCTCCAGCGCCTCGCTGGCCCTGATTTTTGCCCTGCGCATGCTGGGTCTGTTCCTGGTGATGCCCGTGTTCTCGCTGGAAGCACGCCACTATCCCGGGGGCGACGACCCGGCGCTGGTCGGGCTGGCCATGGGCATTTACGGCCTTACGCAAGGCCTGTTGCAGATTCCCTTTGGAATGGCGTCGGATCGCTTTGGCCGCAAGCGCGTGATGGTGCTGGGCCTGCTCGTATTTGCCGCCGGCAGCCTGCTGGCCGCACTGGCGCCCACGCTGGGCTGGCTGGTGGCCGGCCGCGCGGTGCAGGGCGCCGGCGCCATTTCAGCCGCCATCACGGCGCTGTTGGCCGACCACACGCGCGATGCCGTGCGCACCAAGGCCATGGCGATGATCGGCGCCAGCATAGGCCTGGTGTTTGCGCTGTCGCTGGTGCTGTCGCCGCTGCTGAATACGGCGCTGGGCCTGAATGGCCTGTTTGCGCTCACCTGTGTGCTGGCGCTAGGCGGCGTTGCCGTGGTGCTGTGGTGGGTGCCGCCGGAGCCGGCTTTGCATGCGGATGCTGAGCACGGCGGGCTGCGTGCCGTGCTGCGCCAGCCCACGCTGCTGCGCCTGAACCTGGGCGTGTTCGTGCTGCACGCGGTGCAGCTTGCCATGTGGGTGGCCGTGCCGACGCTGCTGGTGCAGGCCGGGTTGGCCAAGGAACACCATTGGTGGGTGTACCTGCCCGCTACGCTGCTGTCTTTTGGGGTGATGGGTGCCACCCTGTTCCCGCTGGAAAAGCGGGGCCATCTGCGCGCTGTCTTTTTGGGCGCGATTGCGCTGGTGGCGTTGGTGCAATTGGGCTTGCTGCTGCTGGCGGGGGGCGCTCCCACGGTACTGGAGCTGACCGTGCTGCTGTTTGCTTTTTTCTGCGGCTTCAATGTGCTGGAGGCCAGCCAGCCCAGCCTGGCCTCGCGCATGGCCCCGGCACACGCCCGCGGCGCGGCGCTGGGCGTGTACAACACCTTGCAGTCTTTGGGCCTTTTTGCCGGCGGGGTGGCCGGGGGCTGGCTGGTCAAGCACACCGGTCCGCAAGGCCTGTTTGGTGCCTGCCTGTTGGCCGCGCTGGCCTGGCTGGCCCTGGCCTGGCCGATGCAGGCCCCGTCAGCGGCTGGCGCGTCGGCCGCATTAAACGCAGGATAATCGCCCACTTATCTGGAGAAAACCATGGCATCCGTGAACAAAGTCATTCTGGTCGGCAACTGTGGACGCGACCCCGAAATCCGCTACCTGCCCTCGGGCCAGGCCGTGGCCAATATCAGCATCGCGACGACCAGCCGTCGCAAGAACCGCGATACCGGCGAGTCGATGGAAGAAACCCAGTGGCACCGTGTCACCTTCTACGAACGCCTGGCCGAAATCGTGGGTGAATATGTCAAAAAGGGCGCGCCTATCTACGTGGAAGGCCGCCTGAAGTACGGCAAATACACCGACCAGTCCGGCGTCGAGAAGAACACCGTGGACATCATCGCCACCGAGATGCAGCTGCTGGGTGGCCGCGAAGGCATGGGTGGTCCGCGTGGTGGCGACGAGGGCGGCGCCCCCGCACCCCGCCGTGCCCCCCCGGCAGCCCCGCGTGCGGCAGCACCTGCACCGCGCCAGGCCCCAGCACCCCGCCCGGCCAGTGGCTTTGACGACATGGACGACGATATTCCGTTCTAGACCTGTTGGTGGCGCCGCAGGGCGCAATCTGCATCGCAACCCCCGTCAATGCTGGCCATGGCGGGGGTTTCTTCTTGGACTGTCGGTTTCGGTGCGGCGGGCCGGTACCTACTTCGCCATCACCGCGGACACCGCCTCCTCAGTGCACCCATGGCCACGACATGCCCCTCCAGCCGGGATTCTCCCGGCCTCAGCACTTTTGTCAAGCAGGGCCGTATAGCGCTACGAGTGACCCAGGGTGCCCTGGCGTATGTTCCGGTGTATTCTTCG
>JACXTT010014045.1_pt1 | contig 10506 bp, 15 predicted proteins | sample 9270951 | NCBI WGS metagenome assembly JACXTT01 (sample SAMN15532306, study PRJNA645909) | rock metagenome | isolation source: weathered quartz diorite | place: Puerto Rico | collected 2017-06-21
CGGCTCTGTGCGCTGGAGTTCGGGCGGGCGCGCCTGTCCCGTATTCTCGTGCAACGTTTCGCCGGCATGCCGGTTCGCCGCGCGACCAACCCATTCGGCCTGAGCGCGAAGCTCCGCTCGTACCTGGCGGGGGCACTCGCCGCGGTCGACTCGATTCCGGTGGACACCGGCGGCACCGCATTCCAGCGACGCGTGTGGCGCGCCCTGCGCCGGATCCCGGCGGGCCGGACCATGAGCTACGGCGAACTGGCCCGTGCGCTCGGTCGCGCGGCGGCGACGCGGGCGGTGGGCGCGGCCAATGGGCAGAACCCGATCTCGATCGTCGTGCCGTGTCACCGGCTGGTGGGCGGCGACTCGTCGCTGACCGGGTACGGAGGCGGGTTGTGGCGCAAGCGCTGGCTGCTCCGCCACGAGGGCGCGCCGCCGGCCACGTCGTCGGCTAGACCAAGAGGCGGACGACGGACAGGTACACCGCGCTCATCGCGCGAAGCACCGGTTGCACGACGTAGCTCGTCGCCCCGGTGAGCACGAGCAGCATCAGGAGGAACGGGCCCACCTGCTCGAGCTGGTGCACGAAGCCCCACGAGGCGCGCGGGAAGAGATACGGCAGGAAGTGCCCGCCGTCGAGGGGTGGAAGTGGGATCAGGTTGAAGATGCCGAGGGCCAGGTTGAACACGTAGGTCCAGAACAGCACGCCGGCCAGCGGCTCGGTCACCAGCGGAAGCGCGCCGCCGAGGTGACCGACCAGGCGCACCGCCACGAGGGCGACGAACGCGGTGGCGAAGTTCGAGAGCGGTCCCGCTACGGCCACCCACGCCATGTCGCGCACCGGATGCGGAAGGTTGCGGGCGTTGACGGGCACCGGCTTCGCCCAGCCGAATCCCGCGAGCACGAAGGCGATCGCGCCGAGCGGATCGATGTGGGGCAGCGGGTTCAGCGTGATGCGGCCGAGCCGCCGCGCGGTCGGATCGCCGAGGCGATCGGCCACCACCGCGTGGGCGAGCTCGTGGACGGTGACCGCCACGAGCAGCGCGGGGATCTGGAGGATCAGCCGGGAGAGAAAGCCGAGCGGGTCGTCGAAGAGATCGGTCATCCGCCGCGCGGAGCCCCAGTCTCCGGGGACTCCGACTCGGTGGACAGCTCCGGTCCCGCAATGCGGTAGCGCTCGTCGAGCCACCCGCCGAGATCGATGAGGCGGCACGCGAGCGAGCAGAACGGCCGATGCGGATTGCCGGTCCACTCCCGACCGACGCCGCAGCGCGCGCACCGCACCAGTCGGACCGCGCGCGCTCGGAGGCCGTTCACGGCGCCATCCTAGCGACGGGGGTCCGGGGCTGTCAACCGGCCCGCGGGCGTCCGGCGTCGTTGACATCGGCCAGCCGGCGGGAGAGGATAGCGCCCGTGTTTCGTCTGCTGCCTCGGGAAGAGAAGTTCTTCGACCTGTTCGAGCAGCAGGCGTCCCACATCGTCGCGGCCGCCCGCGTCCTGGAAGAGATGACGCTCGACTATTCCGACGCGAAGGCGAAGGCGCAGCGCATCAAGGACCTCGAGCACGCCGGCGACACCCTGACCCACGAGATCGTGCGGCGGCTCAACACCACCTTCATCACCCCCATCGATCGCGAAGACATCTACGCCCTCGCGAGCCGGCTCGACGACGTCCTGGACCTGATCGACGCGGTGGCCGATCGGCTGCAGCTCTACAAGATCAAGGCCCCGACCGACGGGTCTATCGGGATGGCCAAGATCATCGTGAAGACCGCGGAGGAGACCGACCGCGCGGTGCGATGCCTGCGCACGCTGTCGGCCTTCTATCACAAGCACGCGGTCGAGGTGAACCGCCTCGAGAACGAGGCGGACCGCCTGCTCCGCGACCAGCTCGCCGCGCTGTTCGAGGGCGGGACCGACGCCATCGAGGTCATCAAGTGGAAGGAACTGTACGAGACGATGGAAGCGGTCACCGACCGCTGCGAGGACGTCGTCAACGTCATCGAGGGCATCACCCTCAAGATGGCCTGACCGCGGGCGCTCGCCGTCCATGAGCGGATCCCTGCTGCTGGTCGTCTTCATCATCCTGATCGCGCTGGCCTTCGACTACATCAACGGCTTCCACGACGCGGCCAATTCCATCGCCACCGTCGTGTCCACCCGCGTGCTCACGCCGATGCAGGCGGTCGCGTGGGCCGCCTTCTTCAACTTCGTGGCCGCCTTCGGCTTCGGGGTGCAGGTGGCGCGTACCGTCGGCAAGGGCGTCGTCGAAGCGGGCGTCGTCGACCAGTGGGTGATCCTGGGCGGGCTCTGCGGCGCCATCACCTGGAACCTGATCACGTGGTACTACGGCATCCCGTCCAGCTCGTCGCACGCGCTGATCGGCGGGTTCGCGGGCGCCGCGGTGGCCAAGGCCGGTTTCGGTGCGCTGGTGGCGAGCGGCCTGGTGAAGATCCTGATCTTCATCGTGCTCGCGCCGGTACTCGGCCTGTGCCTGGGCTTCTCGCTGATGGTGGGCACCCTCTGGGCGGTGCGGCGGGTCCGTCCGAGCCGAGTCGACGGGCTCTTCCGCCGGCTCCAGTTCCTCTCCGCCGCCTGCTACAGCTTGGGGCACGGGACCAACGATGCGCAGAAGACGATGGGCATCATCGCGATCCTGCTGTTCTCCGCCGGATACCTGGGCCCGGAGTTCTACGTGCCGCTCTGGGTGATCCTCGCCGCTCACGCGGCCATCGGGCTCGGCACGCTCGCGGGCGGCTGGCGCATCGTCAAGACCATGGGCATGCGGCTCACCAAGCTGCGTCCGATCGGCGGCTTCTGCGCGGAGGCCGCGGGAGCGGTCATGCTCATCGGCACCGCGGTCGGCGGCATCCCGGTCAGCACCACGCACACCATCACCGGCTCGATTATGGGAGTCGGCGCGACCCAGCGGCTTTCGGCGGTGCGATGGGGCGTGGCCGGCCAGATCGTGTGGGCGTGGATCCTCACCATCCCACTGTCCGCCCTCATCGCGGCGGCCGCCTGGGCGGCCACGACGTTCGTCCTCGTCCGAGTGGGATGAGCGCGAGCCGCTCCCGTGCCGGCCTGCTGGCGGCGGCCGTGGGGCTCAGGCTCCTGTTCCCGATCGGATGGGCGCTGGCCCACCTTCCTCCGGCGCTCGGCCTCCTGGTGGGCCGGCGGTTAGGGGACCTGCTCTGGTGGATCGTGCCGCGCCGGCGCGCGGTGGCGCTCGAGAACCTTCGGAGAAGCCTGGGGACCGAGCGCTCCGCCGCGGAGCTCCGGCGGCTGGGGCGCCGGTCGTTCGAGAACCTCGGGATGAATCTCGTCGAAGGCTGCCGCTACTTCCTCCGTCCAACCGACGTCATGCTCTCGCGGGTCCAGGTGGACGGGGGTGAGCGTCTCCAGGAGGCGGCGGCGCGAGGTCGGGGGATCCTGATCCTCACTGCTCACTTCGGGAACTGGGAGCTGCTGGCAGCGGCCCACGGCCTGACCGGCCTGCCGCTCTCCATCGTGGTGCGGCCGCTCGATCATCCGCTGCTCGACGATCTGGCGGCCCGCTTCCGGACGCGCGGGGGCGTCGAGCTGATCGCCAAGCACGACGCGGTGCGGGACGTCCTTCACGCCCTCCGCCGCCAGCGCATGGTGGGAATCCTGCTCGACCAGAACGCCACGCGGTCGGAGGGCGTGTTCGTGCCCTTCTTCGGCGTGCCCGCATCCACGTCGAAGGGCCTGGCCATCATCGCCCTGCGGACGGGTACCCCCGTTGTCCCGGTGTTCCTTCGCCGCGAGCCCGACGGGCGGCATCGCATGGAGGTCGGCGTGCCCCTGAGTCCGCCCCCCGACGGGGACGTGGCCACCTACACCGCGATATTCAACGAGGCTATCGAGGCGGCCATCCGCCGGACGCCGGAGCAATGGTTCTGGATGCACGCCCGGTGGCGTACCCGCCCGCGGGAGGGCGTGTCGTCGTGAGGTCCTTGATCTTCGGCGCTTTGCTCCTGCTCGCGGGCCCCGGCCACGCCGCGGAGACGGATCTCCAGACCCTGGTGGATCCGTACCTGAAGGCGCGGGAGCAACGGACGCTCGGGGTGGTCGCGGCGCGGGCCTACGCCGAGCCCACCCGTCCGGGCGCCTCCCCGACCCCCGCGCCCTCGGTGTCGGTCGTGCTGCTGCCCTACTCGGCCAGCCTTGCCGCGGAGCTCGACGCGGTGAAGGCCGGCCTCCGCGACTCGCTCGAGGCCTACGCCGCGGCGGTCTCCAGGGTCGAGACCGCTCGGGTGGACTACGAGCGCGCGCTGCTCGCAGTGGGCGGTGGGGAGCTGGTGCGGACCGAGACCACGGACGACCAGGGGGCGGCGCGCCTGAAGGATCTCCCCGCCGGGGACTGGCTCGTGCTGGCCTGGCAGGAGGGCGGACACTTGTCGAAGCACTTCAGGATGCGCGAGCCCGAGGCCAAGCACTACCCGAACGTGCCGACCAACGTGACCTACTCGCTCGTGACCTACTGGCGGCTCCGGGTGACCGTGCGCCCGACCGAGACGGTCGAGGTCAGCTTGAACGATCGCAACGTGTGGATGACCGCGGCGCGCCAGGAAGGTGGGACTCCCGTGCAGCCGAAGCGCACGCCCGAGTCCCAGAAACGCCGCTAGGGCGCCACCCCGGATTCGGTGGCGCCCCGAGCCACGGCGCTACTTCTTCTCGTCCTTCTTCTCCATCTTGTCCCCGTCCTTCTTCTCACCCTTCTTCTCACCCTTCTTGTCGCCCTTCTTCTTGGCGGCCTTCTTCTCACCCTTCTCGCTCTTCTTGTCCGTCATCTCGCCCTTCTTCTCTTCCTTCGGGGCGGGCGTCTGGGCATAGGTCTGCGGGACGGCCAGACCGACTCCGAGCGAGAACGCGATGCTCACAACGAGAGCAACGAGCTTCCTCATATCGATGTCACCTCCTTTCAAAATGAAAAAAACCTTTCTTCAAGGCGAGTTAGGATAGGTGGAGGCCGAATGAGGTGTCAAGAATAATCTCCCCGGCCGTGCCTTCGGGAGACCCCGATTGACCCCTAAAATCGCTCGTGATAGAAAGTTCATGCTTTCTCAATCATCTGATGCCTCTTCGAATCCGGCTCCTCCTCGTTGGGGTCGTGCTCCTCGGAGCGGGCCACCTGGCGATGCCAGGCACGGCGCTCGCGGAGCCGGACACCTCGGCTGTCTGGATGGAAGAGCGGAGCGCCGAGCCTGCCCTGGCCGCGCCGCCCCTCTACGATGGTGGCCCCGCCTCGATGGAGCAACAGTCCGCCGTCGTCGACGGCGCTCCGGACGTGGACCTGTGGGCCGAGTTCTTCCTCTCGACGACCGGCACCGCGTCCGTGACGGCCCCCGAGCCGGCTCGCCAGCCGGCGCCCGCGAGCCGCGCGATCGCCTCGGCTCCGTCGACGACCGCGAAGCGGGAGTCGACCTACCAGATCCAGCAGAACGATCACGTGCAGCGCTTCCTCGAGCAGTTCCAGACCGGCTACCGCCGCGCGGTCGTGGAGCGGTGGCTCACCCGGTCGGGCCGCTACCTCCCGATGATCCTCGAGATCTTTCGGCAGCGGGGCCTGCCAGAAGAGCTGGTCTTCACCGCGATGATCGAGAGCGGCTTCGATCCGATGGCGGTGTCCCGCGTCGGCGCGAAGGGGCTCTGGCAGTTTATGGCCCCGACGGCCCGGCAGTACGGCCTCCGGGTGGACCGCTGGCTCGACGAGCGCCTCGATCCCGAGAAGTCCACGGTCGCGGCCGCCCGCTACTTCAGGGACCTGTACACGATCTTCGGTTCCTGGGAGTTGGTCCAGGCCGCCTACAACGCGGGGGAGATGAAGATCCTCCGGGCCATCCAGGGCACCGGCACCCGGGACTTCTGGAGCCTCACCCGTAGCCGCCTGCTCCGTGACGAGACCAAGAACTTCGTCCCGGCCATCCACGCGGTGACCATCATCGGGCAGGGACCCGAGCAGTACGGCTTCGAGGTCAAGCCCGACGAGCCGCTCAGCTACGAGCAGATCACGGTCCCGAAGGCCACCAGTCTCAAGCACGTGGCGACCCTCTCGGGAATTCCGCTCGACGACCTGGTGCGGCTCAACTCCGAGCTACGGCTCAAGCAGACCCCGCCGGACTCGCCATATCGCCTGAAGGTGCCGCTCGGGACCGCCGCCAGCCTGCAGGCCGGCCTCGATCGGGAAGTCGAAGTCCGAAAAGCCGCGGTGCTCTCCGGTACCCCGGAGCGCGGGAAGCGGAAGGCGCAGGCCACCGGTCGCTCGACCCCCTCCGCCGGCATTCACGTCGTCCAGGCCCGCGAGACCATCGGCGGCATCGCCAAGCGGTACGGGGTCTCGGTGGAGCAGATCGCGCGCTGGAATGACCTCGAGCAGGGCCGTCGCATCGTCCCGGGGGAGCGACTCCGCGTCTCCTCCGTCACCGCCCGCCACGCCGAGCCGGAGCAGGGCGGCTTCCGCTAGACCGTGAAGGTGGAAGTCCACCTCACGGCGACCCTCCGAGCGTACCTCCCGCCGGGCACCCGCGGCGATCACGTGGTGATCGACGTCCCCGCCGGAACCACGGTCGATCAGGTGGTACACTCCCTCCAAATTCCAACCGAGCTGGAGCGTCTGACCGTCGTCAACGGCCACGACGCCGCCCCGGATCAGCCGCTCTCCGAGGGCGACGTGCTGTCGCTGTTCCCGCCGCTGGCCGGCGGCTAGGTCGCCCCGCCCGGATCCGTACCCGAGGGAGGGCAGGCGCATGCCCACGGTCCGACTCCGCGACGCGTCCGAGTATCCCGAGGCCGCGCAGAGGCTGTTCGAGCTCTCCAAGGCCTGGTTCAGCTACGACTTCCCGGCGCCGCCGGCCATGAGCCGCGTGATGGCTTGGGACCCCGGATTCGGCGGCCCGCACGGTCGGGCGATGAAGCGCGCGATGGGGCCGGGCGAGTTCACCCGCGCCGAGAAGGAGATGGTCGCCGCGGTGGTCAGCGGCGTCAACGCCTGCAACTACTGAGTGCGCGCGCACACTGCAGCCGGGAAGCTGCAGGGGTTCCGGGAGGACGCGCTCTGGTACGAGGCGGCGATGGTCGTGGGCGTCACCAACGCGCTCAACGTGGTCGCCGACGCGCTCGGCGAGAGCGGCGGGGGCCTGCCCGCGATCGATCCGGGCACGGGGGACCCGCAGACACGCGCCCTCTTCGACGACGTCCGCGTCTTCTACGGGGGCGCCCCGGTGCCGCTGCCCTTCCGGGTGATGGCCCACGATCCGGGCTACGCGACCGACGTGTGGGGCGCGGTGAAGCACGCCTTCTCCGACAATCGACTCGGTCGACGGCTCAAGGAGTCACTGGCCTTCGCGGTCTCGCTCACGTCCCGATCCGGCTTCGGCACCGCCTTCCACCTGGCCGAGATGCGACGACTGGGCGTCGGACCGCGCGGCGTGATGGAGGTCCTGGGCGTGACCCAGATGTTCTCGAGCTACACCAAGATCGCCGACACCCTCCAGCTCGAGCCGGACATGGGCGACATCGCGCCGGTCGATCGCTCGCCCGCGCCCGGCGGGCACGCCCGTCACGTCAACGGGACGTCGCGGGCGAAAATCTCGAAGGGCGAGCGGCGCGTGGCCTCGAGCGCGGCGCGGATCAAGTCCTCGCCCGCGCCGGCTCCGGTCTCGAGGAGGACCGTGAAGAAGCCGGTGTAGAAGTGGTCCGGGTAGACGGTCACCGTCACCCGGAGCGAGAGGTCCGGACGGTCCAGCGTCCGGTCGTAGCGGAGCACGAAGCGGCCGCCGGGCGGGATGCGCGTGTCGGCGATCTCCCGTGAGAGATCGAGCGGGACCTGGCGCCCGATGATGCCCTCCTTCGCGCTCTCCGCAATCGGCTGGCCATCCGGCCCCACCAGGACCGCGCGCACCACGACCCGTGGCGTCACGTAGGTCGGAAAGTAGTGGCCCACGCCGACGCTCGAGACCGTCACCGTGGCCCGCACCCGCTGTCCTGGACGATGACGCGTGCGATCGAGCGCCAGATCCACGCGCACGCCCGACTTCACCATCTCCGGGTCGTGGATCCCGCGCCAGCGATGACGCCGGTCCGGCATGTGGCAGTCCTGGCACTGCCGGCCATGCCGCGCCGCCGGGCTCGACCGCCACTCGTGGTAGGTGTTCTCGAGGGGCTTGCCGTTGAGACTCGGTCCGCTCGGCCCGAACTGATGGCAGGCCGCGCAGAACTCCGCGCGCAGGTAGGCCCCCGTGTAGGTGGCACCATTGTGCGGGAGCTGCTCGCGCGGCACGCGGAGGCCCTGCGCGTCGGGCCTGGGCGGCGGACCGAAGCGCTCGTGCGCGCGCACGTGGCAGCTCGCGCACACGACGCCCTCGCGCTGAAGCCCCGCGTCGAATGCGGAGTTGGGTTCGAGCCCGGTCGCGCCGCGCCTCAGCTCGGCCTGCTCGGCGAGCGGCGCGTGACACGTGAGACAGCCCCGCGCGGCCGCCGGATCGCGCCGTGTCATCTCGACGAGCTGGCCCACGATCCCGGGGCCCATGCTGCGCGAGTGGATGCTGCCCTTCCAGTCCTCATACTGAGTCGGGTGGCAGGTCCCGCAGTCTCGTGGATCGAGCGATCGCTCGACCGGAGCGAAGCCAGGAGGCGCCTCGCCCTGTGGCGCGATCGGCGTGCGCCAGTGGCGCTCGAGGAATTGCTGCTCGGCGGGGGAAAGGGGGCGTGGCCCCGATCCATCGCCCGACGCGATTCGCCCGCAGGGAAGGAGGGTCAGGGCGAGGCCGGCCAGCGGCAGCCACGACCGGATCCGGCTCACCCGCCGAGGGTAGCACGCGGCGCGCCACGCCTCGCCGCCCGGATCCGCCGCTCGGTGGTACACTGAAACGCCCTGATTTCAGGCGTAGTTGTAGCTCCGGAAGCGTCTAGGATCCCGGTGGGCCTCCCGGACTTCAAATCCGGCGTCCGGCTCTAGACAAGTCGGAGGTGGGTTCGACTCCCACACGCTTCCGCCAACCAGGGGTCGGAGAGACACGACGATGGTGAAGAGCAAGCCGAGCCGCACCGAAGGCTCGCGCCGGGCCGCCGACCTCGGCCGCCGGCGGCTGTGGATGACCGGCCTCGCGATCGCGGTGGCCGCGGCCTCGATCGTCGGCTACTTCGCGTACCGGGCGGTGGCCGATCCGCCCGGGATCAAGTTCGAGGACCAGGGCAACGCGCACATCCAGCTCGTCACGGAGGCTCACCCGCCCTACAACTCGGATCCGCCGACTTCGGGCGCACATCTCCCGTACATCGCCCCGTGGGGCATCCACAACGAGCCCGTGCCCCGCGACCTGCAGGTGCACAACCTCGAGGATGGTGGCGTGGTGATCCAGTACCACTGCGCCACCGCGTGCCCCGAGCTGGTGGCCAAGCTCGCGGACATCACCCGGCACTACGAGACGCAGGTGCTGCTGGCGCCGTATCCGGGCATGCGCACGCGCATCGCGCTCACCGCGTGGACGCGGCTCGACGCCTTCGAGGACTTCGACGAGGCCCGGATCGTGCGGTTCATACGGGCCTACCGCGGGATCGACCATCACAAAGGGTAGAATGGTGGCCATGACGCGGCGGTTCTCCCCTCGTCACTCCGCGCTTTTCGCGCTGGCCGTGTGCGCCGGTCTGGCCGCGTGCTCGCGCCCGATCATCTCGCCGATTGCCCCGCCGCCCTACCGCGACGAGGCGCCGGCCGGCTATGAGGCGACCTGGCGCGCGATCGTGCGGACGCTCGCGGGCGAGAACATTCCGCTGCGCGTGGTCGCCAAGGATTCGGGGGTGATCTCCTCCGACGATTTCATCTCGCCGATCGGGGTGTACGCGGATTGCGGGCGCATGGGCGAGGCGCAGCTCGAGGGCGAGGCTTTGGTGGCCTTCACGCTCTTCGTGCAGCCGGGGCGCGACGGAGCTACGCTGATCCAGGTCAACTCCAAGATGACGACCCACGCCTATCGTCGCGGCGGCTCCGGCAGCCTCAAGACCGACCGGGTGTTCCAGTGCGTGTCCACCGGGCGCTGGGAGGCCAACCTGCTCGACTCGATCCGCCGGCTAGTGAAGGAGTAGCGCCGATGCCGCCCCGGCTGCCCGAGCTCATCAAGCGGGCGCGCAAGCTGGCTCACGAGCGCGATCGGCTCGTGCAGGAGCTGGCGCGCGAGTGGAGCGCCGCGTTGCGGGGGCAGGGGTTCTCGCCGCGCGACTTGGACGAGCTGTGGGCGGGGCTCACCGAGGACGCGGTGCGCCGGCTCCTCCACACGCGCGCGGAGCGGGCGAGCGCCGAGGCCATCCGGCGCGAGGCCCACGAGGTAATCGCGCGGGTGAAGGAGCGCGTGGAGACCGAGCTTGCCGCGGGCGGGTAAGAGCGGGGGGGCGACGGGAGACGGCGCGGTGCAGGCGATGTTGCGCGCGCTCCCCTCGGTGGACGCGCTGATCGACTCGCTCGCCGGGCACGAGGCGCTGCGCGCCACTCCGCGGCCG
>JACXTT010014046.1_pt1 | contig 10506 bp, 7 predicted proteins | sample 9270951 | NCBI WGS metagenome assembly JACXTT01 (sample SAMN15532306, study PRJNA645909) | rock metagenome | isolation source: weathered quartz diorite | place: Puerto Rico | collected 2017-06-21
CTACGACAATAAATCCCTTCCTGCGAGACCCTCTGATGCGCCCCCTGCCGACCCTGAGTATGCGTCGCCATTAATCAACGACCGCCGTTTCTTCCTCGTTGAAGTCCGAAGCTTTGCGGCGCAACGCCAGGGACCACACCGAGGTGTCTACAAGGACGTTCACCGGCGCTTTCTGTTGCGCTCGTGCTTGTAGTCATACGCCTCATCATAGTCGATGGTTCCAAAGAGCGGCAGAATACCCTGTTGCTTGCGCCGCTGGATGTATTCACCAAGCGCCGCCGTGACCGCATCCTTTTTTGTACGGTGCCTACCTAACTTCTGCGCTTCTTCAATCAGGCGGTCATCGAGGTCGAGGTTAGTAGGCATCTTCGTTAGTCCCTTACACAAAGTCTACACATCATAATGTGTGGCGTCAACTACATTGACGGGATGTGGCATCGGCAAACAGGCCCCGGATCTCTCCAAGGCAGATAATCCCGGGCTCGAAAACTTCGGATGGTGGTTTACAGGTTAAGCCGCGGCGGGTTGCGCTTCGAGGATGTGCGCGGGAACTTTGCGCAGGTCCCACACAATCCCGAGCCAGGACAGGAATTTCAGCGTGTAATACGTAATGTCAATCTCCCACCAATAGAAGCCCTGCCGCGCGGAAGCCATGTAGTGGTGATGGTTGTTGTGCCAGCCTTCGCCCAGAGTCAGAAGAGCCAGCAGCCAGTTGTTGCGGCTGGTGTCGCTGGTCTCATAGCGGCGCGAACCGAAAAGGTGCGAAAGCGAATTGATGGTGAAAGTGTCGTGCCACAGTAGCACGGTGCCCAGGCAGAACGCCCACACAAACATCGGCCATCCGCCGATGAGCCACAGCAGGATTCCCAGCACGACCGGCGGCACCATGTGGTACTTGTTCAGCCAGCGCAGCTCGGGAAACTTGGCGAAGTCGCCGATGTAATCCATCCTCGTGTCGTTATATTTGTCCGACAGGATCCAGCCGATGTGCGACCAGAAAAACCCAAAGAGCGTCGGGGAATGCAAGTCCAGCTCCTGGTCGGAGTAGCGGTGATGGTGGCGGTGATGCGCCGCCCACCACAACACGCCCTTTTGCGAAGACGACATGGCCATGAACGCGATCACAAACTGAAACGCGCGGCTGGTCTTAAACGACCGATGCGAAAAATAACGGTGATAGCCCGCGGTAACAAAGAACATCCGCACTACCAGCACCGCCAGGGTTGTCACCAGGTAATACCAATGAAAGGGCAGGAAGAAAATCAGCAGCGCAGCAACGTGCACAAAAAAGAAAGGCAGAGAATGCAAAATCGAAATCCGCGAGCCATTCGGCAACGGGATCGTTAAATACCGTGGGATAGCAGCCATCCGGCAGAATCCTCCGCTTTCGATAAAGGCGCTCTTGAATCGCGTCATTCGCAAGCTGAGATTCAGCCAGAACTTCGCGCCTCAAACCTACAACTTCAGTCTACGGGTGCGCCCGAATAGGGGTCAAGCGCAACGAGGTACAGGTCTCCTAAAATAGGATGTACCGAAGGACAGTCCGGTTGTGAAAAGCGGAGACTTTCTTCATTTCGTAGGCTGCCCGCCGACAAACGTCGTAAGAAATTGGCTTATGGAGTGTGTTATTGTCACTGCGGGGTTGCATCTTCGAGGAGAAATCATCTGGAATCAACGCTCCAGGTAGATAATTGACAAAATGGCGGAACGCCCTGTACTGGTTGGATTAATTCCACAAACCGTGGTGCTGGACCCAGGCGACCAGGTTTCTTGGATTTCTGATGCGGGAAATCTTCGCGTTGAATTTGACGTGAACCGTTGCCCTTTTTCCTCCAACGTGTTTCAGGCGCCCTCTGGAATTCGCCTGCTTAGTGGTCCCGCTCGTCCCGGAAGCAAAGCTGCGACGTATAAGTACCGCTTGTGGCTCAACGACCAGCCAGTAGGCCAAGGCGAAGTCATCCTCCGAGAGAAGTAGCAAGCTAATAGGGAGCTACATAAAGCCATAGCCAACTCCTCGGGAACTTTGCAGCGACTCAGCAGGAAAGAGGAACAGGGGGGTTCCCCTTGCCCACGGGCTAGGAGCGCGGTTACTTTTGGCCCTGCGGGCGCGTCTTTTATCGTGGGGAAGTCTGCCAAGGAGAACGACATGCGCAGGAAGCAATCTTTGCCATGGGCTTTGGGACTCTTGCTGGCGGCATCGTCCGCGCTGGCGCAAGAAACCGCTCCGCCGCAAGGTGCTGGCCAGATGCAACGCCCGGACGACGGGCGCAGCCGGCCGATCTTCGGAAAAATCACTGCGATTAATGGCGGTGCGCTGGAGCTGACTAGACCGGACGGAAACAGCGTGACTGTAAAAATCACCGACAAGACCGAATACCGCAAAGACCAGCAAAGCGCCAAGCTAGCGGATTTCAAAGCGGGCGACATGGTTTTCATCCGCGCAGAAGGCGATACCAACGCGGGGTTCACGGCCATGCTGGTTGCGACGCGTACCGGCAACGGCCCTGGAGGCTCTGGCGGCGGAATAATGATGGGCGGCGGCGAGCTCGGCAAAGATTTCGTATTTGGAGAAGTCAAATCCGTGGACGCGCCAAAAATTACCGTGCTCCGGCCCGACAGCGTGACGCAAACTTTGGAGTTGAACGAAGAGACTTCCCTGCGCAAAGGCCGCGACAGCGTGACAATGGCGGACATCCAGGTAGGCGATCACGTTTTCGTGCGCGGGGCCGTGCAAAACAATGCGTTCGTGCCAAAAATGCTGATGGTCATTGGGCCCGAACAGTGGAAGCGCATGCAAGAGATGGGAATGACGCCGGGCGTGGTCAAGGCGCAGGGCGACAAGAAGCCCGATCCTCCGCAGCAGTAAGATTCACCGGGGAGTCTTCGATTTGAATTTCATCCGGCGCAGCCTATTCATTTTTTGCTTCGGCGCGACCCTGTTGGCGCTCGATTTGAATGCCTCGCACGCGCAGGAGACGCCCCTTCCTTTGCCTGCACAGCACCAGGACACGACCGCCCCTGCTCCAGCTCCGCAAGTTCCCGCAACTCCGCCTGCGCCCGCTTCCGCTCCCGCAACATTCGAAATTACGGGATCGGCACGCAGCGGCAAGACGTCGCTGCCGGGCGTTACTGTAACCGCGGCGAATACCCTCACCGGAAAAAAGTACGTCGCCGCGACAAATTCCGAAGGCAAGTTCAGTCTCTCCGGACTGTCGCGCGGAAGATACGTCGTGCGCTTCGAGTTCATGGGATTCGCCGCGTTCACCCAGGAAGTCGTGCTGAACCCGGAGAATCCCGCGGCAAAGGTTGACGCCGAGTTACTACTCGCATCGCGCCAACAGGAGCAGTCCAATAACGCCTTGGCGGCGCTGGCTGCCGCCGGACGCGGCTTCCAAAGCCTCGCAATGGAAACCTCGCTTTCTTCTTTCGCCGGAAACGGTGATGGGGGCGTGGCCAATGGAAGCGGCGGAACGCAAAGCAACGGTGACGCCGCGAGCCTGCCATTAAACGGAGCGGGAGCCGAAGGCCCCACCGAATCCGTCAGCGTCAGCGGCGCGCAGGGCCGCACGCAGGATTTCGGCATGGGCAACGAAGAAGAGCTTCAGCAGCGCATTCAGGAATTTCGCGACCGCATGCAGCGCGAAGGTGGAGGCGCCTTTGGCCCGCCCGGCGGAGGAGGCGGCTTCGGCGGCGGCCCGGGAATCGTCATGATGGGCCGCATGCCGCGCGGCTTCAACATCAATCAGCCTCACGGCGTGTTCTATTACACCGACGACAATTCCGGCCTCGATGCACGCCCGTATTCGCTAACGGGAATTCCCGCCGCAAAGGCCGACTACAACCAGGCACGCTTTGGCTTCAATGCCGGCGGGCCGCTAAACATCCCCAAAATCTTCCACGGCGGCAACAAGTGGTTCTTCTTTGCCGGGTGGAACGGTTCGCGCGGCAGCAATCCGTATGACGCGTTTTCCACCGTGCCGACGCAGCTCGAGCGCAACGGCGATTTCAGTCAATCAACCTACCACGACGGGAGTCCCGTCCAAGTCTTTAACCCGCAGACGGCCCAGCAATATCAATTCAACAACGGCTCCAGTTCTTGCGCGCAGCCCTGCCCGAATGTTCTTGATCCAGCTTCAATCACTTCTCAGGCTCAGGCGCTGCTCAATTACATTCCGCTGCCAAACATGGCTATCAACGCATTCGGTCAGAATTTTCATTATGTGACCTCGACCAACAGCAGCTCCGACATGGTGATGTTCCGGCTGGTTCATAATTTCAACGCGACTAGCGGCCCGGGCGGCGGAGGGCCGTTTTTTGTCGGAGGCGCCGGTGAAGGTGGAGGCGGCAGACGCCGGCGCGCGCAAAACAATCTCAATTTCGGTCTGAACTGGGCGCGCAGCTCGAACAGCATCATCAATCCCTTTCCTTCGCAGGCTGGCGGCAACAGCACGCAAGGTTTGAACGCCAGTGCCGGATGGGTTTACGGCAAAGGCCGCGCGACCAACAACCTGCGCGTGAACTACAACCACAATCACGTCGCCACGACCAACCTCTATTCCGGCGCCACAAATGTTGACGGGCTCGCCGGAATCAACGGAGTCTCCACCGATCCCTTTGACTGGGGTCTGCCCGGAATCAGTTTCACTTCCTTTGGCGGGCTCAGCGATCCCACGCCCCGGCGCGAACTCGATCAGACGTACACCCTCTCCGACACGATTTCCTGGAATCACGCGAAACACAACTTCCGCTTCGGGGCCGACTACCGCCGCATCCTGCAAAGTTTTCATTCCGCGAGAAACTCCGCGGGCAGTTTTGTATTTACGGGCTACGCCACCTCGCAATACACGCCTGGCAGCAGCGCGTCCTGCCCTGGGCCGCAACCGTGCCAGGTAGCGGACACAGGATATGACTTCGCCGATTTCCTGCTGGGCTTTCCGCAGCAGACCTCTCTGCAATTCGGAACGAACTCCTATGCTTTCCGCGCCAATTCCTACGATTTCTTCGTGCAGGATGACTGGAGGTTCCGGTCCAGTCTTTCTTTCAATCTCGGCTTGCGCTACGAGTACAACAGCCCTTACACCGAAGCGAACAACCGCATTGCCAATCTGGACGTGGCGCCGGGTTTCAACGCGGCTGCGCCTGTTCTTCCTGGCAGCACAGGCCCCTACAACGGAGTCTTCCCGAATTCGCTGATTCTCCCGGATCGCAACGACTGGGCGCCGCGCGTCGGCATCGCCTGGAAGCCGCAGAAGAAAACTGTGGTCCGCGCCGGATACGGCGTTAACTACAACCTCGCGCAGTACGGCGCAATGATTCAAAATTTTGCCTTTCAGCCCCCGTTCGCAAATACTGCCACGAATGCGACCGACGTCGCCGCGCTAACCGCCGGCACCCAGCCCACGCTCTCCAACGGTTTTCCCGCCACTTCTGGAACCGTGACTAACAATTTCGCCGTGAATCCCAACTACCACCTGGGCTACGTACAAATCTGGAATCTCGACATTCAGCGCGATCTGCCCGGAGGCTGGATCCTCAGCACCGGCTACAACGGGGCAAAAGGCACGCGGCTGGACATCGAGCGCGCGCTGTTGGTCGCGGGCAACCAGCCGTTTACCTACGAGTCTTCCGAAGGCAACTCGATCTTGCATGCCGGCTCCGTACGCGTTCGCAAACGCATGGCCAAAGGCATCGGCCTGAGTGCCCAGTATGTCTATTCCAAATCGATTGACGACGCATCCTCGATCGGCGGCGGAGGCAGCGTCGTCGCGCAGAATCCTTTTGATATTTCCGCCGACCGCGGCCTTTCCAGCTTCGACCAGCGCCACAAATTCACCGGCAACTGGATTTATGACTTGCCCATCGGCGAGAACCGCTATTTTTCCCCCAAGGGCGCTCTCGGCCACGTTTTTGGCGCGTGGCAATGGAGCGGCGACTTCAGCATAGGTTCGGGACTCTACTTCACGCCTCGCGTGCTGGGCGGCGCGCTGGACATCGGCCGCGGCGTTAGCGGCTCGCTCCGCGCAAACACAGTCGCGGGCCAAACGATCGCCCTCAACAAGGCGACCGCCCTTGAGTGGTTTAATACCGCGGCGTTTTGCGCGCCGAGCGCCACGTGCGTGAATCCAAGCGGCACGGCTTTCGGAGATGCGGGGCGGAACATCATCGAGGGGCCGGGGCAAGTGACGCTGACCATGTCCATAAACAAAACGATCACCATCAAGGAATCGCGCGCCCTCGACCTGCGGCTCTCCGCCAACAACGCTTTCAACACGGTGCGCTACACGTCGATCAATACAGTGGTCAACTCTTTTACTTTTGGCGAAGTCACCGGAACAGGCAGCATGCGCCGCGTGACCATGACCGCGCGCTTCCGATTCTGAAGAGCAATGAACATGCGAGACACCAAACAAAACCTTGCGGCCCTGGTCATGGCGATGCTGTTGTCGCAGGGAGCGCTTCCGCTGCCCGCCCAGCAAGCCCCGCAGCCTCCGCCGCCCGCTCCGCAGAACCAAGGGCGAATCCGCGTAACCACCGAACTGGTCCTGGTGAACGTGGTGGCGCGCGACAAGAAAGGCAACCTCGTCCGCGACTTGAAGAAAGAAGATCTCACGCTGCTCGAAGACGGCAAGAAGCAGGACATTTCCACCTTCGATTTTGAGAATGTGGACCAGCCTTTGACCGCCGGAGCGCCCGAAGCCACAGTCTCCGGTGCCGCGGGCGAAGGCAACCTTCTGCGCGCCGGAAAAAAAGCTGCGGCGTCGCTGGATGCGCGCGACCGCCGCTTGATGCTTTTCTTTTTCGACTTCTCCGCGATGGATCCCGAGCAAATTGAGCGTGCCGTGGACGCGGCAAAGAATTTCGTCGCCGCCAAAATGCAGCCCGCCGATTTGGTCGCGCTGGTCTCCCTCGCCACGAACATGCGCGTGGATCTGGACTTCACCGGCGACAAGTCTAAAATTACCGCAGCACTTTCCGCTTACACCTCCGGCGAGGGCCAGGGGTTCGACAACGGCGCAACCGGAAGCTCCGAAGGAGCAGCCGAAACTGGCGGCTCGTTCAGCGCGGACGACACCGACTACAACACCTTCAGCGCCGACCGCAAACTTCTTGCGCTGCAATCCTTAATGCAGTCCCTCGGAAAGCTCAACCAAAAGAAAAGCCTCATTTATTTCAGCAACGGCATCAGCCAATCCGGCATGGACAATCAGTCCGCCCTGCGCGCGGCCACTGCTGCCGCCGTGAAGGCCAACGTGTCCATCTATTCGATGGACGTTCGCGGCTTGCAGGCCTTCCCTCCTGGCGGCGAAGCCCAATCCGCCAGCTTGCACGGCCAATCCGCCTACTCCGGCGCGTCTGTCCTGAACGACCTGAGTGGCAATCTGAGTTCCCAGGAGACTCTGTCCACGCTTTCCTCCGACACCGGCGGCAAAGCTTTCTTCGATTCCAACGATTTCGCCGGCGTCTTTTCCCAGGTGCAGAAGGACACTTCTGCCTATTACGTCCTCGGCTTCGTCAGCAACAACTTCGTCAAAGACGGCCGCTACCGCCACCTGAAAGTTCAGGCCAACCGCGCCGACCTGAACCTCGAATACCGCTCCGGGTATTACACCGACCGCGACTTCGAGCACCTCAACAAAGCCGATCGCGAGCAGCAACTCGAAGACGAGCTCGCCGCGCAGCTCTCCCAGGTGGATGTGCCGCTCTACGCCGGCGCAGCCTATTTCCGCCAGGACGACTCGCACTACTACCTGGCCGTTTCCCTGGTCATCCCCGGCTCGCAAATTCCCTTCGTCACAGAGAAGGACAAAGACAACGCCACCATTGACATCATCGGCCAGGTCCTCGAGAGCAACAAATTTCCCGTCGGCCACTTGCGCGACACGGTGAAGCTCACCGTGGACAGCACCCAGCAAGTGCGCCGCAAAAACGTGCAGTACAACACCGGCTTCGTCCTCGCTCCCGGCAGCTATCACCTGAAATTCGTGGTGCGCGAGAACCAGACCGGCCGCATGGGCGCGTTCGAGATGGACGTGCAGGTCCCCGACCTGCGCAAAGCACCGCTCAAAATGAGTTCCGTGGTCCTCAGCAGCCTGCGCACTCCCGCCGCCAGCAAAAAAGGCGCTCCGAATCCCCTCGTGCGCGACCAAATGGAGACCGTTCCAAACATCACGCACGTTTTCACCGCAGACCAACACCTCTATCTGCAGTATGAAGTCTACGAGGCCGCCAAAGGCAAAAATCCGGCCCTCGTGACTGCCTCTGCGTCCGCTAACGCCCAGCCCGCAACTGCAAGCGGTCAGGCGAACGCGCCTGTGCCTACTCCTGCGGCTTCAACCGGGCAAATCAACGCCACAAAATCCGAAGCTCCCAAGCCCGCCCCCGTCAAGCCCGCAAAAGACAGCGTCCGCGTCCTCACCAGCATCGAGTTCCTCCAAGGCGGCGTGAAAGTCTACGAATCCAAGCCCGTCGTGACTAACGAAGTGGCCGCCCCCGAACGCAAAGCGGTAGTCCTGCAAATGGATGTGCCGCTGCAAGCGCTGAAGCCCGGCCTGTACCTCTGCCAGGTCAACATCATTGATGACGTCTCCGGCACCTTCGCCTTCCCCCGCTTCCCCCTCCTGATCCGCGAAGCCCAACCGCAACCGCCAGCCGCCGCTTCCGGTAAAACCGGCCACTGATCAGCTCCTGCCCGTCATTCCGCTTGCCCTGAGCGTAGCCGAAGGGAACCCCGTGCAACGAGGTGAGGAATCTGCTTTTCGTCTTTTCTGCCCTCTACCTTCTGCTTTCTGCCTTTCCCTTAGGTCATCCCGTAGACGGTGTGCACATTTTTGTAGCGCTGGTTTATCCTGATCCTCGAAGGGCATCCTGTTTACCTGAGGTACGAAGGGCCGGCGCTTTCCTTTTGTAGCGGCGAGTTTACCTCGCCATCTTCGGTTTTCTCTTCGCCGTTATTCTGTAGCGGCGGCTGGGTCACGCAGTTGAACAATTTCACCGGGCTTAATTTTCTCAAGGGCCGCGAGGCAAGCCGGAAAATGGGGACGGAGATGCTCCAGGCGGTTCGAGGCATAGTTCAAAATCAAGACGGCGATTCGGTGCGAACGCAGATTTTGTTGATGGAGGAGATTCGTGTCCACGGTCACTAAAACATCAAAATCAGGTTCTGCGAGTTCTAATAGTTCGCCATTCTGTTTGCCGGCCCAGCCGGCTTCCTGAACCGTCAAAGACTCGTGGCCATGTTGTACAAGGAAGGTCTTCAGCGCCTTTGGCGCACACTCGTCAAGCAGCCCCTCATCGCAGCTGGGAGACAAGGCTTACTTTAGCCTCTTCAATCGCAGCGATGGCCAGCTCTCGGCTCACCGTCGGATACTGTTCCAGGAACTGATCCAAGGTGTCGCCACCCTCTAGATACTCGATGAGTATCTTGAAAGGGACACGGGTCCCGCGGAAGACCGGCTCCCCACCGAGAATATTCGCGTCTTTGGTAATAGCGTTTGCCACCGGCGCCCCAATTCGCTCCTAGTCTAACAAGGCTTAGTAAGCCTCTCCCGCCAAAGTGCCGCGTAGTCTGAGAATAGCAGGCCTCGGCCAGCCCGCCCCTCCGAGGTTTGCGCACGACATCATGGACTTCAGTGTAGCGCCATGCTTTAGCATGGCATCCTTTCGTAGTGGCAGGTCTTCAGACCGGTTCTTTTCCCTAACTCGCACGCGCCACGCCGCATGCTGCCAAACAATTCACTCCTGCCAAACTATAAAGCTAAAAACTTAGTAAAGGTGTGCTAACCTCCCGCCATTACGCCGGTTTACATAGCCACTCCAAAGCCCAGTCATGCCAAAGGTTCCGGAGAAAACGGTCGAATCCTTCAAGGAATATGTCGCGCTCGTCGAGCGCCTCCAGTCCCGGGCAAAGAACTCTCTATGGTTCCGAGGATGTGGAAAGGGAAACGAGGGCCTCATCCCCTCTCTTTACCGACATAAAGCAAAGAAGAAAAAGGCGGACATTGAAGAACTCGAACGCAACTTGATGACCCGATTCCGGCAAAGGAGCATTCCGCTCGTCAATCGGCCCCTAAGCGACGACTGGGAAACCCTCTTTTTCATGCAGCACTACGGAATCCCAACACGCCTTCTCGAGGCCGAGACAAAGAAAACTAGGCTGGATCAGTTTGTCCGGGACGCTTCCCGACAGCCCAAAGAAAGGCTTGAGCTAGCCGGACGCAAGGCCGTCGACGTCCTCGACAGAATGGAAGAAATCTTCTTGCCAAGGGACTTCTTACTAAGTTCCGCTGGGCAAGTCCCACTCTTCTATTGGTTGGTCAGAAGTCGATAAAGCCGATGACCAATTTATAAGGGAGTTTTTGGTCAAATTTGAAAGGGAGCGGAGAGCAAACAGACGTCTTGTTGAATGCAATCCACTTGAAAAACAGATAGATCGCAGGTTGCTCGAAAACGATCCATTCAACCTAAACACAAATGATCTGCACAGTCACAGATGCCTCCACCAAAATA
>JACXTT010014047.1_pt1 | contig 10505 bp, 6 predicted proteins | sample 9270951 | NCBI WGS metagenome assembly JACXTT01 (sample SAMN15532306, study PRJNA645909) | rock metagenome | isolation source: weathered quartz diorite | place: Puerto Rico | collected 2017-06-21
TGTTAGCGCTTGAACTTGTTTTTTGTTTAGAAGTCGGGCAGACACTCAAAACCGGGATGGCGTCGGGCTATGTTACGCCGCAAGTGGTTTCGAGTACGGGAAATGTGGTCGTCGGGTTGGATGAACCGGTTCCTTCGATTATCGTGTCGCTGAAGCCGGTCCTGGATGTCGTGAGCCCGATTGCACCGCAGTCCGTGCAGTCGTTCGCGAACGGGACATTCCGGTTCAACAACGTGCAACTCGGTACGTATACCGTCGAAGTTGTCGACTCCCGCTTCAACCTGTTTACAACAACGCTGTGGCTGCGCGAGCCGGCCGACACTTCAAAAGAATTGTTCATCCGGCTCACACGATTTGGAGAATCCGGGGCCCGGCCCTCACCTGACATCGAGCTCTATACTCTGAACGCGGAAACGATCGCGTCGACGCTGCCTAAGGCCGTCGAGGAATTCAACAAAGGTGTCGACGCGGTACGCAATCCGGCGAAAAACAATCCCGCCGATGCCCACTTCAAACGAGCTATTGGGGCTGCGCCTCAGTTCTATGCTGCGCATCTGCAGCTTGCGATCGAACTACAGCGCCAGAACAAGAAAGAAGAAGCGATCCAATCCTTCGAACGTGCAGCGGCGATTAAACCGGAGGAAACTCGTCCGCTCAGCGCGCTTGCCGGGCTGTATAACGAGACGCAGAAATTTCAGAAATCGGTGGAGGCCCTGACGAAGCTGGCCGAGCTTGGAAAGTTGACGCCTCGCAACCAGTATGACTTTGGTTTTGCGCTATACCGGCTCGACCGGTTGCCGGAAGCCGTGGATCATCTGCTGGTGTCGATCAACACCGGCGACGACAAGGATCCGTCCCCCTTCCTTCAACTACACAACGTGTTTATGAAAATGCGTAATGGTGTGGGCGCGCTCGAGGTTCTCGAGGATTATCTGAAGCTGTTCCCCAACGATCCGAATCATGCGGCCATGGTGGAACGGGCCCAGCAGCTTCGCAAACTGGTGAAACCACCCGTGCGCGAATAGGCAGCCGCCGCGTGTGACGTCACATTCTATTTACGCATCGATTTTTCAATTTGCCTTATTATCTCGGAGTGAACACTTCGAACACTCGGAATCATCGCGCCACTTTCGCAGAGGACGACGCTTTCAGCGTCGATGACGCCACAGAACTCTACGACGTCGAACGCTGGGGCAAGGGCTACTTCTCGATCTCAGCGTCCGGCAATCTTGTCGTGCATCCCACCAAGGATCCGGCGCGAACGATCGACCTCAAAGAACTGACGGACCACCTGCTGCTGCGAGGTATTCAGCTGCCGGTGCTGATCCGGTTTCGCGACATCCTTCGTCACCGCATCGCGGATGTTCACAACGCTTTCAAGGCCGCGATCACCCAGCATCAATACTCCGGCCGTTACGTCTGCGTTTATCCAATCAAGGTGAACCAGCAGCGGCAGGTTGTGGAAGAGGTGCTCGATTTCGGCCGCGAATACGGTTTCGGTCTCGAAGCGGGTTCAAAACCCGAATTGCTCGCCGTGATGGCGCAGGCTTATAACGACACGCCGGTGATCTGCAACGGATTCAAGGATGCGGAATTCATTGAAATGGCACTGCTCGGGCAGAAGATCGGCCGGCAAGTCATTCCCGTCGTGGAGAAGTACACGGAGCTTGGTTTGATCCTCAAGTACGCGGAGAAGGTTGGCGTTCGCCCGCAGATCGGCATGCGGGTGAAACTCGCTGCGCGCGGAAGCGGACGATGGCAAAGCTCCGGCGGCTACCGCTCGAAGTTCGGTCTGACGATGGCGGAGGTGCTGCGTGGTCTCGAGGAATTGAAGTCGTTGGGGATGGCGGACTGCTTCAAACTGCTGCACTTTCATCTGGGCAGCCAGATTCCGGACATTCAGATCGTTAAGGGCGCTCTCAACGAAGCGGCACGCATTTACACGGAATTGTCGAAAGCGGGTGCGGGTCTGGAATACATCGATGTCGGCGGCGGACTCGGCGTCGACTACGACGGGTCGCAGACGAATTTTCAATCGAGTGTCAATTACACACTCGAGGAATACGCGAATGACGTCGTGTACCACATCCAAACCGTCTGCGATGACGAAAACGTCAAGCACCCGACCATCATTTCAGAGAGCGGCCGTGCCATCGTTTCTTACCACAGCGCGCTGGTGTTCAACGTCCTCGGTGTTTCCGCGTTCGGCGCCGAAAAGATCACGGAAAACATCCGGCCCGCCGAAGTCGAGCAGCCTCTGATCGACATGATGCAGACCTATCAGAATCTTTCGGTGCAGAACGCGCTCGAAGGCTATCACGATGCGCAACAGGCGCTCGACATGACGTTGAGCTTGTTCAGAGCCGGTTATCTGCCGCTGAACCAGCGGTGCGAGGCGGAGAACCTCTACTTCGCGATTCTTGTGAAGCTCAAGAAGCTTGCCGAGCAGATGGACGAGGTTCCCGAGGATCTTCAGGGTCTCGACGACATCATGGCCGATACCTACTTCTGCAATTTTTCGCTGTTCCAGTCGTGTCCCGACAGCTGGGCGATCAAGCAGCTGTTTCCCGTCATGCCGATTCATCGGCTGAACACGCCGCCCACGCAGCACGCGGTTCTCGGAGACATCAGCTGCGATTCGGACGGAAAGATCGACACGTTCATCGACCGTCAGGATGTGAAACGCACCCTTCCCCTGCATTCTTTCAACGGAGACCCGTACTACCTCGGCGTCTTTCTTATCGGCGCGTACCAGGAGATCCTCGGCGACCTTCATAACCTGTTCGGTGATACTCACGCGGTCCATGTGAGTCTCGATGAGAGCGGGCGAGTGGTTCTCGATACCGTCGTGAAGGGTGATACGGTGAAAGAAGTGTTGGATTACGTCGAGTTCGACACCACCACTCTACTACGTAAACTTCGCAACGACGTCGAAGCGGCTGTCCGCCAGGGGAGCATCACCTACACGGAGTCCGGCCGCCTTCTCGAGTTCTACGAAGAAGGGCTCCACGGCTATACGTATCTGGAAGCCCCACGCGAGAAGTAAGTCACAGGCTTCGTGGTATTATCTTGAGGCTATGACCAGACGCGTCCACAACAGAGTCCTCACTCGGGTTCCCGCCGGTCATGCGACCCCTTTCAGTTTTCTCGACCGTTCGGCGGCTTTGCGCTAGCCCGAACGGATCCTCCCAATAGACCGTTTCGGAAGCGACAAGGCCGCCTGGCCCATGAGGGTCCAAGTGTCGTTATTCGCGAACAAACGAAAACTAAGGAGGCCATTGTGCGCACGTTAAAGGAGATGATTGTCAACAATCAGAAGGTCCGGTTCAGCTTCTATCGCGATGGAGAACTTTGGTATGAAACCGAGTGCGGATTCCGATTTCCGGTACCGATCGGCGACGTCGGAACCGCAACGTTCCTTGTCGAGGATCGAGCCATTCTCTTTATGCGTTATATCCGGAAACATATCGGCACGCTTGAAAATGCGCGCCGTTCGCAGAATCAGGAACCCGGCGCTTAGCACGCCGGAGTGTGGCACGCCTCCGGTGTGCGGAAGAGCAACAAACTCGCGGGCACTAGAAGCTTCGTCACGCCGAAGGCATTCCCGGGTTACGGCTTCGGTTTCGGATTCATCAAGCGCGACGTTAATAGCGCCTGCCGTTGTTCGAAGTTGAGAATCCGGATGACTTTGACCAGCGCGTCGTGTTCGAGTTTGTCCAGAGTGACTCGGTTTGGAGTTTCCTTATTAATTTGCTCGTTGAACTCGTTATAGAAACCGATCACGTTCTTTTCCTGCTCCTCGGTCAGAGGCTTCTCGGCGTTTTCGAGGATGAGCTTGAGCGCGGGAAAGCCGCCGCGCATCATGATCTGCTCGGTTCGAAAACGGCGCCAGGTCGAGTTCTGATCCTGTGTGAGGACGCCGTTGATCCGGCGCATGAAATCGAGATTCATTCGCGCAATCCCAGGGTCGCTCGGGGATGTGTTGTTCAACGCGGTCCGCTGAGCGTCGATGATCGTCCCCAGCCGCTTGACCTGATCGTTGGTCAGCGGCATCCGCGCTTCGAGGAAAAAACGTTTCAGCTGCTGCACGGGATCGTTGGCGCGGCTCATTTCCATCAACGGCAGGTTGGCTGTGGCAAACACTCCTCCCATTCCGAGTTCACGCAGCGCTTCCTCCGGATCTTGCGCAAACGCCGGCGCCGCGATTAGGAAGATCGCGAGAGTCCAAACGTGTTTCATAAACGTGTCCTCCGGGCTTTTGAATTAACGTTATACACGGCTGACACGATCTTGACAAACTCAACGCCACTCGTGCCTGGGGTATTTTCTTTGCAATTCGGATTTGAGCCGCGGGTAATGCTCTCGCCAAAAGTTAGCCAGGTCCTGCGTGACTTGAACGGGACGCATGCTGGGGGCGAGAATGTGGACACTGAGCGGAACGCGATTCATGCCGATTCGCGGTGTTTGAGCTACTCCGAACAGTTCCTGAATTCGCAGCGAGATGTGAGGCGGAGTGGACGTTTCATAAACTACCTTGGGGTTGCGTCCGTTCGTCAGAGTGACGCGCTCCGGCGCCTGTTTATCCAGCAGGTCGCGTTGTGCCGGATTGAGCCAGGACCGCACGAAAGGCTTCACCTCACGATCTTTGATGTCCTTGTAGCTGAAAGCGCCGAGACATATCTGTTCGATGATATGAAGGCGGTCTTCATCTCGAATCGGCGGCAGCTGCAGGTCCGGACACCATTCCGACAGCAAGTTCAATCTCAATATCCATTGTTCAACCGCGTGATCCCAGCGCGGTAAAGAAAGCCGCCCGGCACGGATTTCCTCGGCCAGCACGCGTGCCGATGCATCGGCTGGAGGCGGTTCGATGCGGCGGACGGCGATGACGAGATCGCGGAACAACTGGAGATCTTCCGCCTGGACGCGGCGCGTGGTCGCGTCAAACGTGACGCGCAAATCGCGCCGGACATCTTTAGGGAACAACTCGGCGAGCCATTCGCCTTCGATTGCCGACGCGAGCGACAGAATGGTGTTTACATCGCCCTGCCGGCCTCCGAGTTCCTGAATTTCCGCCGCGACCAGCAATGGACTCTCGCGAACGTGGCTTTCCTTGGCGAGCGTTCCTCGGCGTCCGTGAACGACGTCGCATCGGAGAGTTCCTTCATCGAGACGGCGCGCGACGCGATCGCTGAATCCGATCAGTATGCATTTGCGTAGTGCGTCGTTGGTATTCAAGGATATGTCTGCGCGGAGCCCTTCCTCGCGAGCGATCCGCAGGAATTGTTCGAGCAGCGGTTCGACCTGACGCGCCGTGACGCCGTGAATGCCGGCGTGCCGCAGCGCATCCATACGAAACTGGTTGTCCACGGCATACTGCCAGGCACGCATCAGAGTCCAGAAGTCCGACGACGGCGTATCGCCGAACAATGCCTCGCGAGCTTCGATCACCTCTTTCGACACACTTCGCAATAGCAGCTCGCGGCCCTGCACCAGGGCTGCGACCAGGCAAGCTTCGTACACGCAGTCATGCCCGGCAGCGGCCAGAAGCATGCGGGAGTAGCGTGGATGAACCGGGAATGCGAGCATGCGGCGCCCAAGATCCGTAATCGTGCCGTTCTCTATCGCGCCAAGATCCGCCAGCAATTCTTCGGCGTGAAGCACCGCCGTTTCGCCCGGCGGTTCGAGCCATCGAAAGCTCGGGAGGTCGCCGATGCCGGCCGCCTTTAACGTCAATACGACTTCAGACAGATCGAGTCGTTTGATTTCGGGCAAATCCTGCTGCGGCCGTTCCGACTGTTCGGCTTCCGACCACAATCGCACGCAGTGTCCGGCCGCGGTCCGCCCGGCGCGTCCCGTGCGCTGCAAGGCGCTCGACCTGCTGATCCGCTCGATCAGCAGCGTGTTGATGCCCCGGTTGGGATCGTAGCGGGGAATGCGAGCCAGGCCGCTGTCGATCACCAACCGGATGCCGTCGATCGTGATGGACGTTTCTGCGACGTTTGTCGCCACGACGACTTTCGGCCGATCGTGTTTGCCGACCGCCGCGTCCTGATCCCTCGGCGGCAGTTCGCCATGCAATGGCAACAGCACATAACCGCGCGACTGCGGTTTCTGACGGATCGCTTCGATCGTGCGTTGAATCTCGTACGCACCAGGCATGAAAACCAGGACGTCACCTTCGCTCGCATGGCGGGCGAAAGCGTCCGCCGCCATATCCCACACCGGAGGTGCGTTGGCACCGAGCCGTCGCGGAAGATACTCCATGGTGACGGGAAACGTCCGGCCATCTGAAGCAAGCACACCGCATGGATTCAGGTAGCGTTGCAGGGCGGCGGAATCGAGCGTCGCGGACATAACGATAAGCTGGAGGTCCGGCCGGCGGGTTTCCTGAATGTCGAGAGCTCGTGCCAGCGTGATGTCGCCGTACAGGTGACGCTCGTGAAACTCGTCGAAGATCAAGGCCTGAATGCCCGCCAGCGAAGGATCCTGGATCATCTGCCTCAGCAGTATTCCTTCGGTTTCGAACTTTATACGCGTGCGGCTGCTCGTGACGTTTTCGAACCGAACCTGATAGCCGACGTCACTGCCGAGTTCCACACCAAGCTCGGAAGCGACGCGCGATGCCAGCAATCGAGCGGCGAGCCGGCGAGGCTGAAGAATCACCACTCGGCCGTTGTCGAGAAAACGGTGCCGGAGGAGAATCTGTGGGACCTGCGTGGATTTGCCGGAACCGGTGGGCGCCTGAAGAATCAGTCGTCGCATGGCCGTCAATGCGGAGACGATGTCCGATTCGATCTCGTAGATTGGCAGGTCCCGTGGGCTCTTCATTCGCAGATGGTGTCACGAAGCCTGGGCGTTGCTGTTCGATTTTGAACACTGGTCCCAAACCCGAGCACGAGCATCCGGAGTGCCGGATATGTACACAGCTGAATTCACAACGTATTCGCCCAAAAACGGCCGGTCTTGAATTTGCTATCTTCCCACGTTTCGCCCTGAGGAGGATCCGATGGAAATGCTTCGAGAACTCGCACTTTCCGCGCGCTCTCTGCGCAAGAGTCCGGCATTCACGATAACGTCGATCATCACGATCGCGCTTGGGATTGGCGCCAGCACCGCGATTTTCAGCGTGGTTAATGCGGTTTTGCTGCGACCGTTGCCCTATTCCAATCGAGACAGGCTCGTCATTATCACGAATGACCTGACGCGCCGAAACGTCAAAGACTTTCCAGTTGCCTCCGGCGACGTATACGACATCCGCAAGCAGGTCCAGGTGCTGGATGGGGTCGCGGGCGTCACGCCGGGCCGCGTGCCGATCCTCGGCGAAGAAGGTCCGCCCCAGCTGATCTCCAGGGCCGCGGTCACTCCGAACATCTTTCAGGTTCTGGGTGCGCGAGTGATTCTCGGCCGCGATTTTACTGAGGACGACGGTGTGGCTCCTCCGCCTCCGCCGCCGCAGCCCGCCGGAGCGACACCGCCACCGCAGGGCGGTCAGCCGGCGCCGCCGCGATTGCCGATCGTCGGTATTCTGAGCTATCAATTCTGGCAATCCCGCTTCGGTGGAAATCCAAACGTCGTGGGCAAAAGTATCGATGCCGGGGGCAACAAAATCGATATTGTGGGCATTCTCGAGCCGGCATTCGAACTCTTGTTTCCACCCAACATGAACGTCGACAACCGCCCAGCCTTGTACACGGCAGCTCGAGTCAACTTCGAAACGGGATCCCGTCAGAACGTGCAGTGGCGCCTGGTGGGGCGTTTGAAGAGTGGGGTTTCGCTGGCGGAAACGCGCGCACGATTTGATTCGCTTTCGGCCGACCTGCGCAAACAGTTTCCAGTGAAAGAAAGCGCAGGCACGAATTTCCGTGTGGAGCCGATGCACGAAAACCTCGTGGCGGACGTTCGGCCCTCGATCGTGGCATTGATGGGCGGTGTGACGTTCGTTCTTTTGATCGCATGCGCGAACGTCGCCAATCTGCTGCTGGTCCGTGGCGGCCTCCGTGAGCGCGAACTCGCGGTGCGGTCCGCGCTCGGCGGCAGCCGCTCGGTACTGGTTCGCGAGATCCTTTCCGAGAGCATGGTCATCGCCGGCGCCGGTGCCGTTTTGGGCTTGTTCCTCGCTCAGGCCGGCATTCGGCTGCTCATCGTCGTGGGGCCGGCAAACCTGCCGCGGCTCGCATCGGTTTCCATTGATGCTCGTGTGGTTGCCTTCGCAACTCTTGCCGCTCTTGCGGCCGTAGCCATATTCGGTGTGGTACCGGCGCTACGCGCATCACAGCCGAGGATCGGTGAGATTCTTCGGGCGGGAGCCCGCAGCGCGGGCCTGCGTTCGGGACGATGGCTACGGAATGGCGTCGTCATCGGCGAGGTCGCTCTGTCGTTGGTTTTGCTGATCGGTTCAGGTCTGATGCTCCGAAGCTTTATCGCATTGCAACGAGTGGATCCGGGATTCAACCCGAAGGGCCTGCTGACATTCAACGTCGTGAATGTGCGGACACGCAGCGACGACGAGCGCGCGGCGTTCCTGCAGCGAATGCGCGATCGTCTTGAAAAAATTCAGGGAGTGACCGGCGTCACAGAGGCCGCTCCACTGCCACAAGACGGCGGAAACAGCTTGGCCAGATGGGGAACTGAAGCTGCGTTGACGGATCCCAACAAGTTTCAACAAGGCATCGTGCACTTCGTGTTGCCCGGCTATTTCGAAGTGCTCGGCACACCGCTGGTTCAGGGCCGCACGTTTACGGCGGCAGACAACGTTGCCGGCAGAAAGGTGATGATCATCGACGACCAGTTGGCGGCGATGGCGTTCCCCAATGAGTCGGCTGTCGGAAAGCGGCTTCTGGCGCGGGTCACGACGGAGCAGGCGGAGTTTCACGAGATTATCGGAGTGGTCAAGCACCAGCGTCACACGTCGCTGGCGACGCCCGGCGAAGAAGCGATGTTCGCACCGGCGGCTTTTATCGGCTTCGGTTCCGGACGCTGGGCGGTACGCACGACGGGTGAATTGTCGCAGACGGCAGCGCTGGTTCGTGAAGCCATCAAGGAAATTGACCCGACATACGTCGTCGCGGAGATGCAGCCGATGCAGGACTTTCTGGATCGCGCAGGGTCGGCGACGCGCTTCGCCCTTCTGCTTGTAGTGGTGTTCGGCAGCATCGCAGCTGTGCTTGCCGCCGTCGGTTTGTATGGCGTGCTGTCGACGTCCGTGAGCCAGCGCACGGCCGAGATTGGCGTTCGAATGACTTTTGGCGCGACGCGAATGACGATCTTCAAACTCGTCGTCGGCCAGGGCCTTATTTTGAGCGCGACCGGCGTTGTGATGGGACTGATTGCGGCGTTTGCCCTCACGGGTGCGATGAGAACGATGCTCGTCGGAGTCGCGCCAACCGATCCATTGACGTTTACCGTGATCGCGGCTCTCTTCCTGTTCGTCGCGGGCATCGCGTCATGGATTCCGGCCCATCGTGCTGCGGGCCTTGATCCGTGCAGTGCGCTTCGAGAAGAATAGGAGTGTGACGGAACTGCTTTATCCACTGGATTCCTATTTGAAAGAGTTTTCAGCCGCAGTGATACGCGTCGACGGCAACAGTGTGGTGCTCTCCGCAACTGCGTTTTATCCCGGCGGCGGCGGACAACCGTGCGATCTGGGGACGCTGACGTGGGATGGCCGGCAAGCTCAGGTGACCGCAGTCAAACGTGAAGGCGCGGACGTTATCCACACGCTGGATGGCCCGGCTCCCGCTGTGGGCGTCGTGGTTCAAGCGGCCATCGACTGGGAGCGTCGTTACTCGCTGATGCGCACCCACACCGCACTGCATATCCTTTGCGGCGTCATCTTCCGCGATTTCGGAAGTCCGGTGACCGGCGGCAATATGGAACCGCTGAAGGCGCGCATGGATTTCGAGCTTGCCCAGCTGTCGCCCGATTTCTGCCGGGATATCGAAGGGCGCGTGAATCGTGAGATCGAGGCGGCGCGTCCCGTGACGGTTCGCATCGTTCCGCGCGAAGAGCCCTTCCGCATTCCGGATCTCATTCGCACCAAGATCAATCTCCTTCCTGAAGGCATTGCCGAAGTCCGCACGGTCAACATCGAGGGCCTCGATCTCCAGGCCGACGGCGGCACGCACGTCGCGAACACACGAGAAGTCGGGCGGATCAAAGTCGTCGGCTACGAAAACAAAGGCAAGATCAACAAGCGCCTCCGCATCCTGGTCGAATAACCATCATTCATAACGCAGCGCGATCATCGGATCGACGTTGGAAGCCCGGCGCGCCGGCAGATAGGCTGCCGCAAGGGCGGCGACGAGCAGGACGACGATCGCGAGAACCGTCGTGACAACGTCGGTTGGCGTCAGCCCAAAGAGAAACGTCGACAGCAGTCGCGTCGTGGCGACCGATATGACAATTCCGAACGCGATCCCCGAAGCGACAAGCAGCATGTTTTCGCGAAGGACCATCCAAATGACCGATGATTTCGTGGCGCCAAGCGTCATCCGAATTCCGAT
>JACXTT010014048.1_pt1 | contig 10504 bp, 6 predicted proteins | sample 9270951 | NCBI WGS metagenome assembly JACXTT01 (sample SAMN15532306, study PRJNA645909) | rock metagenome | isolation source: weathered quartz diorite | place: Puerto Rico | collected 2017-06-21
GCCCGGGGCCGGGGACGCGGCAGGGTCAAAAAGGTGGGCTCCCGGGCCTGCGCGGAGCTGTGGGGCTACAAGAACGGCGAGGAGTGGATCGTTTCCTATTATCTGCTCACCTGCTGACATCGCCCTTCAGATAGCGCATCCCCTCCGTTCAGATACATCCGGCGGCCGCCGCCGCTACTAACCCGCTGAATCGCAAATGCCGCCACTTTTGGCCGCCCTCATGCATAGATAAATGGCGGTCCACCGGTCACGCCGACCTGAGTAGCTGATTCCGGCGGTTTATCCTGAGCGAGCAACTCCGGCATTACCGGGCTCGCGGCGCTCCCCTCTCAAGCGCCGTCGAGTTGAAGGACCTTCGCCCGCGGGCGGCCCCACCAGCCGCCCGCTTTTTTTTCGTTCAAACAACGCCAGCGGGGCCGTATCCGAATGCTGAATCGCATTATCCTCTTGGTTAACGGTTGCCGCCGGCAGCGCCCGCACGGCGGCCGGCGTCTATAAATTCTCCGGAGAAACCGCCCGGTGGTCCTTTGCGCGCAATCCCGAAACTCCGCGGGTGCCACACGCAGGCTCACCAACACCGTCCATCCGGGCTCCTCCACGCTTCCTGGCGGTGGTCGTGTTTGAGCGGCGTGGCGATCAATACTTCCTGGCGATAACATTTGCAGCCGGCCAGGATTCCGGGCCACGCGCGAGCTGGTTACCGTCGGCTCCGAAACGGAGAGGCCAGCCTATCCGTTCAGATACGCCGCTCATTCGGCGCCCAGGCAAAAGGCCCTGAAACAAAAGGGACAGCCGCGGCCGGCAAGTTTGGCGTCATTCCTGCATACGAAAAGTACATCGGGCAGCAGGTTGAGACACCGCTGAAAAAGCACCCGAGAGACTTTTACAGATGCAAATTCGCCGAAGCTGAAAAGGAGAACTAAACACCAATGAAGACGCTGTTCGCAGTCCTCGCCGCCGCCACCATCCTGGGAGTTCCCGCTTCCCATGCACAGACGTTGTTCGGGACCGATGTGGCCGCGAATGTCCCCTTCGATTTCCACGTCGGCGACACCATGTTTTCCGCCGGAAAGTGCCAGATCTCTCCGGCCAGCCGCCCCACCTTCATGGTCATCCGTTGCGCCGGCGGCCAGATGAAGTTGACGCCGGTCTTCTCATCGGAACGCAGCGAATTGGGCGCGCCTGGCATCCTGCGCTTTGCGCGCTACGGAAACCAGTACTACCTCACGGAAGTTTTCGCCTCGGGCCGCACCATCGGAAGCCAGGTTCCCCTCTCGAAGACGGCCAAGGAGCAACTGGCCGGCAGAACCGCAACCGGTCTGGTCGAGATCGCATCGCACTAACAGTTCCCCCGCAAGCACCTCGAATTAAACCCCAGCGAGGCGGGAGGTCATTGTGGCCTCCCGCTGTTTTATTTTCGTCCCCCCCGCCGGCTCCGTCCGCAGTCCGCAATTCGCCCCCCGACCTTGCATCCTGGCGACACTTTGCGATATGAGAGAGTGGATCGCGCCGCGGCGCGACCGGCAATCAAATCCAGAGAGCAAGAGGCGTCACCCCATGAGCAAGCGCAGTTCGATCGGGTCCTGGGCATATACCATAGGACCTTACGCCGGCAACCCCATCGATTTCGAGACGGTCTGCACCAAACTCAAGAACCTCGGTTTCGACGGAGTCGAGCTCGGCGCCTTCCCGCCGCATCCGAACCCCGGGAATCCCAATGGACCGAACGAAAGCTGGCCCGGCGCCATGCCCGAAAAATCCCAGCGCGCGGAGCTGCGCGCCAAAGTGAAGCAATGGGGGCTGGGCCTCAGCGGGATCGCCGCCAACCTGTGGGGCGAAAAGCTCATCAACACCGACGACCAGAGCAAGTACATCGAGGAGTTCCGCAAGAACTCCGAGTTCTCCCGCGATCTGGGCATTCAGGGCATCCGCGTCGATTGCGTCCAGCCGCCCACCATCCATCGCGACGTCGACTACTCTACCGCCCTCAACCGCGTCGCGCGGACCTGGCAAACCTGCTGCGACATCGCCGCCGGCAACGGACAGTACGTCACCTGGGAGGTGGAGCCCGGCTTTGCCTTCAATAAGCCGAGCGATGCCGTCCGCATCCACGATGCCGTCAACAAGCCCAACTTCGGCATCCAGTACGACACCTGCCACGGCCAGATGGTAGGCGTGGTCGGCGCGCGTCAGGAGGGCGGGAAGGAAACCTTCCCCAGCCAGGTCGAGTACATCCGGCTGCTCTCCGGCCGCATCAACCATATCCACGTGATCGACTCCGACAATACCTGCCACAAGGACGCGAACGGCAACGACGAGACGTCGGCCCATCCGCCCTTCGGCCTCGGTCTGCTGAACTTCGACGAGATCATGCCGGAGCTGAACAAGGCCGCCCGCCTCTCGCACGACTGGTGGACCATCGACCTCTGCTTCTGGCCCGACGCCTGGACCGCGACCGAAACCTGCAAGTCGGCGCTCGACGGCCTGATCAAGAAGTACGGGTAAAGGGGAGACACTTCCATGGCGAAAAAGGAACTCCGGATTGGCATGATCGGGTACGGCTTTATGGGCCGCGCCCACTCCAACGCGTACAAGCGTCTGACAGATTTCTTCCCTGTGGAGCACCAGCCGGTGCTCAAGGCGGCCTGCGCGCGCAACGCTGAGAAGGCCAAAGCCTTCGCAGACAACTGGGGCTATGAGCGGGTCGAAACCGACTGGCGCAAGCTCGTCGACGCCAAGGATATCGACCTGATCGACATCGGCTCGCCCAACAACACCCACTGCGAGATCGCGATCGCCGCCGCCAAGGCCGGCAAAATGATCCTCTGCGAGAAGCCGCTGGCGATGGACGTCGCCGAAGGCGCGCGCATGGTGAAGGCGGTGGAAAAGGCCAAAGTACCGAACATGGTGTGGTTCAACTACCGCCGTGTTCCGGCCATCGCACTGGCGCGCCAGGTGGTGGAGGAAGGACGCATCGGGCAGCCGTTCCACTACCGGGCCACTTATCTGCAGGATTGGACCATCGCCGAAGACGTGCCCCAGGGCGGCGCCGGGCTCTGGCGGCTGGATGCCGACGTAGCCGGCTCCGGAGTCACCGGCGACCTGCTGGCCCACTCCATCGACACGGCCATGTGGCTGAACGGGCCGATCACGCGGGTGGTGGCCAAGACCGAGACCTTCGTCAAGGTGCGCCAGCACGTGCTGACCGGCAAGAAGCAGCCGGTGAAGATCGACGACGCGTGCATGTTCCTCGCCGAATTCGCCAATGGATCGATGGGCACCTTCGAATCCACGCGCTACGCCCGCGGCCGCAAGAACTTCAATACGTTCGAGCTCAACGGCGCCGATGGCAGCGTCTATTTCGACCTGGAGGAGCCGGAATACCTGCATTACTTCGAGTACAAGCAGCTCCAGTCCGGCAAGAAGATCGAGTCTCACCTCACCGGCTGGCGCAAGGTCCACACCAGCAACTCCGAGCATCCCTATATGAACCGCTACTGGGTGCCGGGAACCACCATCGGCTACGAGCACACGTTCCTGAACGCGCTGGCCGACTTCGTGATGGGAATCGAATCCGGCACGCCTACGCAACCCGACTTCCGCACCGCGCTGGAAACTCAGCGCGTCTGCGACGCCGTGTTGAAATCGGCGCAGACCGGGAAGTGGGCAAGCACCGGCGTGAAGCTGTAGGCAGGGCGGTGGTTCCGTCTGCTCCGGGCGCAGACAAAAATGTCTGCGCCACCGCGCAGTTGATAATATGGAGTTGCTTCCATGATGCGGCTGATTGTAGTAGGAATGCTTGTGGCCGCGGCCTGCGCGGCTGAGCCCCGCCTCGACTATTCGCGCGACGTTCATCCAATCCTGGCGGCCAAATGCTTCGGCTGTCACAGCGGCGACAAGCGCTCGGGCGGGCTGTCGCTTTCCACCTATACCGACGTCATGCGCGGCGGCAGAACCGGTAAGATCGTAGAGCCGGGCGCGAGCGCGGAGAGCCTTCTGCTGCGGCGCTTGAAGGCCGAGGGAGTCCCACCGATGCCGCCGGCGGGGCCGCGCCTGACGGCGAACGAGATCGGCGCGCTGGGCGAATGGATAGACCAGGGCGCGCGCGTCCGCTTCGACGCGGAAGCGGCCCGGCCCAACTGGCGGCCTAAGATGGCGCTGGCCAAACCCGCTGGCGGCGACTCGCCCGACGCCTTCCTCGCCGCCTACTGGAAGCAGCACAACATAGCCACCCCGCCGGCGGTGAGCGACGCCTCGTTCGCGCGCCGGGCGTATCTGGACGGGTGGGGGCTGCTGCCGTTGCCGGAACAGCTAGACGCGTTTCTGCGCGACAAGTCGCCGGGCAAGCGATCGAGGCTTGTGAACCGGCTGCTGGCGGACAACAAGAACTACGCCGAGCACTGGATCGTGTTCTGGAACGACCTGCTGCGCAACGACGAGGGCGTGATCTATCACGGCACCCGCAAGACTATTACGGACTGGCTCTTCAAGGCGCTGGAAGACAATCTACCCTACGACCGCTTTGCGCGCTCGCTGCTGAACCCGGTGAGCAAAGACGATCCGGACGGCTTTCTGATCGGCGTCAACTGGCGAGGGGACATCAACGCCAGCCAGACGCCGGTGATGCAGGCGGCGCAGAACACAGCGCAGATCTTTCTCGGCATCAATCTGAAGTGCAACTCCTGCCACGACAGCTTCATCAGCCGCTGGAAACTGAAAGACGCCTACGGGCTGGCCAGCTTCTTCTCGGAAGAAAAGCTGGAACTGGTGCGCTGTGACGCGCGGATGGGCGTCTTCGCAGAACCCGCCTTTCTGTATCCCGAGCTGGGCGGACCGGGCGCGGCCAGCACTCTTGCCGAGCGCCGCGCCGCGGCGGCCGAGCTGTTCACCAAGCGGGAGAACGGGCGATTCGCCCGCACCATCACCAACCGGATCTGGAAGCGGCTTATTGGCCGCGGACTGGTGGAGCCGGCCGACGACATGGACGCGGAGCCCTGGGGTGCAAACCTGCTGGACTGGCTGGCAGCCGATTTCGTCGAGCACGGCTACGATCTGAAGCACCTCATCGGCGTCATCATGAACTCGCGCGCTTACCAGCTTGCCACCGCGCCTCGGCAGAAACCGGAAGATTACGTCTTCCGCGGACCCGAAGCGCGGCGTCTTACCGCCGAGCAGTTCATGGACTCTCTTAGCTCCATCACCGGCGAGTGGTGTGCGCGCATCTCCGCGCAAGCCGGCGCGGGCGACTACGTCAGGGACTGGCGCCTGGCGTCGACGCGGCTTACGCGAGCGCTGGGACGCCCGATCCGCGACCAGGTCTTCACGGAGCGCAACCAGGACGCCACCACGCTTCAGGCTCTGGAGATCACCAACGGCGACATGCTGACCAAGTTCCTGCGGCGAGCCTCCGGGCGCATGCTGGGTACGCTGGAGCCGGCGCCTCCGAACCTTTTCGACAGCGGCCGCGTCGGTCCGAACCAGGTGAAGGCGGATATCGACATTACCGGGGCGAAGCAGCTCCGGCTGCTGGCCATCGACGTCGACTCCTACTCGCCGGAGCGCGTGGTCGCGTGGTGGGCCAACGCGAGGTGGATCGGACCGGGAGGCGAGGTCCGGGTAGCGGATCAGGCGACGCCCATCCAGATGAAGAACGCTTCTTTCACCGACGGCGTCCGCGTTACCGGTTTCGACAAGGGTCCGGTGGAGCTGGTGTTCGACATCGCCGGCAAAGGGTACACGCGATTTCAGGCAACGGCAGGCATCGAAGAGGCGTCGCTGGCGTCGGACATCAACCCCAAGATCCGCTTCTTCGCTTTCACGCAGAAGCCCGACATGGACCTGCTGGTGCGCGTGAATCCGGAGACGCCGGTTCCGGCGCCGCGGGGCAAGTTCACCGTGGACAGCCTGACGGCGCGGCTGTTCCGGCATGCGCTGAGCCGGGAGCCATCGGCGGCCGAGCGGCGCACGGTGGCGGAGGCGTTTCCGGGCGGGAAGTTGACTCCGGAAGGGCTGGCGGACGTGCTGTGGGCGATCGCGACGCAGCCGGAGTTTCAGTTGATTCAGTGAGACGCATTTATGTGGAATCGTGACGAACGCGAAGCGCTGAACGCCGTGAGCCGGCGCGAGTTTCTGAACGTCTCTGCGGCGGGCATGCTGGGCGCGCTGGCCGGGAACGCGCCGACGCTGCTGGCGCAGGAGAGCGCGAAGATCGCCGCGCGAGCCGACACCATGATCCTGTTGTGGATGGCGGGCGGCATGGCGCAAACCGAGACGTTCGATCCGAAAGCCTACGCGCCGTTTGAAACCGGGCTGGAGTCGAAGAAGGTTCTGAGCACGTTCCGAAGCGTGCCGACGGTGGCAGACGGCATCCTGTTTTCGGAGGGCCTCGAGAAGATCGGGCGCGTGATGGACCGCGGCGCGCTGATCCGCTCGTACAAGGCGGGCGACCTGGGCTTCATTCTGCATTCGCGCCACCAGTTTCACTGGCACACGGGATATGCTCCGCCGCAGTCGGTGGCGGTGCCGCACATCGGCTCGATGATCGCCCGGACGCTGGGTCCGAAGAATCCGGACGTTCCGGCGTTCATCGACATCGGGCAGAACATGGAGATCGGCGCGGAGAGCGACGCGCTGAAGGCGTTCCACACGGCGGGGTTTCTGGGTACGGAATACGGGCCGTTCCTGATTCCTTATCCTGAAGACGCGGCAGCCAGCGTGCGTCCGCCGTCGGAAATGGGCGAGACGCGCTTCGCGGCGCGGCGCGAGTTGTGGCGGAAATTGGCCGCCGAGAGTCCGCTGGCGAAGCACGGCGGCGAGTACCAGCGCGAATCGATGCTGCGCTCGGTTGACGCGGCGCACCGGCTGTTGTCGTCGCCGTCGGCCAAAGCTTTCGATCTGTCGCTGGAGCCGCGGATAACGTACGACATTTACAACACGGGGCGGTTCGGGCTGGGCTGCCTGCTGGCGCGGCGACTGACCGAGGCGGGGGCGCGGTTCATCGAGGTGACCAGCGAGTACATCCCCTTCAAGAACTGGGACACGCACGAGAACGGGCATACGCGGGCCGCGGATATGAAGCGGCAGATCGACGCGCCGGTGGCGCAACTGGTGTTGGACCTGGAAGAGCGGGGGCTGTTGGACCGTACGCTGATCCTGATCGCCAGCGAGTTCGGGCGCGATCTGATTACGGAAGGGTCGCCGTCCAAGCCGGTGAAAGACCAAGTGACCGTGCCGGATCGCATCGACGCGCCGAAGCATTATGGCATGCACCGGCATTTCACCGACGCGGGCAGCGTGCTGCTGTTCGGCGGAGGTGTGAAGAAGGGCGTGGTGTACGGTAAGACCGCTGAGGAGCGTCCATGCCGGACCATCGAGAATCCGGTGCCGATCGAGAACCTGCACGCGACGCTGTATCACGCGATGGGGATCCCGGCGGATCTGGCGTACGAGGTGGAGCGGCGGCCGGTGCATGTGACGCGGGACGGCAAGGGCAAGGCGATCGGCGAGTTGTTGGCGTAAGGGCACGGACTACGGCTTTGCCGTAGTCCGTGCCGGTGATGGGTGATGGGTGATGGGTGATGGGTGATGGGTGGAGCAAGTGTCGTGCGCCGCGTACCGTTTTTTCTATTCGAGGCCTTCGGCACGCACACAAACAGAACCGGCTCACCACGCACCAGCCCCAGCCACCAAGTACGGACTACTGCTTTGCCGTAAGTCAGCCCCACCTTGGCCTGTTACACTAAAGGGTCCCGCATGCAACAGAGGATTTCCCCAGCAAAATCGATCACGGGCAACATTCGTCTGCCCGGCGACAAGTCGATCTCTCATCGGTACGCTATGCTCGCGGCGGTCGCGGAAGGCGAGACGCTGATCCGCAATTATTCGACTGGAGCGGACTGTCATTCCACGCTTGGGTGCGTACAGGGGCTGGGCGCCGAGGTTTCGGAGAGCGGCACGGAGGTGCGCATCCGCGGACGTGGGCTGGACGGGCTGCGCGCGCCATCCGCCGATCTCGATGCGGGCAACAGCGGCTCGACGATTCGCATGCTGTCGGGCATTCTGGCGGCGCAGGGGTTCTCCAGCCGGATCTTCGGCGATGAGTCGCTTTCGCGGCGGCCGATGGATCGCATCATGAAGCCGCTTTCGGAGATGGGGGCGCTGATCGCGGCTCGGGACGGGCGCTTCCCGCCGCTCGAGATTACGGGCTCGCCGCTGCGGCCAATGGAATACACGCTGCCGGTACCTAGCGCGCAGGTCAAGACGTGCGTCCTGTTCGCGGGCATGTACGCCGAAGGCGCGACCATTGTTCATGAGCCGGTCCGCTCCCGCGACCACACTGAGATCGCGCTGCGCGAGTTCGGCGCGGATATCCGCGTGGAGCGCCGCAAGATCACGCTGCAAGGGCGGTCCAAACTTACCGGCAGGGAGCTGTATGTGCCTTCCGACCTGTCCTCGGCAGCGTTCTTTCTGGTGGCGGCTCTGCTGGTGCCGGGCTCGAAGCTGGTGATCGAAGGCGTGGGACTGAATCCGACGCGTTCGCTGCTGCTGGACTTCCTGATGTCGATCGGCGCCAGCCTCAAGGTGCTCAGCATCGAGCAAACCAACGGCGAGATGATCGGCAGCATCCAGGTGAAATACGCTCCGGTGCGCGGGGGCGTGGTGGACGGCGCGACTACGGCGGGACTGATCGACGAACTGCCGGTGCTGGCCGTGCTGGGCGCGGCGAGCGAAGAAGGGCTGACGATCCGCGACGCGCAGGAATTGCGGATCAAAGAAACCGACCGCATCGCCACGGTGGCGGAGAACTTTCGCCGTATGGGGATTGAGGCCGAGGTGCTGCCGGACGGCATGGTGATCCCCGGCCGGCAGAAGTTTCGCGCGGCCGAGTTCGACTCGTTCGGCGACCATCGCATCGCCATGGCGTTCACGGTGGCGGCGCTGCGGGGGGATGGAGAGTCGGTGATCGGCAACGCCGGATCGGCTTCCGTTTCATTCCCCGAATTCTTCGATACCCTTAAGGCAGTGGTAGATCCGGCATAAAGGGGAGGGGACCCATGACACCCTTGTCGATCTCGAGCAGGCAACAGTCGGCGGCGTCTGAAGGCTTGCGGAGCCTGGACCCCGAACTGGTCATCCGCGCCTTCCGCGTGATGCACCTGTCCCGGCGCCTGGACGACCGCGAGGTGGCGCTGAAGCGCCAGAACAAGATCTTCTTCCAGGTGAGCTGCGCGGGACACGAAGCGGTGCAAGTGGCCGCCGCTCTCGCGCTGCGGCCGGGCCACGACTGGGTCTATCCCTACTATCGCGACCGGGCGCTTTGCCTGACCCTCGGGGTGCCGGCGCGGGACATGCTGCTGCAGGCGGTCGGCGCAGCCGAGGATCCGGCGTCGGGCGGGCGGCAGATGCCTTCGCACTGGTCGTCGCCGGAGCTAAACATTGTCAGCGCTTCCTCTCCCACCGGCACGCAGTATCTGCAAGCGGCAGGCTGCGCGGAGGGCGAGCGGGCGCTCAACCCGAATTCGGACGCAGTGGTGCTGGTTTGTTCCGGCGACGGCGCGACCAGCGAAGGCGAATTCTGGGAGGCTGTCAGCGCGGCATGCCTGGAGAAGCTGGCTATCGTTTTCCTGATCGAAGACAACGGCTACGCGATCTCGGTGCCTGTGGAGCATCAGACGCCGGGCGGCAACGTGTCGCGTTTGCTGAGCGGCTTTCCGAACCTGGACCGGCAGGAGATCGACGGGCTGGATTTCATGGCCTCGTACGAAGCGATGAAGGCGGCGGTGGCTTACTGCCGTTCCGGCGCGGGGCCGGCGCTGGTACACGCACACGTGATCCACCCGTACTCGCACTCGCTCTCCGACGACGAGCGGATGTACAAAACGGCGGCCGAGCGCGCGCGGGAAGCGGAGCGCGATCCGGTGATCCGGTTCCCGCAGCTTCTGATCGAGGAAGGCATCCTGGACCGGCAGCGCCTGCAACTGGTGATGCACGAAGTGGAGCGCGAGCTGGAAGAGGCCACGGAAAGCGCTCTGAAAGCCGAACAGCCCGAGCCGGGCTCGGCGATGCGGCACCTGTATTCCGGAAACCTGGACCCGGCGTCGGACGAATTTGCGGCCGTGCCGCGATTTGAAGGCGCGCCGCGCACGATGGTGGATTCGATCAACCGCACGCTGGCCGAGGAGATGCGCCGCGACCGGCGGATCGTCGTATTTGGCGAAGACGTGGCGGATTGCAGCCGGGAGCAGAACCTGCGGGAGGTTAAGGGCAAGGGCGGCGTGTTCAAGGTGACGGCGGGCCTGCAAACGGAGTTCTGCGCCGCGCGCTGCTTCAACACTCCGATCGCGGAAGCGGGCATCGCGGGCCGGGCGATCGGAATGGCGACGCGCGGGCTGAAGCCGGTCCCCGAGGTCCAGTTCTTCGACTACATCTGGCCGGCGATGATGCAGATCCGGGACGAGATGGCCAACCTGCGCTGGCGCTCGAACGGAGGATTCAAATGCCCGCT